>OGVU01000111.1_pt1 | contig 10100 bp, 29 predicted proteins | sample 1575861 | NCBI WGS metagenome assembly OGVU01 (sample SAMN07581532, study PRJEB24739) | freshwater metagenome | place: Singapore | collected 2015-01 | reverse complement strand
GCTTTGTTGAACAATAAGAAAATCTTTTTTATGGGTAACGGCGGTTCAGCAACCGAAGCACAACATCTTGCAGGTGAATTAGTTTCTTATTTCAATCTACAAAGTGACGCATATGCCGCAATTGCTTTGAACACTGATACTTCAATTCTTACTGCGATTGGTAATGATTTAGGTTTCAAACATATTTTTTCAAGACAACTACAAGCACTTTCAAATCCTGGTGATGTAGCAATCTATCTTTCAACTTCAGGTCTATCAGAAAACATTCTTGAAGCAATGAAATTCGGTCACATGAACGGATTGATCAACATTGCGTTTACTGGTATGAAAACATTATGGATGTATGATTACTTAGATTATTACATTGCCATACCATCAACCTCAACGCCACGCATTCAAGAGGGTCATTTAATTTTAGGTCATTGGCTATGTGAATACATAGAAAAAACACTAGAGGAAAATGATGCTGATGATTGACAAATATTCTCAGTGATGTTAAACTCTATTCATGGCTGAGATATATACATTTACACCCAAACAAAAATCCACGAATGATAACGTGGAACTCAATCGTTTACGGGCAAGATTGCTTGATTTGTATGAAATTCGTGACACACTTAACAAAGAAATAAGGTATACAAAAGATGCGATTAAATTGCTCGAAAAAGGCGAAAAATGACAGACGATCCAGATAGTTTTAGTGGTGAAATAGAGAATGTTAATATCATTGATAAACTTGATATTTTGATAACACTTATTGAGAATGGTCCCAGAGACAAATACAAAGCACTGACGAATACATTATATGAAGCCAAATTTCAAATATTACATGCATGGAACGAGGTTCAATATTACATGGAACTCTGTGAGGGTTACGAAAACACAATCAAACAAGTGGGTGATAAACTGAAATAAGTTTGTCGCCCAAGGAGAGGGCGATGAACTCAATGTTCAGATATCTACTATTCTACATCGTTGTATTCTTTATGGTGATGATTTCACCATTTATTTTTTTTCTAATCACTAAATGAATAAGAAACTTACACTTACACAGTGGCTTGTGACGTTTTTTGTTTTATTCTTTCTGACGATAACAGTCGCAGATGCCAAGCCCAAACACAAAGTTAAAAAGAAAAAGAAAGCAAAGCAGCAGACTGTACAGATTCATAGCACAGTATCAGTGATGGTCACAAATATCACTGAAGGCACAATTACACGGGCACAAAACATTGATGAGGTTCGTGCGTTAGCCAGCATGACCAAACTCATGACGGCTATGGTTGCGCTAGACTATGATCGTGACATGAATCGCAAACTTGTACTCAGTAAAAATGCTGGTAGCAAAATGCCACGCACTGAATACACACGTGGTGAATTGTTTCACATGCTATTGATCAAGAGTGACAATGCAGCCGCAGAAACATTGGCAGCAGATTATCCTGGTGGTCGTAGACGTTTTATGGATCACATGAATTCGAAAGCATTGATGCTAGATATGTACAACACACGTTTTGATGATCCTTCTGGTTTGAGTAAATATAATGTAAGCACAGCCAGTGATGTGACACAGATGGTTGTTGAAGCGGCAAATTATGCAGAGATACGAAACATTTCTACCAAAAAGATTACGACGATTGAGACACCTGGCAAAAGAAAAAATAGAGTTTTAGTTCTACATAATACAAATACCGCTATATTGTCACAGGTAGAAGGTGTTCAAGTAAGTAAAACAGGCTTTACAAATCCTGCTGGTTTTTGTGTGGCAATATTGGTACACAAAGTTAATGGTGACAAAGATTATCATGAGGTAATTGTTGTGATGGGCGCACGAAATTCCGCTCACAGAGTTGACACTGTGAAACGAGTCGTGTACAATGAAGTAATGGGGGATAGTTATGACACGACGAGCCGAGTTTGATGCGGTAATGAAACGCATACAGAATCTTGAAGAATATGAGGTACAAATCAATGTGCCCGAAGAATTTGAGTTTAATGGACCTGTACCATTCGACATGGAAATTGCTGGCGGCGTAGCATGGGTCAAAGTTATAGCAACATCACTAGAAGAAGCGCAGTTTAAAGTAAATGAATACTTCGAAAGCAAATATAAGTAAGCCTTGGATGGCACCTGAGTATGACATACCTGTGCTAGAGAATGAAGAGATGTGGTCGCAACGAGTGATCGATGAGACAGAAGGTTATTTGTGGATAAAAATTGAAAGGCAAGATGATGAGCAAGAAAAATAATACGATTAGTATTATACCAGATCCAGTTATTCAGGGATTGTTTCCTACACCAATTCTATTTACAAACTTTAATCGTGAATGGACCAAAGAAGAAAAAAAATTCTTTGAAAAAACTGCTGAGTCTACGACACAAAACTCTGGTAACACGACAAGTGCAGATCGTTATGTTTTAGATCATCCTGTAATGAAAGACATAAAACAATACTATCAGTATCATCTGGATTATTACATGAGAGCAGTATATGCACCGAAGTATCCGGTTGAAACATATATCACACAATCATGGATGAACTACACTAAACCTGGACAGTATCATCATAAACATGCACATCCGAATAGTTGGCTATCGGGATGCATTTATGTAAGCACTGAACGTGAAAAAGATCGCATTACATTCTACAAAGAAGGTTATAATCGCATAGAGTTGCCTACCGAAAACTTCAATGCATACAATTCATCATCGTGGTGGTTTTCTGTAGGTACAGGTGACATCGTTATCTTTCCATCATATCTGACACATATGGTAGAACAAACAACAAGCAATGACACCAGAGTGAGTATTGCTATCAATACATTCTTAAAAGGTTATATTGGTGACGAGCATAGTCTAACTGGTCTACACTTGAAAGAGCAAGACGATTCTGCACCACAGCGTACAGAACCAAGACCAGATAATGCATCGGGTGGCTACTAATGTGGGTACTATTCATTAGTTTGTACATGCTACAATCAAATACTGAACTTGTACAGAGTAAAGGTGTGATACAAGCACCCCAACGTAGTCTTGAACAATGTTATAAAGAACGTGATCGTGTAAAAGAACAGTGGCGCATGGATGGCTATCGTGTAAGTCCACGATGCGTTTACATAAAGCATTACTAGGGCCTTTAGCATAATTGGTTATTGCAGCAAACTCATAATTTGTAAGGTCTCGGTTCAAATCCGAGGAGGCCCACCAAACAATACGCCCATACCGGAACGCTCTTCTAAAGCGTAGTACCGTAACTGGAGTCAATGGGGGTTCGAATCCCTCTGGGCGTACCAAACATATTCGAACTCTTTATTTTTATAAATAAACTTATAGAGATAAAGAGGTTCGAATGAGAAAAATGTCCGAAGAAGCAAAGAAAAAAATATCTGAAGGAAGAAGAAAATATCTATTAGAAAATCCAGATAAACATCCTTGGAAAAACAGTAATAAGTTCAAATCTGTGCCGTGTGAAAAAGTAAAAGAGTATTTGACTAATAAAGGTGTAACTTTCGTTGATGAGTGGTGTCCATTGGATGATAAATTATACTCTATTGATATTGCATTTCCTGATATAAAATTTGGAATAGAGATAAACGGTAATCAACATTACAACCGAGATGGTACACTGAAAGAATACTATCAAAAAAGACATGATGAAATCGTCGCTGCTGGTTGGACAATTCTTGAATTACACTACTCAATATCATGGAATTTGGAAAAGTTGAATATTTTACTTGAAAAAAGAGAGCAGCCAGATTATACTGAATATTTTGAAATCAAACGAAAGTTGGATGAAAAAAGAAAAAAGGAACCTGTATTACCAAGAGGTAAAAAATGGGCACTAAAAACATCTCAAAAATGGGAACCATATAAGAAAATCGTAGAAACTTGTGATATAGATTTTAGTAAATTTGGATGGGGTGTTCAACTATCCAAAATATTAGGAATTTCACCGCAAAAATCTGCGAAGTGGATGAAACGATATTTTCCTGATGTGTATGAAAATGTTTGCTTCAAGAAAAAACAAAATTGATCAATTTTACTATGGAGATATTATGAGTGAAGGTATGAGTGTAGGTCCTGTAAGAGAAAAATATTGGTGGGAACATTATCCACTACATCAAATATGGTGCAATAATGCTTGTCCTCTTGTTCCCCGTTTTGAGTATCGTCCTGGTGATGAATGGAATGCAAATGGTTGGCATTTACATTGGCTCTTGTTGCACTCATGGACTTTGGAATCTTTCGCTTTCGGAGTTGATGCCGAGATTTCACCACATGATGGCATTTATGTTGGCTTCATTCTACCCTATCTCAGAGTTATTATAGGCATTCGTCATACATGGTATGGCTGGCAAGGTAAACTTTCCAGATTACTGCGTCGTAAACCAGCACTGAAAAATGAAAAAGGAGAATACAATTGAGCCTAGTACAATATGCAGAAAGTGAATTAGACCGCATTGGTATGACCGATGATGGTGACATGAATGGCACGATGCGTAAGCATTTGCTACACATGGTCAAAGAGTTTGCAGATGAAGGTCATTCTGGTTTCTCTGCAAGTTATGCACTCCAATGTTTGAAAAAATTACTCAATTTCAAACCACTATCACCACTGACAGGTGAAGATGATGAATGGACAGATGTGAGTTCAATCAGCGGTGTGCCCCACTATCAAAACAAACGATGTGGTTCTGTATTCAAAGATGGTAAAGATGGTCAAGCATATGATATAGATGGTAAAGTATTTTGGGAATGGGCTAGACGACCGCTTGATGAAGGTGAACCTGATTATCCAGGCTATCACACTTACAAATCATATTACACCGGCCGTGAAAGCCGTGTGCCTGTAACATTCCCATACACTGTACCCGATGAGCCAATCTATGAATGGCGATACTCTGATGCTGATCCACAACAACCTGCACAAACTGAAGAGGGTTTTGTATAATGGCCATTACACGAAACACTTCAACAATACCTTCCAGCATTGATATAACAAATGTTTATGGAATTACTACACCAAAAACCATTGATTACACTATTCAAGGTAAAATGCTGACAGCCTCATTAACAATGTCACCGTATGAGGCCGAGCAGATGGATGACCTTGAACTGAAAAATCGATTGATTGCACTGATGGTACGTGAAATCATGGACAACAAGTGTATAGAGTTTACAAAACAGCAAGATTATGCGAAAGATGAAGTTATCATTCGAGCAAGAATCTACGTGACCCCCGATTCCGATGTAAAATTGATAAGAAAGATACAAGGATGAAAACAAAAGTTATCAAAAAGAAATCACTTTGGCGCAAAAGACAGGCACCTAATCGATAAAATGCTTGACAATCTTACCGCTTTCGACTATACTGATCATGTGATGAGAAAGTGAGTTGAGAAATGGTTAAGAAAGCAGTTAAGTTTGATTTGAGTGAAGCGTGTGGCTGGGCTGGCATGGTAATGATTCATGCTGCTACTCTACCGACTAGTTTGGGTGTGATTCTTGGTTACAGTGATAAGTTGCCACCATTAAGCATGGTGTTGATGGTCTGGAGTGGCTTGTTTCTGTTTCTGGTTCGTGCGTTGGGTAGAAACGATAAGTTATACATAATTAGTAACGCCGTCGGCTTCTTCTTCAATAGCATTCTGTTGGCTTTGATTGTCTTTAAGTGATGGAGATTGTGATGAAACATTATGGTATGTTTACCGATGAGGGTAACAGAGTTGTAGACGGTATCGTGATTGCCGCAAAAGAACTTGGTTGGTCATTTGGCGAAGTTTACAAAATCTTGAGTATAATTTCAAGAACAGATAACTTCGGTGAAGCTACCGATACTGCGGTTTGTGAATATGTCTATGAAGCATTGGAGGGTGTGTGATGAATAAACTTGAATGGGAAATACAAGCATACGGTTCACCTAAGGCTGAGATTCTAGAATCAATTGAAGATTCGCTTACATTTAAAATGTCTGGTGTTGGAATGGTGATTGCATCATACCTATCTGATGCACAAGAATTGATTGAGTTTAACGACAAAAATCGGGCTCGTCAATATATCAATATCGCTAAGATGTTAATTTTCGAGAAAATGGATGCAGAAGACTAAACTTGGTCCGCTATATGTCGTGGCGGGCAATCAGGAAGAATACGACGATTTTGTAATTCGTAAACGAATGAGAGGTCATGATTATGATTTTCGGTATGTTGTCAGCGCCGATGTTTTGCGTGGGTTGGATGCTATTCGTGGGTTCTACATTGGTAGTTATCAAGAACGCAACGACTGGCCTGAGATTGATACCGTTATCAAAACGATAAAAGCCAAAGGTGGCTGACTTGACAAAGTTTGTAATTGCTGATATACTATTATTTCTTGAGTTGATATGGAGGTTGTGATGGCTGGTCCTGCTGTTGATGAAGATATGATTAACGAATTAGCAATGGAAATTGCTGAGGCTACTTTGACTGATTATGTTGATGATGAATGTGAGGCTATGTTGGACGCATTATTTGCTGAACATGAGGCGATGATGTATGCGGCTTATTCGTATGACCTTGATGCGATTGCTTATGGCGAAATGTAATGAAACTATGTAAAGATTGTAAATACTTTCAAGAGGCCTCTGATAAAGAGGCTTTTTGCTTACATCCGCAGGCCTTGAAATATGACGATCCCATTTACGGTGAACATTCCAGAGAAACCTGTCGTAGTATGCGACTAGGTGGTCCTGATCGTAATGGACCATGCGGTAGATATGGTAAACTGTGGGTAACAAAGCCAGGTTTTGTAGTTACTGTACCCGAAAGCATTTAAGGAAATCAAATGAAAACACTTGAGCAAGCATGGGATATAATTGAGAATGTAAACAGCGAAGCATACCGTATGGCGTATGATTTATGGCTAGAGGCTGATGCTGCTATTGATGATGAAAATGAAGAAGAGTTGAGAGAAGAAGCATCGGAAGAACAGCAAGCGTATTTTCGTGATGAATTTGATAATTTAGATGATGAATCTAAAGAAGTGATACAATATTGACTGAAGAATGATGCCGACTTCAAAGAACAATTTGAAACTTACTATGGTGAAGAATTGTAAATGAGATACTACACCATCGTTTATCCAGATGTAACAGAAGCAGGTCATGAATATGATCATTGGGAAACATTGTCTGAGAAAGAGATATTAGACCAATACTGGATACACTGGTTTTCGAATATGATCGAAGCAAAACGGCCTGATTATGAATTGACTTCTGAGAACTGCATTGACGATTGGTGCATAGTACATTGGGCAGAGCGAAACTATTGGCGTGAGATGAAAGACTGTATAGAATAAATAATGCTATGATTTGGTGATAAACCAACAAAGCATCAAATGTCAGATAAACCAGACTTCAAAAAATACAGACCCAAAAAGAAAAAAATTGAAGTACCAAAAGAGTTTCTAGACAATGCAAAATCATATGAAGATAAACTCATGTTGGTACAACACCTGACCGAAAGAGAAAAAAATCGTGTGCTGCTGGTGATCAAAGGTATGCTATCAGAAGCCGTAAAAAGCAAGGGTAAAGTGAAGTGAAGCAATTGTTGGAAATGTTGCCCAAGATATTGGGTGCTATGCCTGAGATAGTCAAGTATATTAAATACATTCCAATATTGATGATTTTAGGCGGCATAGGTTATGCGGTATATTATGGAATGCAGAATTACAAAGACCCATATCTGTGCTATAATAATCAATTGTATGCTCAGAAATCGATAGATTCGAACGTGTATATTTTTGTTGGTGATGTTTGTGTGAGTGGAAATGAGAACGAAAATCGACCTGTTGTTGGAGAGAATTAATTGGGAATATGTTATACTGTATTCCTTTTATGCCTTTTGTGTACTGGTAGGAGTCACGGGCTATAACGTAGTCCGCAGTCAATTCGAAGCCGCTGAAGAGGCTTGTCAAAACCGAAACGGTGTCTTGTTTCAAGAAAAGCAAGGCGGGTTCGTCTGTATTAAGAAAAAGTCAATTATCAATTTGGAAACAAATAATAGCCCTTGACAATCCGCTCGACCTTTGAGATAATATGTCTGTGATGAGTTGATATGGGGATGTCAAATGTTTAAGAATCTAATGGCAGAGATTGAGGCGATTCGAGTGGCCCGTGGCTACAAAACTCTTGAGGCTCTGGCCTTCATTAAAGAATTTGAGAATGAGTTCCCCGCCGAAGTGCGTGATGAGTTGATCGCATTTATGGATGAGGGTCGAAAAATGTTTGCTCCTGTGGAGGCTGTATGATCGGTGAATCTTTTCTTGACGGTATGCGTGTGATCGGTATGTATATGGGTGACTACCCCGTATCAGGTACGGTGGGGCTGAGTCGTGTAAAATACGGTGGTGGTATGTCCCATCATGTTACACTTGACAGTCCCATCAAAGTATTTGGTGCGGTGCGTGAGTCGATTATTCTTGATGCAAAAGAGATAGCGGGAGTTTTATAATGTATATTGCGAAAGATTTTGGTACCGTGCGGATTGTGCATGATGGCAGTCCGTTTGATGTACTGTATGATGTAAAAGTAGAACGATTGGTCAACGGTGAATGGAAATTCTATGACGGCTACAATAGCCTGTCAAATGACTATGCATTCTCTGAAGCAAATAAATCTGCTGCCAGAGCATTGAAATTGAATTAAACCAGTCAAAAATGCTCAAAAAATGAAATTTGACCACTTCTGGTACGCCGGCTTTATGCTGGCGATTTGCATATGCCTGTACCTATTTCACAAGACACCGCTATGAATAAGAATACTCAAAAATACTGTGATGAGGTCGGCATTGATCTGGCATACCTGACCAACACCAAGCAAATTGTGTTGATCGAAGAACTGGTCAAACGAGTGGCTGAACACTGCGCCCAACTATGCGGCTCACAGGCTGACAAGAAAATCATACGGGCAGCATTTGATCTGCCCGTAGAATCGAATGTACAATATGAAGCACCACCAATCCACGGCTCCGTAACGAGCCAGTATACCCGACAATATAATTTACCAAGGAGTGAATGATGGAAAATGTATTTGGACTTTTTGTGATGATATTTGCTTTGTTTATAGGTGTACTTCTGGGCCATGATATCGGAAAATCTGCTGAAAGAAAAGCACTAACCGAGTGTGAAAAAACACTGCCACGCAATGTACAGTGTACAATCATTGGTGTGCCAGTAGATAAGAACTGAGAACATAAAATGAATGACCGAATTAGATTACTTGCTGAACAAGCTGGTATTGAGTTACCTGACAGTTCGGCATACAATGGACATATCTATAGAAATAGCATTGAAAAGTTTGGAGAGTTGATTGTATTTGAATGTATTAAACTTGCAGTATTCAAAGGTGATTCAGCAACGGGTAAAGCCATAAAAAAACATTTCGGAGTTGAAGAATGAATCAAGCCATTGAATTTGTCATGATGTTTTACAATATTTCTTGGGAAGATGCTATAAATCTTTACTGGGATGAAGTTGAAGCATATATGTATTTGTTGTTAAACGGAGTTGAGAATGGTTAATACATTTGGAATTTTTCTTATGTTATTTTTTATGTTTACCAGTGCTGCGACTTCTGATGTAGCCATGCTGCAACGTGCAGGTATATTGGGTAGCTTGCCTGTTATATCTGACGAGATCACTACTAAGAATCGTGCTGACATGGAGTGGTTTCCGGGCTTCTGTTTCTCGTACAGCGAGGGCGGTGGTAAAGATCGTAAGGAGTCTGGTGCGAATAAAGAACGTATCAACAATTCATACTGGGATAGCTTGTCGGTCTTATCTTCTAATACAGAAGTCGGTGACTACATGACAGGACCACGTAAGCACTCGTCAGAGGGTGAGCTGCGTCGCATGTTAGAACACCGTCCGCACGTTAAGCTGAAGTGGACTGAAGATGAACGCAAACTAGTACGCACATACAAGGATCACTACGGTATCGCAGGTCCGATGTTTGCTCAGTGGATAGTGAACAACCGCGAGACTTGCAAACGCATAGTAGAAAAAGTTACTGATCGTCTACGTGCTGACTTCTTAATTGTGGTATCAAATATCGTGACTGGGAAAC
>OGVU01000110.1_pt1 | contig 10125 bp, 5 predicted proteins | sample 1575861 | NCBI WGS metagenome assembly OGVU01 (sample SAMN07581532, study PRJEB24739) | freshwater metagenome | place: Singapore | collected 2015-01 | reverse complement strand
GTTTCCCAGTCACGATACGTCCGCATGCTTTGAATGGGTCTTTCATACTGCACAAAAATTTGTCTCTTAAACTATAACAATTGTAAAACTTTACTTCATATGTAAATACTTAGCCGAATTGTAGAAATTTCCAATTTGCTATAGTCTAATAACTTCACTACTCACCTAAAATTTCAAAATGGGTGTTCATGAAATTATGCACATATAGCAACTATGATGGTTGTTATGTCATATGTCAAGAAATTTCCGATATCTATTTTCATGATCTGTGGTCGAGAAATTAGTCGGGAGTAGTTACGCATATGGATCAGCAACATCAGACAAACGGGCATTACTGTCGAGTCCGACAGCAACGACGTTTGCCTGTGTGGCAACCTGATCCACATCCGTTGAAGGTTTTGCAATGGGGCGAATAGTCAAAGACCATTTCGTTCCATTCCAATAAAGGAATATGTTATCCCATGTCCTGGCTTCTGTTGATGTATCATTAAATACAACTTCGGGAGGAGTGAGCGTAGTGGTTACTTTATAATAGCCATTAGCATCCGGTTTATAATCAGCTCCCGTTCGATCTTTTACAGTTACTGGGTCATAGAAAACAACATTGCGAGGGTTGTCAGCACCCGCACCCGTGACAGTAGAAAAGTCAACGGACGCTGGAAACAAAGTTGGAAAAGTAACAGTGCTGACAACATTAGAAATATCCATCATGGGAGGAGGTCCTACCATGAAATAGAAATTAAAATCATCTCCTGCAGCCTCAAACAAATTTGGGGTCGAAGGATCATCGGGACTTGCGCCATCAAAAATACGCACATTAGTACGTACGTCACCTAGTACTGGAGCGTCAGAAAAATTTACGACATCTCCACGAACAGCCCGATAATATGGTGTCCGAATCTCAAAAGCATTAGATATCATTTGAAGTTGCTCAAACATCGGCTGCCCATAATTCTTTACAAAAGGAACAAGGGTCGTCGAGTCTATCACATCGTCAAAGGATAAAAATGCTTGCGCTTTAGCTACTGGCTGAGAGGGAATGATTTTAAGAGAAGAAGAACCGTTATAAAAACGGTAAAGGAAAGAAACCATGTACCATGGTGTGGGTATAACACGGTCATTGGTTCCGGCTCGCGACATTTCACGGACTCCGCTTTTGGCGTTTTCCGCGAAATACCGCGTCCGGAAGCCAACAAACCCTGTATCATACTGGGACATATTGGCAAAATATCCAAATCGCTTTATGAGTGATCTTAACGAAGTGAAATATTCGCCAGTAGTGCCCGCAGTAACATCGCGCATAGTATGAGAGGGAACTAGCAGATTCTCGTCTTTTGGAATAAAGACCGGGCCAATATCTGATTGAGCATACCTGGCTTGAAAACCAGGAGCCAACTGCAATACCGGTCTCGAAATCTGGTAGTCCTCTCCCCCACTATGAGCGACCATAAACGTCACACCAGGGTCAGTGGTTGGCGGACTAGAAACATCCACCAAAGAATAGATAGCTACACACCCAGTAGAAGTCTCAAGAGTAGAGGCATCTGGACCTAAGCCAGAAGAATCACGTTTGTATGTCTCCCGCCAGGGCGTGTTGGATATGAAAGGAACGGAAATTCGATATTCAACACGTCCTAGCTCGTCTAGTCTGTCTTTCAAATTGCACACTACATTATAGTTGGTAGTTAGCAGCGTGCCTAATGTGGAAGGAACGTTTGCTTTCGTAGTCTCAGGAAGATATACAATTGCAAAACGCCCCTGATGGAAAGCGGTTTTAATCACTTTCAAGTCAAAATTTATTGTTCCTCGCCATAAAGTACCGAACATACTCGCAAAGGCAAATGAACCAAGATATAAAGTTTTCAGATCCAATGCTTGTCCATACTGATAAGCACTAAAAGGAGATACCTCCCACGAAGTAATCAATTTACGACCGGAAAAATCATCCGCACTCGCATATTTGCGATGAAAATAATTCGGTCGCCCAAAGATACTCGCGAGTGACATCTCATCCTTGTACTCGGGAATGAATGATGTTCCATCAATACCATTGTCTTGCAACAATGCCAAAGTGGTACCATCATCCACTCCTTCTGTATGAATAAGCGTTGAATTGGGTTTAACCACCATATGCTGCACGGGATTAGCAGAAATAGTCTTTGATAAGCCTATTGCCGCCAATCCACGCGACGCTAGGCGAGCAACCCACGCTACCGTCGAGGCCACCTGCCCAATAACAGGTACCCCGGAGAGCGCATCAGCCACGAGAGAGACGCCTTTGGCCCCAGTGGAAAGGGGGCCGCCGCGCGTCTCGCCCGAGTCTGGTGCACTCTTCGGAGATAACAGTGCTTGTGCATATCGCCTCACCTCACGCTTCTTTACTTTATATCCGGCTGCTTCTAAACGGGCAACATCATGCTCCAGCGTAGAAAGGGAATTCTGCGTTGGGACATAAATTTGCGGGTTTACAAAACGAGCATAAACGGTATACTTGCACGTTACTGGCATTTCAGCACCGCGCAATTGAGAAAACACATATAAATAAACAGTGCCAAACTGGTTATTATCATTTGACAAATCAAACAAATCATAAATATTTGAATACGGACATATCATCTTAAGAGAATTTCCTTCTTCAAGAGATAAAATTTTGTGAGGACAGGAGGTTTGTGACGCAAGGAAACGAGTTCCCTTGCGCCGAAAATCTCCTACCTTTTGTAGATACGGATTATAAACTAACATCAAAGCACCCTGCAAAAAGGGTTGAGCATTTACTTTAACTTCAATTTCTACGTCCGCTTTCAAATATTGATAATTTTTAAGTTTGTCAGCAACAATGGCAGATGAACTTAATATTTGCTGAGGAAAGTTAAAAACCTGTAGGTAATTAGCCGTGTCAGCATCATAAGAACCACCTGGCAAAGTAGTAGATAATTCCAAATTGGTGCTGCTCCATTCATATGTGTTTATATTCACTGGTCTTTCAAGAATTGTCCTTATATCATGCATAGTCGTGTCATTTAGAGCCTGAATATCAGTGGTAGAGGGCATGGGAGTAGTCAGAGCAGACATTTGCACATCTGTCATCATATTACCACGCACTTCATCCACATTGACATTCTGGTCTTGATTGTATCCAATTTCCGAGGCTGTTTGTTGAGAATTTGCAATCTGTTTTACAACACAGGAGCAAGATTAATCTCCTATGAGGTGGAAAGCTGTTGTAAAGAAACAGCAACTTCTTTTCATTTGATAGCAATAATGCAGCATTATTTCCGTTTTACTGCACCAAGATCACATCAAACGGGAACTACCAGAGCGGGGAAAAACGAGCAGCGGCATAAATGTCTCTGTTCGCTAAAAATTCCTCCCTGGCTTCGAAATAAGTTGGTCTCCGAAGGTTTACACCCGCAGAGTTACATTCTCTCGAAATGATCTTGCTCCAATGATCATAAATACTTTTATTATGTAATCCTAATTCCATTAATGCTTGCATACAATTTTCGCGCGTGGCTAATTTTGATGCGCCACCTTTTATCCAATTTGTAATCTCCAATATATTAGTCACTTCCATTGGGGCCATATAGGTTCCGTCTTCTGATTGAACAAAGTAACGTTTTAAAAATGTTATTTCACTTAATCTTTTGTATGGTCTTTCTGATTCCCCTTTAGTTTCGTCTGTATATGTTAAACCAATTGTTTTTAAAATTCGCGTTATTGTCTGTTGATTAAACCAATTTATTATTAATAATGAAATGTTTTTACAATCGTCATCGCCATAAGCAACATCTTTTACATATTTTGAATAATCACACACGAGCGGCATTCTTTGCTCTTTCTTAAGGAGCAAATAGGCCACCCGCATGATAATTAGGTTAAATAAAGAATTGATAATTACAGTCAATGGGTTGCCGGAGGGCTGAGAATGAGTCTGTCGAATCACGTGACCCTGTATGAGCACATCTGCATTACAGATATGCTCCCACAGAGCCGCGCGAACCAAAGAATCCTCCTCAGTCCCACCATACCACTCATTGATAGCAAACAAAATCTTCATTAACACCTGCATAAGAAGGCTGCCGTCGAAATTAGAAAAATCGCCGGCAACCAACTGATCACCAAAATGCTGTAAACGATGTGCTAATTTAGTCCATTCTAACGAATAAGGATTTATTCCAACGGCAATACCATTTTCAATACGATGCTCCATAACATGAGCCGCGAAATCAAGAAAATACTGGCGCAGAGCAATCGCGAGATGTTGAGGACAAGCCTCAAATACCCGCGTTTTGCCCGCGTCAACCTTTTCATGAGGTCGCTTCTCATCTTTTAGAGTCGCCATGAAAATAGCATCACCTCTAATACCCTTCTTCGCTAGACTAATCAAATTTTCAGTGTCGGTTCGTAATTCTACATTAGTAAGATCGAAAATATCGTCCTTTCCAAGCCAAGCCGATTTTCCTTTTCCCTTATTATTTAGATTATAAGGATACCCGGGTGACGTCGTGCGATTCAGTGACCGCTTGTATGGATCCCCATCCACCCCAACAATTGCTTCTTCATAAGAATGCACAATTGGTGGAGTGGACTTGTTACCCAGACCAGCGAAAACATCGTTCACGGCGGCATCCAAAATATCCTCATCTAAATAGTGCTGTTTTCCAAACAATTTCTCCACACCCTTCAACATGGGATCCACCAACACACCATTAACAACGACCGGTTTCAAAGAAGCCGGCCGCGTCAATGGAGGTTGGATTTTCCCATGAACAACAGATGGACGGAGAGCAGTGTAATTTGGTACGGCAGGCATTACTGCACTACCGATAGCAATATAGTCACCACTCTCCACCAACTTAGCTTGAAAAGGTTCAGAAAGTCAGCTTTCAGTATAAGGGAATTTACCGTCTATCATGTAAGTGGCGGGAAGAGAAAACTCCTGAATATGATCTTGTAGAGCGCTTTGTAACAATTCGCCCGTCAAAATCACACCCAAAGCGGGTTGTCCCTTCACGCCAGCCACATGAAATCCGATAATTTTGGATGGTATGTTCTTGTTCTTTGCCGAAATTAGCGAGCCACAGCAACCCGGGTAAGTATCAATTTCATAATCAATATGATTACCAATATGAATTTGACACTTACACGGTTCACCATGGGGACATGTTCCAGGAGAGTGTTCATAATACTCAGTAGCCTTAGTGGAGACACAAAAACGCTTGGTTTGTTGTTCATTTAATACCAAGCGCCCTTGCAGCTCTCGAAATCCGCTGAGTATCACGTCACCTTCCTGCAACAAATCCAGGTCTTTTGCTCGTATAAATTTATTAATGATCTTAGGCCGAGATGGTACGACTGGTGGTAAGGTAATAAGGACTAAATCGGTGGGGGCATTATCTTTTTGTTTTATCCTAGAAATTTTACAATCTTTTATTGGAATATCTAATGTTTCTTTCGAATTTGGATTTTGAATAGCAATTTTAGTAAAGTTAAAATCTTTAGTTAAAACAGAATGAGCCGTCGTAACAAAAGTGCGACCGACCACAAAAGTACCAGTACTTTTGGAGGCGATCCCATCTTTTGTCACGGCTTGAACCCACACGGAATTTTTCGCCAATACATTTGTACATTGCTCTACACGGACTACATCACCCTCCGCACACCGTTTTGACCCTTGAATGAGGGGCAAAGTCAGTGGCGAAGTATTGATGTATTCCCTATACTTATCACAAATTTCATGACCCACACGGATAATATCGTTATTATCCATGGGATTATACAAAAATTGATGATTACAACAGAATTCACAATTGTATCGACAAACACTTCCGAGCAGGAGATTCGCTTCTGTAAAACCAATACCTGTAGCTTTAACACGATTGACTAGATTAGGAATGGCACAATTACCAAATAGAGCTTGAGCATAGTGAGTAGGTTTAGGTATTGCTGGTTGAGAAGAATATACGCGCTCTGCAACGCGTAGCTTCTCCTCAGTTCTCTGGAATATCTTTGAAAGATAGGTATCCGACCAGATATGGCATCGCATGAGAGCCGCACGAACTTGCGGAACTCCCACGCGACGCAAAAAATGGTCAAGATACCCACCTTCCTCCGAATATTCCATCACAGAACAAACATCACAAACCTTACACGGAGAATAAATTTCATTAAGAGTGAGAGAGAATTCACACGAGGAAGGAACACCGTGGAAGAAAGCAGATCCGAGATAACCGGTTGCTAAGCCGATCAGAGTAATAATAGCAGGGTGAACAACACAAGGAGAGCTCAAAAATTCTGAAAATTTGCCAAACGCAGCACCAAGATAGGAAACAATTACACCTCCAACACCAATCATTTTATTAAATGTATGTTTTATACCTGAGGAAACTTTTGAATATATGTACTTAATTGCTTTTGTAAATTTCTGTACCGCTACGTCAAATACACTTTGTAATTTAATTTTCCATGCACCAGCGGGAGCTGATGGGGTCGAAATATCTATTAAATCCACATCCATATCTTCCGCATCACAAAAATCTAATTCTGATACATCACCAAACTGCAAATCAAACTTAGCTCTTTCATCGGGAGTCAAACTAGGAATATGCGGGTCCTGCAAACATCTACACTTTTCTTTATCATTACACGAACACTTCACTTTCACACATGTGCATACGAGATTACAAACACACTTAGGGATAGAAACCTTAGCTCCATCAACTTTATCTTCTTTCGCTTCAGTTTCTTTCGTCTTGCAGTTACATTTACTCTTGGGACATTTTCCTAACTCTGTCGCACAGGTCTCAATCATTTTTGGGGGATTATAAACTTCCTTAAACATGTCCAATATCTTTTGTTCAGTTACTTTGTCTTCAATGCCAGGTAAACCAGCGCGTTCACGAATTGCATTAGATAAATTTCGATTTTCTGTACTACGTTCTTCTTTAACTTTCTTAAAATATTTATAAAATTCATCATAAGTTAAGATTGTGTTCATGTCATGATAAACTACTCTTCCTTCTAATTTGTCTATACTCATTTTATATAATTTTACTAGATATTGTTCGGTCATGAGCGGGGGTAAATCTTTCTCCGCCACACCTTTTGTTTTTGCTGCTGTTTTCCTATCAAATTGATAATACATATTTCCATCACCATCCTTACCAGTATATGTGCCATATTCTTCTTTACAAACAACTTCTGCCCAAATATGCATTCTTCTAAATATGGAACTCGGATCTACCATGTGAACAATTGAGGGATATTTTAAATTAGAGGATAACAATATTAATTCGGAGTTAAAGAATGTTACACCTTTCTTCGCCAAATCCGCCATCCACAATGGATACGAACTTGTATTTACCATGTATTGCAGTTCTTCAAATTCAGTACATGGATTCACCATACTATCTTTCTTATTTCCAAAGTCATCAACAATAAGTATGGGTTGATTAGAATAACCGTCCCAATGCTCATTAATAGCTTTCCTAGAATGAGAAACAGAATTATAATTCACTCCACGTTCTTGTAAATAATCTTTATAATAATCCGCAGTCAATACAGTCGTCATCACACTTTTACCAACACCCGGTTGCCCATACAAATATACACACACTGGTTCATCTCTAATAGCATTCACGATAGCGGGACTTGTTACAGCTAACTCGTACTTCTCTTTCAAACGTTCACGCAACTTTATAATGAAATTTAAATTTTTGCTCCTAATTTTAACAGCTTCCAAAATATAATCTTCTAATTTTGCTTTCATGGAAATAATTTGCTCACAAATTTCTGCCGAATTACTAATTAACTCTTTTGATATCATTTCTGCAACTCTTATTCCACCACAAATTTGTCCAATTTCGGGAAACTCTTTCGTTATCTTATACTCTTCATAGGATATTCCATACATGGCCTGACAATAGATACTCATAATGTAATCCCAGAGCCAACCAAGGAAATCACGCACAGCACGAAATCCTTGGGCAGCCCTACCAATTACACCAAAGTGTGTCATAATGTCTTTCACTGGAGGGACAAATCCCTTACAGAAGAGCGTAACAATTCCAGTAACTACGGTACCAATTGCAATCATGGGGAATTTGTCTTCTAAATTCGTCACTCCTTCTAAAAGGGATTCTTTCACACGGAGAGGGGCTTCACTTTCACACTTGAATTCCACACGACCTGAATTAAAAGAGGGGACCATACTCAATAAAGAACCTAACGAAACACCACATTGTCTTGCAAGTTGTGCACACACAAGACTACACGCTAACATATTCTTATTTAAAATAGAATTGATCAATTGAGCGACACTAAGAAGACTTCCAACAACATCGATTTCTTTAGGGATTTTGAATGTCGCTTTCACATCATCACCAATCTTTGATATACTTTCCATTGCGTGTTTCACAGATTCCATGACTGGACCCATACCATTTGCCATTACATTCATTGCTTCACCTGTATTTGAACAAAAAGATCGGATTCCTTGCGCCATTCTGCGGGCTGATTTCTTTGCTGTTTTCTTACGATCTCTATCTCGCCAATCTTTATTATCTAATCGTTTAAGTCTCTCTTGCATTTCTTTTATTTGTCGTTCCAATTCTTGAATTCGAATATCAGGTCCAGGATTAGATTCAACATCACCACATCGCATCAATAACTGCTTGCTCAAATCAAAAGAGGCATTACCTTTCAAAACGTCACGCAAATCTGAAAAGGGAAGGTCAACATAAAATTCACACTTTACAAATCCATCATCACAAGACCACTGTTTCTTTACTTGAATATAGCCATCATAAATATCATCCAAAACATACACACACGCAGCATGGTTGCCACTCACTTCTGCTTTAGTTGCGGGAGCAGGACTCGAACCTGCGATCTCGGCTTATGAGACCGAGCGGATAACCATCTTCCATATCCCGCTATTTTGTATTCGGTACGGGGTTCGAACCCGTGCCTCTGCCGTGAAAGGGCAGCGTGGTAACCACTTCACTAACCGAACATAAAAAACATAACACTACTTTAATCACATTTACCCAATTTTACACCTGCATGCTTTACCTCGCTAGATTCGTTACTTGGGAACGCCTTCTAACAATCCTACCTACCCATGTTATGTTTTGCGGTCCATACGAGAATCGAACTCGTAGCGCAGCATAGACAGTGCCGCATGTTAGCCATTACACCAATGGACCGAATTGAGGATGAGAAGTCCTCTGTGTTGTGTAGTTTACATGTGTCGCTTATGTACTATTCAGTAACTCTACCTGCCACAATTCCTTTCTCAAGGGAACAACACGTTGTGGAGCAGATGGGATTCGAACCCACATCCTCTACCTTGCAAGGGTAGCGCTCAGCCAGTTGAGCTACAACCCCAATTGAGCAGGTACCCGGAATCGAACCGAGATCTCAGGCTTGGAAGGCTAGAGTAATAACCGTTATACGATACCTGCTTTTATGTACTTGGGGTGGGACTCGAACCCACAAGCATTGCGCATTCGGGCTTAAACCGAACGAGTTTACCAATTTCTCCACCCAAGCGTTTTGAATTTCCAATATGTCAATGAACTTTCTTTTCTTATACATTCAATATACGAAAACAATTTTCAATATCCAAATAAGAGGTCAAGAAGAGATTCGAACTCTTATACCAAGGTTTTGCAGACCTGGACTTTACCAATCAGACACTTGACCTTAAATTAGCGGCAGTGGTGGTCTGCCGCTTTTGTTGCAATTTGGTTGTGTGGTTTGACATTTACTTTATACCCCAAACTAGTAGCCCAACCTGAAGTTGCCATTACTAAGTTGTGGCTGAAGTATCTTGTATCCACATTGTAGTCTAAGTCAATTTGGACTTGTACTTTAACTTTTTGAGTTAATAGTTCAGCCACTCCAATAGACATTTCCGCTTCTTTCCATAAGCGAGTCCATCTATCTTTAATTTTCTTGACCTTTTCTTTGTGTACAATATAATGTACACCTCGATTCCCATACCTGTAAGCAATAACAGTACTGTAAACTGTAGCGTTTCTGTGGTTTTGGGAGTCAGTACCAATATGAATTTCTAAGATCGGAAGAGCGTCGTGTAGGGAAAGAGTGGGCCTCTATGTGTAG
>OGVU01000109.1_pt1 | contig 10159 bp, 29 predicted proteins | sample 1575861 | NCBI WGS metagenome assembly OGVU01 (sample SAMN07581532, study PRJEB24739) | freshwater metagenome | place: Singapore | collected 2015-01 | reverse complement strand
TTCCCTACACGACGCTCTTCCGATCTGTTTCCCAGTCACGATAGGTATCCATCATAACAACAACAACGAAAGTGGGTTCGTAAATGTCCAAGGTCATCGTTCGTACTGAGAAGTGGGATAACGTCATCAAGGCTGTCGTGCGTGATGAGCGTGGTCGCTTCATCGGGGCAACCAATCAGACTAAGGCTATTCCGCAGACTCTTGTCATCGTTGGCAAGTAACTAACAATCAAACAATCGAAAGGAAGCAAAATGATGATTACTGTTGGCTCACAGTACACGACCCGCAAGAGCGGTGTCACGGGTATCGTTCAGGAGATTGTCAAGAACAGCAATGGCTCCTATCGCCTGCGCCTTGATGTGCAGGGCAAGGATCGTTGGACCACGCTCAAGTAGTGTGATACAATCCTAAAACAACTACATAAAGACTTGGGGATATGCGACCTGTCAAAACAATAACGATAATGTTATGCTTTTGACAATCGACTCGCTTCCCCCCGCCTGTTCGTGAATGTTATAACTAGCAGGGTAGACGGTCTATCCATCAGGCGGTTTTGCAATGTGAAGCCGAATAAGCATTGCGCTCAATCGTCCTTGGTGTAGTGGTAGCACAACAGATTCCAAACCTGTTAGTCTGGGTTCGATTCCTAGTGTCGGGGCGTTAGACAAGCAGGGTATTCTAACTAAGCCCAGCAATCGCAGTCCTGAGCATGACTTGCCCCAATAAACTGCTCCCCTAATCCCCCCCTGCCTAGGTTGAGCAACACCCACCACGCTCCCTAGGTAGGGGGCTTTTCATTGTATAGCACTAGACAAACCGGCCCCAAAATCTTCGATTTGTCAAGTGTTTACGATGTGATTAAGGACACACCGAAAATCTCACCTAATCTTAGAAAATGTCCGATTTGTCTGTTGACAAGATGAGTTCTCATGCCCTAAACTTGAGCCATCAGATAGATACTACAGATTGGAAATAATCATGGCACACCTTCTTGAGCAGTACGGCGATATGGCTTCCTTCGCTTCCCTGCGCGAACCCGCTTGGCATGGTCTTGGCACGATTCTTGACCACGAGGTTACCACCTCTGAGATGCTTGCTGCTGCACACCTCAACAACTGGGATGTGCGTTGCGACAACATCGATCTGCCTGGTCGTTCGCATCGTGAGTTCTTCGCTGTCACTCGTCGTAACCCTTTCGATGGTGAGCGCGATGTGCTTGGCGTTGTGGGTGAGCGCTACAAGGTCGTGCAGAACGAGGATCTGTTCTCGTTTGCTGACAACCTTCTTGACGGTGGTCGCTGGGAGACTGCTGGTTCTATCAAGAATGGCACGGTGGTCTTTGGCTCCCTCGCGCTTGATCGTGAGATCGTGCTTGACCCCAACGGTGCTACCGACAAGGTGAACACCTACATGCTGGTCCACACCTCGCATGATGGTTCGCTTGCTGTGCAGGCTTCCATCACTCCCGTTCGCGTTGTGTGCCAGAACACTCTCAACGCTGCGCTGCATGGTGTGAAGCAGTCCTACAAGATTCGTCACACTCAGACTGTGCAGGGCAAGGTTGCTGCTGCGCGTGAGGCGCTTGGCATTGCTCACAAGTACCTTGACGAGTTTGACAAGCAGGCTCAGGAGATGATCACTCAGTCTGTGACTGATGCTCAGTTCTTCGATATTATCACTGCTGTTTACCCCAAGCCTGAGGTCGATGCCAAGGGTAGCGTGACCAAGTGGGAGAACAAGATCGACACTCTCAACGATATCTACTACGGTCCTACCTGCGAGAACATCAAGGGTACTGCGTGGGGCGCGTACAACGCTCTCACTGAGCGCCTTGACTGGTATCGCAATCCTCGCGGTGGCAATGCAGAGTCTGTCCTCGCTGCTGCTAGCGGTTTCGATGCTGCGACTAACGCTGCAAAGAATACGATGCTCAAGGCTGTGCGACAGGTCGCATTCGCCTAGCATCACACTCCTGAGCATGAGTCTAAACTGCTCAAACCCCTTTATTTGCAAGGGTTTTTGCGACCATCGAAAAGTTCTTTATTTGCAAGGGTTTTTGCCAGGGGCCGGTTTGAGTTTATCATAAAACATCTATTAAATCATTTACGAATGATTAAGAAGAACTCCAAAAAATCACCGAAATTCCTAGAAGTTGTCCGTTTTGTCCATTGACATATGCTTGCCCATGACATAGGATACATCCATAGGTTCTACTACTAAGGAGTGACATGGATACGTTCTTTCCCACCTCTACCCCCGCGCTGGCAGAGGAGACTAGGCAGGAGATCATTGATCGTCAGGCTGCTGAGATTACTAATCTGAAGCAGTCGCTTGCTACCGCTGAGAACATGCGTGGGCATTGGGAGCGCAGGCACAATGAGTTGCAGCAGAAGATTGCAAACGTCAAGGGTCATATCTTTGACATGTATTCCATGAATGGCGAGATTGACGAGGATACTAAGGCTATTGCTGATCTTCTTGATATCACGCTGCTGAAGGAGATTCAGGGTACTGCTCTCTGTGAGATTTCTTGGACTGCTCTTGTCCCCCTGAACTTTGACGCTGATGACATGGAGATTAGTTTCTCTGTTGAGTGCGACACCTACGAGGCAGAGGACTTCGACTACAATGAGGACAACTGCGAGGTTAGTGGGGAGGATGTGTGACAGCCTTCGTAGATGAGAAGGCGCTACGCATGGTCTTTTCCCCTTACCACCTCGCCCATGTGCAGGGGTGGTTTGGGGAGACTGTGTGTGGTAGATGGATTGACTACACTAAGGGATGGACGATGGGCAACTTGACTTCCCTCGCTTGGCTTGGTAAGATTGCCCAACGCCCTAAGGCAAACCGTTTCTGCGCCCAATGCGCTATTCACTATAAGGATGTGTCATATGAGTAACTGGTCAGTTTATCTTGAGTGTGATGGGCAGCCCCTCTATGCTCATGTTGAGTTGGAGGATTGGGATGACGAGCCTCTTGATGAGGAGGAGGCTTGGGATCAGATTCGTGAAATGATTCTTCAGACCCTAGAGGTTACTAAGGAGAGCGACTGATGTGGCTTTACTCAGGTTACATTGAGTGTGGCAATGGTTATGCAGACTACGAGTTTGAGTCTGATGAGGTTCTAGATCCTATGCAGCAGTTGCAATGGCTGCTTGTTACTGGTACGCTTCAGATTCTGGACAACCCCCCGCAGATAAGCGATGATGAGGAAGAGGACTAAGATGCAGTTTCACTATGTAGTTGGATATGATACTGAGATGAAGAAGTGGTTTGTTGAGTCTGACACTACCGCCTATTTTTCTGACGGGCATGTGTGGGATGACGAGCAGTACCGTGAGCATTTCTATGGCTGGCGTGTACCCGCCGAGGGCAGTGATGACGAGGCTCTTGACAACACCCTCATTCGTACACTAGGATACATCGTGGACACCTTTCCTGTCCCTGAGGAGGTCTAGTGGAAAAGTATGAGCAACTAGAGTTTGATTTTGACTATGCCGAGGAGCAATGGAAGAAGATAAACAATGATTCAGGTTCATAGTCATGAGGAATTGCTTATTGACATACTACAGATGCTTGGTGTAGACTTTGTTGTCCAAGGAGAGGAATATGATGAATACCATGTCGCACTACCGTCCGTCTAAGCGTCCGTCTGTCAAGGACGTATCCAAGTGGTATGTTCTGTTTGAGGACTTTATCGACACCGATTGGCGAGGGCAGAATAAGCATGTCATCGTTGAGCAGGGCTATCCATTCCCTGACTTTTATCGTGTGACCTACACCGTGGACGGCATCAAGAAGTCTAAGTTGTTCTATGGTGAGACTGCATGGAACCACACTGAGATGTTCGTGTATGATATGGGCTTTCGTAATGTTCTTGGTAGGATCTAATGATCTTTCTTTATCTTGCCCTGCTTGCTCTGCCAATTACTTGGCTTGTTAGTCTTGTTATTGTTGCCTTTAGTGCCAAGGTACAGAGTATGAAGTTAGATGGCCTACTCTTGACATACTGTGCCATCCTTGCTATTATCAGTCTACCCGCTATCTATGAGAGGTTCTAATGACTAAGTATCTTATTTCATGGAAAGAGTCTCAATGGATTAATCTTATCATTGATGCCCCTTCCCAATTGGCGGCTCTTGACAAATTCTACAACCAAGAATATAATATGGAACACATTGCAATTGTGGGGCAGGAAATGATTCCTGACACTATGGACATTGAGGAAATCTAGACTTCTACTATAGAAGATATATCTAACTAAGGAGAAACAAATGGCAAGCAAGAATATCAAGAAGTACACCTACCTTGAGCAGTGGGATACCCGCTATGGTGTGCAGGATCGCGTTGTGATTCGTGACGCAAATGGTAAGTTTGTTGATTCTGTCAATCTTACCTCGCTTCGCAAGGCACCTAAGGTTGCCACCCGATAACAATTCGATAACGGTTGGGGGGTGGTCTTGACAGGCTGCCCCCCTTCCACTATCATAGGAGACATATGAATACCCATGAGTCAGCAGCCAAGAAGATTGCTAGTATCTTTTCTGATGCACGATACACCAAGGGTGACATTGACAAGATTGCCATGCTGTCTGTCATCGCTATGCGTGAGCCTATGATTCTTGAGCGTGTTGAATACTTTAGTGAGCGCTTCACCTTCCATCATCACACCATGGAGTTTGGCAGGGAGATGGATGAAACTTTCGTGGTCAAGGACTTGTTTTCTGACAACTTTCCTGGTAAGGTAGGTGCATGATGTTTTGGAAGAAGGCTGAGAAGATCATTGCTGCTATCTCTGACATTGACATGACCCCTAGTGACATTGACGCTATTGCATACTCTGTCGTGCATGGCAGTCCTGTGCAGGTATGGGAGCGTGCCAAGGTACTAGGTGATTCATTGTCATACCATGCTGATATGATGTTCGCACGCACTAACACTAATGAAGGAGAGCAACTGTGGCTACCGTTCGACAAGCAGTAGATATTCTTGGTGAGTTCTATGATCGTGAGCGCACTAATGAGGATTGGCATGAGTGGTTTATTGCTAATGACATTGCTATCCCTCTTGCGTGGCTAGCGTGGCGTGGACTTTCTAATCCTACTGAGGATGCTGTTCCATTTATTGACGAGACTTGGCAGTCATTCTGTCGCAGTGCAGGCATTGACCATCATGCGAGTTTCGATAGCCTTGATGATTTCCTTGATTTCCTTGATCAAGAATATCCCGAAACCACTTGACAAACAGGTGGCTTTCGGGCCGGATCGTGTCTAATTATTTTACAAAAAACCTTTAAGAACCCTTTGCAAAAAATCGCCGATGTTTGCAAAAATAATTTTATAAAAACCTTTACGAACGCTCTTGAAAAATCGCCCAATATATGATAGGATATGCCAGTGACCTGTATTGTAGGAATTGCCAAGGATGATGTTGTATATATAGGGGGAGAGAGGGCTGCTAGTGATGGGAATACTCTCCTATCATTAAACCGTCCAAAAGTCAAGAGGTGTGGGGATTATCTCATTGGATTCGCGGGTAGTCTTGGTATAGGTGAACTAGCACACTTCATTGATCTACCCCCTATAGGTAAGAATATAGAGAAGACATTACGAACATCATTTATTAAATCATTAAAGGATGCTATTGAACTCTATGGCAATGCATCTCATCTAGAAGATAATTCAACTGATTGGCTCATTGGAGTCAATGGTAGATTATTTGAAATCTCTTCTGAAGATTGGTCGGTATGCGAATTTAGTGAATCTGCTATAGGTAGTGGTAATAATATAGCATTAGGATCTCTTTATACCACCCGCAATTGGGCAGACCAAGAAAGAAGAATTAAAGTTTCTTTGCAGGCAGCGGTAGAAATAAGTCCATCCTGTTCTGGTCCCATAGATATATACTCTATATAGGTATAGGTATAGCCGAACAGCATGTCCGAATTTATTTAAAAAAAGTATTACGAACGCATCTCAAAAATCGCCCATGTTTTTGAATATTTTTATGCAGTTTATATGTTTATAGCCAAGAAATTGCATAGTTTTGGGGAAATTCCCTGATGTTTTATAAGATAATTTGGGGGCGTTATGCAGCAAAAAAAATGATTACGAAGATGATTTCTTTTCATTCTATAACCCACTATCATCCACAATAACCCATTTCACTCCATAGCAAATATCACAGTAACATTCATCTCATCAAATCATGGGTTCATAAGGGTACTTTAAAGCCGATATCAGCCATTCTGAGGGGTTTTCTCCTGTCCTCTCAAACACCAATGCATGTATTTCATCATCGGTTCTGGTGAACAGTTCATGCATGAATATAAGACTACTAGTAGGTGAGTGATACCATGCTTCATGTATATCTATATAGTAGAATCCTAGGTCGTTCATCTCTGCCCCCGCAGAATTTCCAGTGCATCCCACACATCACATGAATGCATGACAAAACAATATCCTCCATCTTCCTGTGGGACGAGTTCTACTTCATCACAGAATCGTAGAATCCTTCCATTGAGAATATCATTCTCTTCCGTGAGTTCCATAACACGATGCTGTAGGTCATTAATACGCATCTGGGCCTTCATCAGTTCTACCCGCAGCATACTCACATCAGGAGGCGTAGGATACTTTCTAAACCATCCCATCATGACTCCCTAATATACTTGATCACTGCACTGAGATGCACTGGTGGCAAGGATGGAACACCAGCAAAGTATTCCTGCAATGTCGTAACAGCATTGTCTATGCCTTGTGCATATCCTTGGAGATAGGCTGCTTCTAGTTTGCCTATGTTGATCTCATAGATACGCTTGTCATCTTCTCGTACCGCCCAGATCAGATCACAAGAAGTACAATCCTTAGGATCAGTATATCTCTGGTATACCGCACGACAGAGTGGATCATGCTTCATATGCATCAATCTTCTTCCAACTTATTGTATTCTTGAAATACACGACCATATATGCCAAGGCAGCAACGATGAATCCATACTGCTCAGTCACGATAGAGTATCCTATCCATAGAGTTTCTGTAATGATACCTATGCACCAAGCCCACCACTTCCTCTGCCCTGCAAAAAACATAGTAGCAATGCCAAAGGCAGCCAGCACCCAACTTGCCCACCATAAGTCATTCATTATTCGATTACCTTCACATCATAGCCTTCTAGACGATAGAAGATAACAGCAGTTTCTACTAATCCCCACGATCCAGATCCATACTTCTTGCCATCAAGAAATACGTCATAGAAATCATCACGACGTACCAACCTACACTTAGTCATGTATTTCCACGCATCCTCCACAATACAGATCACGACACCAATCGACATGTTCGTTATCCAATGCCTTCATCATGTCATCAAATTGTTTTGCTTGCATAGGAGTAAGAAGAGTATGCTTTGCAAATTCATACCCGTCACGATATCCACGATTATACGATGCGTCATCGCTACCTTCGTGTTCTGTGCCGCAGTTCCAACATTTGTGCATGTTAACCTCTATTTTCGCGCCGACTTAAATACACCATATCTCCATTACTCTGATAATACGCTACATTGTTCTCAAAGTCAAGCATGTTGGAGAATCCTAGGAAATGAAGCATATCATCATCAGGGTATTCTATCCAGATATTGTATCCTTCTGTACCGCTTGGCATACCGCCCTGTGCTGCATACTTGCTAGCATTTGTATATTCAAAAAATATCTTAGCCACTATAGTCGCCACTTTTCGGGAACACCTTGTGATGCAGGAAGAGCAGGAGCAACAATGCTATTGAGACATTGATTAAAGATCTCTACCCAATCCCATAGCAACTCTACTTCCATACTACGACCAATGTACTTGTACCATCTCACATTTGTACCGCTGGGCTTATGCAGAAAGTTAGGGGCGTTACCCACAAGACCTTTGCAATAATCACAGAAGAATTCTTCATGTCTAATAATTTCTCTAGGCAGCCGCTTGTCATATGCATCAAGCCACTCATCATGATCCACAACAACGCCTTCAACTGCATATTCATATGCCTCGTCAGGGCAGGTGCAGCCCATGCACCAAGGGCAATCATCTTGTTCGCACCAACAGAAAGGATGCATCATAAAGATATCGTTCTCAAAGTATGCGCCATATCCATATGTACCGCCAAGCAGTCCACCAGAGATATCTGCTCCTTGACCAGACAATATCTCGGTCAAGTACCTTAGGTCACTAGATATCTTATCTTCACTACATTCTGGTAAAACGATTTGCACGACGATCCTCCCAGATCTCCCTAGCAACCATCCCAATGTAATACAAAGCCCACACAAAAAGCGGTAGAAGGAATAGATAGCCAACTACTGGATATGCTGCAAAAAAGATTAGTACTAGAATTGGTGGCACAATGATGCCCAGTCCAATTGCAATGTTAATAAAATATTTATTCATTCTTCTCCAATACCCTTCTTAATACGATCTATAATATTCCGTGCCATGGTTTCTGATTCATCGTTTATTAGACCATAATGATAAATTAGATCATCATTAAGAACTTGGACTATGTACTTCCACTCATCCTTGCTAAATGCAATAGCAATAGTTCCATCCCACCAGGGCGGGGAATCGTCAATTGGCTGAGGCATTTAATTTCCCATCTCGTATTCTGATGACATGTCTACTCCACATGTTCTGCAATATGGAGTTTGGTTTTCCCAATTGTCTGGAGTTTGTGTATGATTACATTCTTTTGCTGGGTTGTACTTCTTCTCTTCCCATTCCTCTAGTGGATACTTCTGCTCAATAGCACAGGTAGCACAAAGAGTCTTATACCAATGACTACGAACTCTTGTTGTTCCATATTTCCCACAAGTTTCACAGATATTGGCAGACGCATATTCTACACTTCTTTCAATGTCATTCATAATGTCGTAAACAGTATTACGAACATCTTCATTCATTGCCGCCCAATTCTCATCCTCAGAGTTGATGCCCCAATAGAATCGCAGAGTGCCAAACTTCTCTTTGACTTGGTGAATCTCATACTGAGGCCACATCATCTTCATCTTGCGATTAGTATCGACAAGCAACTTATACCAACCCTTGTCGCAACTAATCCATTTACCCCAGCCAACAGGAATGCGATTCATAATATCTAGAAGATCATCTGCGTACTCGCCAGCATCTTGTGGAAGATGAACGGTATCACGGAACTCGTTAAACTCCATCTTCTCTTTCCTTATCTATAGTTACAAAGTACATTACCTTGCTGTCCTCAATATGCATAGAAGCATAGCGGTTGTACTGAATGAATGGGATGGTCCACCAGCCCTTGTATCGAACAGGATCATTGTTTACATCCTTAACGATAAAGAATTTATTAACATCTGTGTAGACCCACAGATCTACCGTGCGATCCTCATCACTATCATGCAGATAGAGATTCAGTTCATTGTAATCATCCACGACAGCACCCATCGCAACCATGTACTCCTTCGTATGGAAAATTAATTACTCTATAATCATCTGGATCAGGGTGGCCTACACCATGCTCACAGATGCGCTCCATGATTCCTCTATCACCACGCCAATGCTGTGGAAATGAGCGCATAGAATGATTAGAAAGATTATGAATAGTGCATTGCTCACCCATACATTGATCTGCCTTGTGTGTCCAGATCTTGATATCTGTGTTTTCAAGGTAGACAAGATCCATGGTCTCAGCCTTCCATTGCTGCGACTTCTTTACGCGAGCCTTACGCAAGCGATTCATAATACCTCACTTATTGTTATACCTCACTAGGGTAGTGAGGATTTAATCTTCTAACACAATTGTAGCGACTTACTCAATGTTTGTCAAGGACTTTTTCTTTTGATAGTCCTTCTTTTTTCTTACGCTAATGCATGTTCTACATTCTCTGCCACCATTATGCATAATAGTATTGTTTTTCGTGTATTCGTGACCATGTTTGCAGTGCGTTTTCTTCTGTCCAAAACTTCTTCCTTTACTAACCATATCAACCATATTATCTTTTTCAGTACCAAGAAATAGGTGCTCTGGATTTACACAAGCAGGATTATCGCACTTATGAAGAACTAAAAGTCTGCTGTCAAACATTCCAAAATGTAGCATTGCAGAATACCTATGTGCCGCAATTGTCACATTTTTCTTTATC
>OGVU01000107.1_pt1 | contig 10282 bp, 12 predicted proteins | sample 1575861 | NCBI WGS metagenome assembly OGVU01 (sample SAMN07581532, study PRJEB24739) | freshwater metagenome | place: Singapore | collected 2015-01 | reverse complement strand
GTTTCCCAGTCACGATATGTCCTCCTTTGGACTAGATAGGTTGTCCTTGATTACCTTCACTCGCTTGAACCTCGACTTGAGGTGAAGCCATCGCTTGTTCTGACCGACCCAAGGAAACCAGTCAGAAGTATCCTTACCGTGACCATCCTTGATGGATACGTGAAGATGTTTCATATGTGCATTGCTACCAGTGTAGGCTCGCAAACCTTTCTCTGGCGACCAGATAACTCCTCGGAAGATCAGGTACTTGACCCGCTTATCCTTCTTGAGTTCTTTGAAAATCTTGGCGCAGTCTGGACCCTTGATTGGATCGTGGGTTAGATCTACGGCAAAGCCAGTATTGTGGTCAGAGTTGGGACTCTGAGCTAAGTGAGCTCGGGACGGCAGGAGTCCATCGGACGCTTTCTCTCGCTTCGGCCACAGAGCTGTCGCTTGACGCAATAGAGCAATGGCGGCAGGAGCCGCGGACTTGGCAACAGGTTTCACTCATCTTCCTCTTCCTCAAATAGATCGTCGTCAGGTATGTTGGGGCTGATAGGAGTCAGCCAGGGATTGTCGATGATACTCATAGTCCCCTACTTCTTGAGTGTCTGGAGGACGATCTCGGTCAGGAACTCAACCTTCTCGTCCAACTTGTTTACCTTATCTTTGAGAGATGCACCGCCATTGGGTTTCAACTCGTTGAGGTAATGTTTTACTAACCAACGCACTGCAGCTCCAAAGCCCGTTACGATGGTCATTACGGCTACGGCTAATCCAGCCCAATCAGCAGGTGACATTGTATGTTCCTTATACGGTTCTAATGGTCATTGTGATAACGCCACCGAATCCGCTGAATCGCTTGTCTGGTGGTGTCTCACGGGTGAATGAGATCTCTTCGATGACTACCTGGCGTGACTCACCTGTGGTGAAATCCTGCCACGTCAATACGTCACCGTCTTCTTCTACTGCCTCTAGGGCAAGTAGTCGGTCCTGCGCCCTACCTTCATAGCCGGTCTGGACATTGTATCTATCCGTCTCGGTGTCGAAGTTGAACACAGGAAATCTAAGAACCCGCTGTCGGGGCGTAGCAATGGTAGCCTTGGCTTGGTATCCCTTGAAGATAGGACCTTGCGCCGGGTCGGTTGCGTCTCGGTTGAAGAGAAACTTGTAGGCTACATACTCCTGAGCGCCTGCTGGCGTGTTGGTCGTCACCTCGGTGGATGGAACGGATGAGTCATACGTGATGAGATCGTACTCGGTACCATTCTTGTCTACGATCTCTAAGGTGACAGAGCCTTTTGAGAAGTCGCCCCTACCAATGAGACGCTTGAAGTTCTTAGGCTCAAGGGTGTTGTAGCGAATGTATCCTGTTGTCAGGTATCCGGTAGGAAGCAAGTCGGTATCATCTTGTAGGTAACTGTAGCCAGCAACCCCTACGAATCCGGTAGCGGAGGTTGTTGCTACCGTCGCTGTTGTAGCCGTGTTGTAGGTGATGGTGTTTGTGTTGGCTGACACTACTGTAAATGGACCACCGTCTAGGTTTGCATCAACACCGATGACATAGATGGATTCTCCAGCCGTAACCGCGTGAGTTGTTGATGTAGTAAGGGTGGCAGCACTCCCGGCCCTAGCCTTGAAGGTTACCGAGTATTGGTTCTTTGCCTCGGTGCAGTAGATGAGGCGATCAGTTTCCCCAAGGAAGGCGCACGATGTTGTCTCCAACCCGGTAGCCCCGGCATAGTAGATGTCGTTAGCCCAGGCAAATACGAGGTCTGCTATTTCAGTAGAAAGATCGATGCGGATGAGACCGGCTTCCCCGGCTACTGATGTGGCACACCATACAAAATGATCTCTTGCAGCAAAGTCATAGCAAGGCTGGCTAGTCTCCACGATAAGAGGACCGTATTGGATCGAACCATCCTGGTCTGATACCGAAGCAATTCGAATACCCTTGTTGGTTCCAATCATCATATAGCCTAGGTAGTAATAAATCTTATGGATGATCTCGCCTGTTGGCATCTCTGCTGCGGTGATTGCCTGATTGAGGGTCGGCATTGTGCCGTTGGTACTCAACGTAAACTTGTAGATGTTGGACTGGATACCGCTGAACCCGGAGATGTAGATGGCTGGACCAGAAGCTGTGATGCTCGTAAAGATGTGATCAGAATCGCTGTGAGTATACACGGCAGAGGGGAGCGACGATGAGTTAGATGATATCTCATATACCGAACTGTTGACGCACATTACAATGCGCTCTTTGACGTACTCCATCACTGCGTTCTTGACATTGATGCCAACAGCGGTGAACATAGAAGTCGCTGCATTGGTGCTGTTCAAATCAAGGTTCTTCTTGAGGACTTCAAGCTTACCGCTGGGACCAGTATCGTTAGTCACCCAAAAAGCCGTGGTTCCATCATCGCAGATAGCGTAGACCTTATCGTCAGCACCAGCGTTGTAGTCGACGAAGTGAGTCTCGGCCCCAGTAGAGTCGATTTTGTCTACATCGTACCCGTCGTGGAGCAAGGCTCCATCGTATTTCGTACCACTCACGGTCCATTGAATCGAGCGTAGCTGTTGAAAAGAACGCCCATTAGATTCGATAGGGTGGGTAGTGGTGTGTCCGACGGTGCTATCGTTGAGCAGGGTAACCTCACCCTTAGTCCAGACATTGACACCCTTGCTATCGGCAAAGCGGTAGTCAACATTATCCTCGCCGGTATTAGTGTCGTAGAAGATGATACCGTCACCATTGTGGAATGAGGACTGGCTACGGATCCACCACCCGGTAAGGCTCTGCTCGCCTGGCTCTACGCCGTTGTCGAACTGTTCTTTTCGGAATGGAGCCGTTTGCCGGATGTATGGACGACCGTCATTGATAGCGTAGAAGAATGGCTGACCGCCAATGGCTATGTCGTAGGCTTCATTAGTGTTCTGCCAGATAGCATCAGAGGATACAACACCGACGTCAACTGCAATCGCACGGGTACTGCGACCTTCGGTAATATCACGACCGGCCATTATTCTCCTTTAGTTGAACGATGCCAATAGAATCGAAATCATCTATATGGTCATCAATTGTTCTTGTTACTGGAAATATCTCCGTCTGTAGACTCAAGTTCCTGTTGCTCTCTCATCTTGTTCTTCAGGTGTTCGTGCGCCCAGTACAATGCGTAGTAGTCGAAGTCAAGGCTAAACCGCTTCATATGCTTGACCAAAGCTCCGGTATGGGCGTGAAGTTCAACTCCGGATTCCTTCATCTTGCGGAAGAAAATGATGTCCTCGCCAACAAAGTGATCATCGCTAGCAGAACCAGCCTGCTCGGTAAAGAAAGACTGATTAGGGAATTTCTCTCGCATCTTTGGGATGATAGACTTGTGCATCAGGGTTAGACCAAAACCTGCCTGGTCCACCTTGATTACTTCGTTCTCGGGAAGCGGGTGAACATACTGAATCTTGTAGTCAGATACGTTGTTGAAGAGAGCAGGAAACGGTCTCATCAGCGTACCCTCATTCTCCTTAGAGATGAAGTAGACGCCAGATACGACTGGACGCATAATCTTGTCTGCTGTCTTCCAGAGCTTAGCCATAGCCTCAAGGGTCAGTACAATGTCTGAGTCCACCCACAGAAGCCAGTCAGACTTTACTTGGTCAGCCCAGTGGTCAAAGAGCACCTGGCGTTGTCTGCCAATCTGGTTGCCCTGCACTCGGATGCTGGTGTGGATAGGCATACCGTTACCAGGACCAGCAACCACTGCGGTCATCAAGCCTTCGGTAAACTTGCCATCTGTTAGTCCCCCGTCGCACCAGCCAATAGCAACGGTCTCATTCTTTTGAATCATTTATGCCCCCAATTGTTTGTCGAACTGAATCCACTTGGAAGTAACAGTCTCCCAAGAGAATGCCTCGTTGATATAGGAAACCTGCTCCTCAGGATTCCATTCCCCTTTGTAAATCTTTTCTATAGCCTCTGTTAGCTTCTCAGCGAAGAGGCGTGAGTGCTCATTCGGATCATCCAGATAGTCATAGCTCAGACCGAACCCATTGGCGACCTCAGGTAGCGCACCCAGTTCAGGGTGAACCGTCAGGTTCCCCGCGCTCATCGACTCAGCCAGTGATAGGCAGAAGGTCTCGAGGTAGGTAGATGGGTAGGCGAAGATGTGTGCTTCCTCTACTGCCTCCATCAGGGTCCGCTTCGGAGTCTTCCAGTAGAACCTGACCCTCGGGTCGATGTACTTCTGGTCTCCCTCGAAGTGGAGGTCTGGGTTGTAGTCGTTGTAGAACTCCAACCGGAAGTCAGCATCGACATACTTGAGCGAGTTCATCAGCACGTGCAAGCCTCGGTATGCGCTTGAGGTGTTGATGAGCCTGACCTGTTTGACCTTCTCAAACTTCTGTGGGATGTACTCCAGAGGGAAGATAGCATTCGGTATGACCACGAACTTGTCGAGTGGCAGGTTCATCTCTTCCGAAGTCCAAAGCTTGTGCCACGTAGATGGCACCACTATCTTAGCTATCCGATCAACAAAGTCTTTGCGTCCAAGAATCTTCTCGACGTAGACCGGGTTGAACTGAGCCTTCGTATTGTGGAGCCAGAGCAATACCTGGCGTCCATCCTTGATTACCTCTGGCACATCGAGTGATATGCCTGGGGCTACCATACAAAGGTAGTTCTCCATATTGACCATATGTGGGAGCACTAACTTCTCCCACGTACGAATCATATATTCGGTGCCACCGTAGACAGTCTTGTCGTACAGGAATGGCATTTCCATAGTGTCCCCCTATGTTGTTATTGCTCGATTACTACCTGGCTCTTGAACTCTTGCCCATCCCAAGTCATACCGATACCAGCGTACTTACCTCGGATATTGCCATTGTAAGAGGTCTGTACCCACTCAGTATCCTGACCGTACAAAGACTTGCAAAAGTCAATACCAAGTTGTTCTTGCTCAACTCCATTAGAATCGGTGATAACATCATTACTAACTACAATAACTTCACGGACTATGCCGTCTTCTACTCTTGCAAAATGTGCCATTATCCAATCACCACAATCACTACGCCTGAACCGCCATTTCTTGCGCCACCGCCGTCTCCCCCTCCACCGCCACCGCCAGTGTTTGCTGTTCCGCTACCTCCATTGGTACCACTTCCGCCTCCACCGGTACCTCCTGCAGCGCCACTATCTTGACCCTTGCCTCCGCCTCCACCAGCTCTTGTTACTGAAGTTCCAGTAATAGACGATGCAATACCATTTCCACCAGCACCACCATTGCGGGTCGTAGCATTAGCACCAGCAGCATTTGCACCACCCCCTCCGCCACCTGCAAGGAATGCGCCATTTCCACCAGAATTTCCTAGGCCGCTTACGCCCGAACCTCCGTTGCCAGTGCCGGTAGTCGCTTCACCGCCACCACCAGAAGCACCATTTTTTCCTGTTCTAGGTTGTTCTGCTTGTGAATCTGCACCACCTCCACCACCGCCAGGAGAATAATAATTACCTAATTTTGATGTTATTCCATTTAGACCAGATACATCGTCATTTTGTAATCCAGAACCAGAACCAGAACCTCCGGCACCTACCGTTACAGTTTGGGTTCCAGTCGTAAAATATGCAGAATCACTATATAAATAACCACCTGCACCGCCACCGCCGCCAGGAGTGCCAGACCTAGCGCCACCACCACCGCCACCAATAACAAGAATTTCTGCCGTACCAGCAGTTCCTATCGTAATAGAACCAGAGGCGTTGAAGATGTAAATGGTTTTACCGGCACGGCTAGTTGTATCTACAGTAGGTGAACCGGTGGTTCCGGTAACGGTTGCCTTTGGAACACCACCAGCACTTACGGGACTAAAAAATGGCATCGTATCTCCTAGGCGTATTTGACCGGACCAGCACCGAATACGGTGTAGGTTGGGGTTGCTGCAGTTTTGACAATAGTAAATGAGTAGGCATCAACTGATGAAGCATTACCCGATGCAGGAGCTGTACCGCCGGACCAGCTTACAGTCGATGTTGTAGCATCAATTTGGAAAGCAGTTTGATAGCGAGCTGTTGCTCCATTAGTCACCAAGAAACTAACGGTAATAGCATCGCCAACAGCAAGCATAGAGTTTAGTGTCGTAGAGCTATTACCTCTTACATTGAGTGTCCAGTTGCTTGATGCTACATTGGTATAGTAAAGAGCACCCTGGGTCAAAGCATCGAAGTTGACTGAAGTAGCAGTAGTAACCGCAGCTATCGTCCAGCGCTCTTCGGGAGACCTAAAGATACCCGTCTCAATCAAAGGACTGGTTAGAGTTTTGTTAGTCAAGGTTTGCGTATCCGTCAGGGTGACGATCGACGAAGTAACGGCAACGGTAGGAATAGGACCGGCACCGCTGGTTACTGCTATACCAGTACCGGCAGTCACCGCCGTAATGTCAGCAGCAGTACGGTCTGCTAGGTCTCGGGCTTTGGTCATTTATATTCCTTTCTTGACCAGAAATAACTTTATATTTGATTATATATATCTAGATATTCAATTTTTTCTTTTATTTCGCTAGACAATTCGATATCTATTTTTCTTCTTTTTAGAACAGGTCTTATATCGTGCAACCCTATAAGGTTTATAAGATAATCTTTTTCTTTATTTTTATTCCGTATATTGGAAAAGCTATGTTCAAAAGCTTCCCATTCCATAAAAGAATACAAATCATTTATGGTTTGACTTGGATTATCTATCAAATCGTCGTACTTTATAAAGTGAAAGTTATGATTTCTAACAGAAAGAGCATTTCTAAATGAGGCAAGAGGACGCATAAGAGGGTCTGTATTGTCTTCTAATAGACCTTCTTCTGGGTTTCTCCAACCATTCATAGTTCTTATAAATACAAAACTTTTTACTATGTCAAGCAACGGTCTAGCTGTTACAATAAATTTAGGATTATCTGTTATGTATTTAGATATAATTTCCATATTGCCATTGAGATTCCAGGTGGCACATTTATCAATAACGTGCTTATCCGTGTTATCATAAACTATTGACGGTATAGAAGATATAAACTTACTTTTTAGACCAGGATAATTCCTCATCGGTTCGGTCATATCACAAGATATTTGTGCATCCCACATCATTTGGCATAATGGAGAGTTACCCGATGTTTGAAGCTTTTCATTTTGAGAAAGGATGGAACTCAGAAGAGTCCCACCCGTTCTCGGCATACCAGAAAGAAATGATATATTCATTGTCCCCATCTTTCGTTTACTATTCGATTGGAGTGCTAATCCATTCCTTATTTATTTCTGCCCATCTCCAAATATATCCCTCTATTTGTTCTGGCTTCGGGATAGGAGAAACCCACTGAAAAGTATTATAATCTAATTTCCAAGATGGATATGGTTGAGGGGGAATAAATGCGTCAAAGTCTGGGTCATACCTGAACCCAGGAGAAGCATAGTTTTTCCTAAACGGAACACCGCCTTTGATGTGTTCATTAGCGTAAGTATTGTACGAAGTTCTTATCGCTCCATAATAATGTTCCCAAGAAGAATAGCCTTCAGGAGTTGGCTCATTCTCGTCTTTACCTACAATAACCTGAGTAACGATATTGTTTTCATCTAAATAAGCATAATGTGCCATATGTATATTCTCCGATTAGCTAAACGTAACGGTATCTGAAGTACCGGCAGCGGTAACTATATAAACATTTCTTCCACCAGTTGAAGTAGAAGCAGATGTAACGCCACCGCTAAAAGTAGCAGTAAATGTATTTGGAATACTGAGAATAACAACTCCAGAACCTCCGGCGCCACCAGCAAGATAGCCGGTACCACCGCCTCCGCCACCACCAGTATTTGCGGTTCCTGCATTTCCAGTTTGTCCAGTATTTCCTCCAGCTCCACCACCGCCAGTTCCACCAGCACCGCCGGTGCCAGATTGACCGGCTCCACCACCACCGCCACCTCTTGTTACGGAAGAGCCAGTAATAGTTGATGCAAGACCAGCACCGCCAGCACCGCCAGCACTAGGCGGATTTCCACCCACACCAAGCGCACCATTTGCGCTAGCTCCACCACCGCCACCACCAGTACGTTGTTGTGGACCGGCACCGTCTCTTCCTTGATTAGCTGTTCCAAGACCAGGAAGATTGAAAGGTGAGTATTGTGAACCTCCATTGCCTCCGCCCGAGCCACCGGTGCCACCCGTTCGCGTACCATTACCTGCACCTAAATTGCTGTTTGAAGCAAAACCACCACCAGTACTTGTAATAGTGTCAAAAACGCTATTCGAACCTTGCGCAGAAACAGCACCTCCGGCACCGACTCTTATAGAGTATGCAGTCCCTGGTGAAAGTTTCAAAGTAGCTTCGGCAGCGGAGTTAGCTCCAGAAGTACCGGCGCTAGTTCGATAACCACCCGCACCGCCGCCTCCGCCACCCATACCATTATTATTGGCAGCCGAAGTTGCTCCACCACCGCCTGCTATAACCAAAAAGCTTGTATCAATACTTGGGCGAACAACCCAGTTGAATCGTCTTCCAGAAATATTACCACCTGTGTCGATTGCGAATACGTTTATGTTGTATGTTGTTGTGGTTGTTACACCAACAGACACCGTTCCGGAAATAGTTCCATTTCCAGAATTGATAGATAAACCACTCGGAAGACTAGATGCAGCCCAAGTAATACCATTTCCTTCTGGGTCAGTTACAGAAAATGAACTATAGGAACTGCTGGTAGCATCCAAAACGTTTGCTAATGTTGTATTCTCTGCTGGAGAATTCCAAACAGGAGCACTGGCTGGAACAATAAGATTTACCCAAGCGGTACCATTATAGATTTCCAAAGCATTGTTTGTTGTATTGAAATAATTTTGTCCGGAAACAGGGCTAGAGGGTCTAGCTGTGGTTGGTCCAGATAGGTACGTTAGACCAGCTGAAGATGGTGTTGGAAACTGTTGAATAGTCATTAGCTAATCTCCACTCCACTAATATGAAAATCCACCAATGTGGATGAAGCCAAACCCTTGATTGTTTGAGCTGCCGGTAATACTTGTTTCAAATCAAATGAAATTGTAGAGTTTGCATTTACCGCAACTGAACCCAAAAGGTCAATATCGTTGAGCAATAAAGATGCTGTTACCGATGCTGTTGTTGGGTTGCAAATAACAATATTAGTAACTACGGCAGTAGAACCACCCGGAGTAGTATATAGTGTTGTGCTTGATGTTGATGCTGCCACTCTAGCAAGCACCTTTGAGACTACAGGCATTTGTCGCTGTATCCTTTCCTAGACGTAGACACCCATTAGGGTGTTTACTTCGATTGACTGTGTATCAACTGCTGCCCACTTGACTCCAAGTGTTTGAGTTGAATCTGCCGTGAGTACAAATCCGTCTGTACCCAATGTTAGTTTTCCTGGTGTATCGGCTGAGCTAGCAACAATAATGTCGCCCTTTGCATCCAGAATAGAGTTTGGTATTGTTGTAGCAACATCAAAAGCGGTAAAGGTAATAATCTCAAGAACATCGTTAGCAACTAATGCTGGGCTAAGTCCTGTAATGCTGGTTCCATTAGTAGCTGTGTAGTCTTGGGACCTAACCAAAAGAACACCATTGAGGTATACCTGCTCTTTACCAGGAAGGTAAGAGAGGGTTACACCATTGTCATCTGGACCTGACTCGGAAGTCTCGCCACCAGCAGCGGTGTACCTATATCGGAAAAGTTGAGCGGTTGATGAAATACCAGCCCACGCTGAACCGCTCCAGACATACATTGCGTTGTCGACGGTATTCCAGTAAAGCGCTCCAGCAATAAGCGGGTTGCCGTCATTATCTACTGTTGGAGGAGTTGATTTTGCTCCAAGGTATCGATCATCGAATGAGTCTAACGAAGCAGCTGCAAGGATGGCTGATGTATTTGCAGCAATAGCACTAACCGATGCAGACGCAGCGGATGTAGACGCATTGACCGCAGAAGGGTTAGCCGAGATAGCAGACGCTGCAGCAGAAGCTGCGGATGTCTGCGCTGCAATCGAGAATCCTTCAATCGAAGCTACAGCAGCAGTTGCAGACGATGCGCTGACTAGAGCCGATGCAGCAGATGTGCTGGCTGCAATAGCCGAGACGTTAGCGGATGCCACACTTGTCGAGGCATTGACTGCCGAGGTGTTGGCATTGACGGCTGAGGTGTTAGCAGCAATAGCTGATACCGAGGCGGATGCCGCAGAAGTCGAAGCCGAGATAGCGGAGCCAGAAGCATTGGATGCCGAGGTGGCTGCGCTAGCTGCCGAGGTCTGGGCTGCAATCTGAGATAC
>OGVU01000106.1_pt1 | contig 10318 bp, 13 predicted proteins | sample 1575861 | NCBI WGS metagenome assembly OGVU01 (sample SAMN07581532, study PRJEB24739) | freshwater metagenome | place: Singapore | collected 2015-01 | reverse complement strand
CAGCACCACAGCACCACAGCACCACAGCACCACAGCACCACAGCACCACAGCACCACAGCACCACAGCACCACAGCACCACAGCACCACAGCACCACAGCACCACAGCACCACAGCACCACAGCACCACAGCACCACAGCACCTCAGCACCACAGCACCACAGCACCCGCGACAAACGCATTTTTAAGCGTTTTAAGGCGTTTTTCTTTTTACCCTTGCCTTGATATTGCCGCTAAAATAACGCGCGCAAAACGGCCTATACCGCGCCTCCAAACGGCATGGGCGCTGCAAAAGTCTGATTTTTTTTCGCATTAACAACCGCACCGATACCCTCATTTTTCTAAAGTTGAAGTTTTTTGTAAATACCTTGTATAATGTTTTCATGAAAACTCAACGTGGAAGAAAATCCCTTACCGCTGCAACAACGTTGCCTAAAACGCCTGTTTTGGTGTCAAATCAACGTTTACCAGCACCCGCTCATCTAACCGATGCTGAAATGGCGATATGGAATCAGGTTGTATCTGACCAACCAGCCTCGGCCTTCACAGAAACGCATATCCCTATGCTCGAAATATACTGCCGCCATGTAGTTCAAGGCCGTATATTGTCTGATGAGGTATTAAATTTTGACCGCGCATGGCTTGCTGATGACGATGGCCTCAAGCGTTACGACAAATTACTCGGTATGGTTGAACGTGAAAGCCGCGCAGCCAATGCTGCCGCCAGAGCTTTACGCATAACCCGCCAGTCATTACACCCAACTGTTGTCGGTAATGATGTAATGCGCCACAATAAATCGCGCAAACCGTGGGAAACCCCTGAAACTATAGAGCAATAACATGGTTGGACTGAAAAAAAACGGAAAATTAAAACTTAGCCCAAGAACCAAGAGAAATATTGAGTGGATAGAGGAAAATCTATACATTCCTGATGGAAGGCTGGTTGGACAGCCTTTTTTGCTTACTGATGAACAAAAAAGCTGGATGGAGATGATTTATGGGTCGCCGACACGTATGTTCATCAATTCAATGGGGCGAAAGAACGGTAAAACCTCATTTAGTGCGGCGATAACGCTGCTACATCTTGTCGGACATGAGTATGTACCTAACGGCCAACTGTTTTCGGCAGCGCAATCGCGTGACCAAGCATCTATTTTGTTCAGTTTATGCGCCAAGATGGTACGCTTATCCCCAACACTGTCGCAGTTCGTAGGCATACGAGACACGGCAAAACAGCTATATTGCGAAGAATTAGGTACTTTATACCGAGCCTTGTCTGCGGATGCGGCTACGGCATACGGTCTTAGCCCGTCACTGATTATCCATGATGAGCTTGGTCAGGTAAAAGGCGCTCGGTCAGAATTGTTTGACGCACTAGAAACCGCTGCGGGCGCTCAAGCTGACCCGCTAAGTATTGTGATTAGCACCCAAGCCCCAACGGATGCCGACTTGTTATCAATACTGATTGATGATGCTCTGTCCAACACTGACCCGCGTATCAAGTGTGTGCTATATACTGCGCCTATTGACGCTGACCCGTTTGATATTGAGACAATCAAGCAAGCTAACCCGCACTTTTTCTTGATGAACCAAGATGAGGTGCTAAAACAGGCGTCAGATGCCAAAAGGATGCCATCACGACAAGCCGCGTATCAAAACTTGATATTGAATCAGCGGGTGGAAGCCTCAAATCCGTTCATTTCTAGGTCAGTTTGGCAAGAAAATGGTCAAAATCCTGCAAATTTTGCAGGAAAACGGGTGTATGGCGGCTTAGATTTGTCATCTGTGTCGGATTTAACCGCATTGGTTTTGGTGTCGGAAGATGGGGATGTTGAGGCAAGATTTTGGCTTCCAGAAGAAGGTTTGGCCGAAAAATCTCGAAATGACCGAGTACCTTACGATGTTTGGGCTTCACAAGGCCATTTGTTGACAACTTATGGGCGTTCAATAGAATATGAATTTGTAGCACACGAATTGCGTAGTATTTTTGACGAGTATGATATAAAATCAATAGCATTTGATAGGTACAACATGAAATTTCTCAAACCGTGGCTTGAGAAAGTTGGGTTTTCCGATGAGGAATTAGAGAGATTTGTTGAGTTTGGGCAAGGCTTTGTGTCAATGTCACCCGCTATCCGTGAACTTGAATCAATGCTTTTGCAGAAAAAGTTAAAACATGGGAATCAACCAGTATTGTCAATGTGTGCCGCAAATGCTGTTACAATAAGTGACCCCGCTGGAAACAGAAAATTTGTTAAATCCAAGTCAACGGGTCGCATTGACGGCATGGTTGCTTTAGCAATGGCTGTTGGTGTAATGCCAAATAACATTGAGGCTGCTGAGGACATTGATGGATTTTTGTCTAATCCCATTAGAGCATAGGAAATTAAAATGACATTTTTTGGTCGTTTCACAAGTTGGCTAGGTGCTATTGGCTCAACAACCCAAAATAAGGGTATTCAAGATTCTCGACCTGCTCAATCGGTATACCCGAAAACAAAAGACATATCAATTGATGGTGCGTTGCAAGTTTCAGCGGTTTGGGCTTGTGTTGAATTGCTATCTGATGTTGTTGCAAGCTTGCCAATTTACGTTTACCAAATGAACAACGGTGTTCGTGAGCTGGCAAGAGATTCTGGTTTATGGTGGTTACTTCATACCAAGCCAAATTCACGTCAAACTCCGATGGAATTTTTCCAGTATATGACGATGAACTTCATTATGCGTGGAAACGCCTATGCCCGCATACAAAGGAACTCAAGGGGTGAAGCTATTGCTTTATGGCCTCTTGCCGCAGACCAAATACAAGTCACTTTATTGGATGACGGCTCTTTAAGTTACGAATATTATTATGACGGTAAGATTATCGTCTATTCCCAAGACACAATTTTACACTTCCGCGACAAAGGTAATGGTATTGTGGGTATGTCTCGTTTGGATTATATGCGAGCAACAAACAATTTGGCCGTTAATGCTCAGAACCTAACTAATAAACTTTACGCCAACGACAACAAACGCGCTGGCGTATTTTCAATTGATAAAACGCTAACCCCAGAGCAACGCGCAATGGTTCGTGAAAACTTTAAAGGTTTGACCGAAGCAGGTGGCGATGATTTGTTGGTATTAGAGGCTGGCGCTAAGTTTGAACCATTGACACTGACACCTGCCGAAGTGCAATTGCTTGAGACACGCCGATTTAGCATTGAGGATATTGCTCGTTGGTTTGGCATCCCATCTATTTTGATTAATGATTTGACTAATCGTGTGCCATACGGCAATAACGATGATTTAATTCAGTTTTTCTATAAATTTAAACTGCGTTCTTTATTGGTTAATTTTGAACAAGCCATGACAGCTCGTGTAATGACTGTTTCTGAACGTTCTAACTACACAATTGAATTTGGTTTAGATGCGTTACTGCGCTCAAGCTTGAAAGAACGTATGGATATTTATAGCAAAGCGGTGCAAAATGGTATTTATACCAGAAACTTCTGTCGTCAACTGGAAAATGAACCACCAATGGAGGGTGGGGATATGTTGACCGCGCAAGTAAACCTTGCGCCATTGGATATGTTAGGTAAAATGGGCGGTAACGTATCTAGTGATGCCCCTGAAACAGTGGCACAGTAAGGAGAAAATTATGATTCGTAAGACGTTATCGCTAACTGATAGCGAGTTGAAATTTAAGGGTGATAAAGGTACTTTTACTGGCTATGCTTCTGTATTTGGCGGCATTGACAGTTACAATGATACCATCGTTCAAGGGGCTTTTAAAAACGTTATTGGCAAGGGAAAGATGCCGAAAATGTTTGAGAATCACAAAGCTTGGGAGTTACCTATTGGTAAATGGCTCTCAATGGAAGAAGATTCTAAGGGTCTTTTGGTAACAGGGGAATTTACTCCGAACCATGCGAAAGCTGAAATGGTTAGAGCGTCTATGCAACATGGAACATTAGATGGTCTATCTATCGGTTTTCGCATGACGAAGGGTGATTATGAATATGATGAGGAAAAAGAAACTCGCGTAATTAAAAATATTTCAGAATTAATTGAAATTAGTGCTGTTACATTCCCAGCCGATGACAATGCGCGAATTGATTTGAACTCAGTTAAGTCTGAAATTGACAATATTCGGACAATACGAGATTTAGAAGCCTTCCTACGGGATGAGGGCGGTTTCTCAAATGGATTAGTTAAGTCGCTTCTAATCCAAGCGAAATCAATATTCTCTCAGGACGAGAGGTATGACGATAATGCTGATGAAAAAGCACAAGCAATTAAACTTTTATTACAAACGCCTTCATTTTAGGAGATTATTATGAGCGAAATTACAGCAGCAGAAATCAAAGCTCTTGCCGACAAGCAGGCTGAACTGGTTAAAACCAATTCTGAGCTTAAAACATTCATGGAAAAAGCTAACTCAGAAATTGATGTAGCTAAATCTTTGTCAACAGAAACTAAATCAGCAATTGAAAAATTGACTGCTAAAGCTTCTGAGTTGACAGACCGTTGCATGGATTTGGAACAAAAAATGTCAGCCAAGAAAGATGATGCTCAAACATCTATCGAAACTCTTGGTGAAACATTTACTAAATCTGAAGCATGGAATCGTGTACAACAATTGCGTGGTGGTTCAGCTCGCATTGAGTTGAAAACAGCTATCGTCAACGCTACTGGCCAAAACCAACCATTGGTTGCTGATATGCGCGTTGCTGGTATTGTTAACAACCCTAACCGTGTTCTGACAATCCGCGATTTGTTACCAGTAGGCCGTACAAGTTCAAACTTGGTACAGTTCACTAAAGAAAATGTGTTTACTAACAACGCTGCGCCACAATACGCTTCACCAGCTCGTGAAAACGTAACTAAGCCAGAATCAGGCATCACATTTACTTTGGCTAACGCACCAGTTATCACTTTGGCTCACTGGATTCCAGTTTCACGCCAAGTATTGGATGACGCTCCACAATTGCAAGGCTACATCAATGGTCGTTTGATGTACGGTCTGAAATTGGTTGAAGAAAACCAATTGTTGAACGGTGATGGCACAGGTTCTAACATTTCAGGTATCTTGGACAACGGTAACTTTACCGCCTATAACCGCGCACAAACAGGCGACACAAAAATTGACGCACTGCGCCGCGCGATTACTCAAGGTGCTTTGTCAGAATACTTTATCGACACAATCGTTCTGAACCCTGCTGATTGGGAAGAAATTGAGTTGACTAAAGAAACTAGCGGCGCTTATATTTGGGCTAACCCAGCATTAGCTGGCGCACCACAATTGTGGGGTCGCCGTATTGTTGCAACTAACTCAATCGCCGCTGGTACATTCTTGGTTGGTGCTTTCTCAATGGGCGCACAAATCTGGGATAGACAAGATGCAGCGATGCAAATTAGCTTTGAAAACGATACAAACTTTGTTAAAAACATGGCGACCTTGCTGGTTGAAGAACGCCTTGCATTAACAGTGTATCGCCCAAGCGCATTTGTAAGTGGTTCATTCTAAGTTGTAAATTAAACAGCCTTCGCAAGAGGGCTGTTGTGTTTATTACGTGAAAGGTGGTGTGAAATGGCTGACGCATTAATACGAATTAGTGAAAACAAACTTAAAAAGTTAGAGGATATGCTCGACGGCACATACGCTGACAGAATTGCTGAACAAACAATACTTTTACAAACACCTAAAGTCCTTGCTATTGGTGCGGTTTCAGCACAATCCGCAGTTGTTGGTGCTAATACAGATCGTATTGTTTTGAGCACAACAACTGATTGTTGGATTGCTATAAGTTCAAACCCAACCGCTGTTGCAAATACAGAAGGTTCTTTTTTCTTAGCCGCTGGTTCACAATCATATCCGATTAGTGTAACAAAAGGTGTAACAAAAATTGCAGTAATTCAAGCTAATACTGCAGGCTTTCTTTCTATTATTGAAAGCGCATAAAAATGTCTTTAGTTAATATACCCGTTGCTAGAGGTAAACCTCAAACCCTTGCCCAAAAAGTAGCCGCCCTATTTTCCGCTGGCGAACAAGGTGTTTGGTATGACCCATCTGACTTTAGCACAATGTTTCAGGATTCAGCAGGTACAACCCCCGTTACTGCTGTAGGGCAACCTGTAGGGCGCATATTAGATAAATCAGGTAGAGGCAATCACGCTACGCAAGCAACGGCAGCAAGCCGACCAGTTTTACAGCAAGATGGTACTGGTAGATATTTCTTATTGTTTGATGGTGTTGATGATTGGTTACAAACAGGGAATATTAATTTTACAAACACCAACAAGATGTCGGTGTTTGTTGGGGTGCGACGCCTCACTTCTGTAGTGTCCGGAATTATTGTTGAATTAAGCGTAAATCGTGTTATAAATCCTGGCGCTTTTACGGTTGCTGCTGACGACACATCTCGCTATCAATTTAACTCTAGTGGAAGCGTTAGAACTGAATTTTGTTTATCAGATTTTCAAGCATCCCCAAATAGTGCAGTTTTGACGGGCACAAATAGCATTGCTGGAAGTGTAATACAGCTTAGAAGAAATGGTGTCGTTGAATCAAACGGCGATGCCCAATCCCAAGGAACAGGTAATTACGGCAACTATCCTCTATTTATAGGCTCTCGTGGTGGCACTTCACTCCCATTCAACGGCAGACTATACAGCCTGATTATAAGAGGCGCACAATCCACAGCTACGCAAATCAGTAATACTGAAAACTATGTCAACTCAAAAACAGGAGCGTATTAATCATGTGGACATTTAAAACAATGATTATCAACGCTTCAATAGCTGAACAAGCTAGAGCACTTGCTGAACAGCTTAGTCCTTCTGCTAAAGGTATGTGGACAACGCCATTATCTGCTACTGGGAGTTATCCTGCTACACACTACATCTCTACTGGAATGATTGGGGTTGAGTTTGCCTCTATGCTGGAAACAGCACAAGGTTTAGTTGATGGTGCTGCTCAGTTAGGGGTAACAATTGATTTGGCTACCGCGGAATATCTGTTAAGTAATGCTGACATATCGGATGAAGAGCCTTTTACGGCAATGGCTAGGTTAGGGTTGCAGATTGTGAATGTAGATGGCTGATCAAAGATTTTGGACATTGCCTGAAAACGAACGCATATTTCAGTTAATGACTGATCGCGGTGACGGTACTCATGCTATTCGCATGGAAGCGTACCCACCTCGCGTACTGATGACTGACGGCGATGGTCAATACGCAAGGTTAAGGGTTGATGTAGGTCAGACTGGATTTTTCCCAGGGCGCGAGTTTAGAACTTTTTTAGAATTTTCAATATTTACTGGCGCAACTCAAGTAATAAAAATAGTTTCAAATTGCGATACTATTGTTCAGCAAATTGTTATGCAACTTAAATTAGCGCAAGTTAAATTTGAGTTGCGTAGTGGTGGCACTGAGGGTGGTTTATTTGACACGCCTTTACCTGTAATGAAAACTAATAACATGAGTACGGCTTCAGCGTATGAAAGTCAAATAACATTGACGACCGGTGGCACTCATACAGGCGGTACTTTGCTTGATGTGTTTGAATCAGTTAGTTAATATTGATGGGGCTACCGCACTCGGTATTCTCAAATTGCGGTGGGAAGAAAGACCTTAAAAACGGAGATTTAAAATGGAATATGTAAATTGTATTGCTAAAACAAGTTTTGTAAATCAGTGGGTTGGCTCAGTTAGTTCAAAACAAAGATTTACTGTTCAACGTGGCATTGCCGAAGAATTTGAAGCAATGGGTTTAGTTACCATTGAGGGCGCACCCGCAAAAAAGTCGGCTACTCCCCAACAATCCAATCAATCCCCCAAACCGCAGGGCGATGGGCAGGCGAAACAGTCTGTATTATCGCCAGCGGAAACAGTCTCACCGACAGCCAGCTCGCCATTGCGAAGCAGAGGCAGACCCTCAAAAACTGGAAAATAATTGTAATTAACGATACTTGGCAACGAGTGCCGTTGGCCGATGTATTGTATGCTTGTGACGGTAAATGGTGGAATAAATACTATGAGGCCACGAACAAATTTTTAGGTGAGCGATGGACACAAGATATAGCCACACGCCACAAATATAATATTAATTGGGTTTATGGTGTATCGAAGCGTGGTTTGGGCAGGGATTGTGTACATTTTGGTGATAATTCTGGTTATCAAGCTATCAATTTGGCTTTCTTATGGGGAGCTAAACGCATTGTGCTGCTAGGGTTTGATTGTAAGCCTGTTGGTGGTAAAGACCACTGGTTTGGTCAGCACCCGCAAGGTTTGGTTCAAATACAACCTTACCAGCTATGGTTAAATAGTTTCCCGCATATAGCTAAAGATTTAGAAGCTGAAGGTGTTGATGTTATTAATTGTTCACCAGATACAGCATTAACTTGCTTTAGAAAGGCCGACATTGAAAAAATTACTTGTTAAAACTCAGCTAGGATTAGGGGATAACATTTATCAACGCCCTTTCATTAAATCTTTAGCAAAAACACACGAGCTATATTTACAAACACCGTGGCCACAATTGTATTCAGATTTGCCTGTAAGTTTTGTTCGCCAAAATACAACTTTAAGAACTCAAAATAAAAATTTACAGCGTCAAGATTTGCAATCCAAATTTGTCAGTATCAACAATGTAGCTACAATTGAACCGCGCTATGTTGGCGAAGATTTAAAACGCGGCATTAGTATGTTTGAGGGTTTGGTTAAAGCTTATAAAGTTGAAGCAGATACATTTGACTTACCAAGTTTTAAAACAATCAAATTAAATACTAAAAAACCAATCTGTGTCATCAGACCTGCAACAATTCGAAATGAATGGATTGCTGCTTCAAGAAATCCCGCACCAGAGTATTTATTGACTGCGTCTCGCATTTTGATGAAAACGCATTATGTTATTTCTGTTGCAGATATTGATAATCATAATGAAATTGGTGTTGAACCTTTGCCCGAAGCACATCTTCATTTGACCGAAGGCCAATTATCAATGGAAGAATTGCTTGGGTTAATTCAAATTGCTGACGTTGTTGTTGGTGGGGTTGGTTTTATTGTACCTGCTTGTATTGCGAGCAAAACAAGACTATTCTGTATTTTAGGCGGTAACGGTGGATATAATTCGCCCGAAATAATTACAGATAGGCGTATGGATTTAAGCAATATCTATTTTGCAAAACCAGATAACTTCTGTAAATGTACTTCTGCAATTCATAATTGCGATAAACGGATAAGTAACTTTGAAGAAAAATTGAAAGAGTTTTGTTTATGATACTTCAAGATTTGCAGGACAATGAATTGGCTTGGTTTGGTGAAGTTGGTATTGGATATTATCCAGTACGCGCCATGCCTTATGATGAAAATTACTTTCAAAACTACCAGCGAATGGCTAACACTGAGATTGGTAAAAAGCTTAATGAAGCGCGTATTAGTTTTGTAAATAAATACACCAGTGCCGATGTATTAGATATTGGTATTGGTAGCGGCGCATTTGTTTTGGGTAGAGATAATACAAAAGGTTATGATATTAACCCTGCCGCATTGGAATGGTTGATTGATAGAAAACTTTATCGCCATCCGTTTCGAGGCGCTACTGGATTAACTTTTTGGGATAGTTTAGAACATATCCATAACCCGCAAAGTATTTTGGAAGGCGCTAAAGAATATGTCTTTATTTCTTGCCCGATTTATGATAATTTTGAGCATATTTTAAAGTCAAAACATTTTAAAAAGAACGAGCATTGCTGGTATTGGACTATCGAAGGCTTAACTCGTTTTATGGAATATTACGGCTTTGAGATTCAAGAATGTAATTGGCAAGAAACAGAAATAGGCCGAGAAAGCATCGCCTCTTTTGCTTTCAAACGCTACTAAGGATTATTATGGAATACCGAATATTATCTCAACCTGTATCTGAACCAATAAGCTTGGCTGAGGCTAGAGCGCATTTGCGTATTGTCGCCTACGGTTCACCTGAATCTCACCCTGATGATGACTATATCACTCAATTAATTTCCGATGCTAGGGAATGGGTTGAAAGATATTTAAACAGAACATTGGTTACTAAAACAATTGAGTTTTATGTTAACGAATTTAAATCGAGATATGATTTGCCATTACTGCCAATTCAAAGTGTTGACAGCATTACATACTTGGCTGATGACAATACAATTAAAACAGTAGGTGCATCTGTTTATAAGTTTAAAGCTCACGAAAGTGCGGCTAAAATTATTTTAGCCTCAAATCAGCAGATGCCGACAGATTTAATTGATGAAAAAGATGCGATTACAATCACAGTGACCGCAGGATACACGAAAGGGACGAGCCCT
>OGVU01000105.1_pt1 | contig 10326 bp, 11 predicted proteins | sample 1575861 | NCBI WGS metagenome assembly OGVU01 (sample SAMN07581532, study PRJEB24739) | freshwater metagenome | place: Singapore | collected 2015-01 | reverse complement strand
CAAAAGCAGTTAAAGCTAACGAAAGCGAAGTAGTAGAAGGTGAAACTAAAACTACTAAAACAGGTCGTATACACAAAGGTACATACGGTACAGACTTTGATGTAAACGATGATGGTACAAAAAAGAAACCAGCAAAGAAAAGTCCTACTGGCCAACGCGGTCGTCCTAAGAAAGAAAAAGGCTTAGACGACACAGCAGGCGAAGGCGGCAAGGCACTACAAAGCTGGATCGTAGGTAACCTACCTAAGAAGGGCGGCGCATTAGATAAACTACCTAAGCGTAAGAACAAGCTAAAAGACGAAAGCGTTAAAGAAAGTCTAAGCCGTGTTCAGGGCCTAAAGAAGCAAATTACAGAAACTATTGCACAGATCAAGAGCTTACCTATTGAAAAGCAAAATGACGAGCGTGTAGTAGCAATGGTTGCTCGCTTAGAAGAAAGCGTAAGTTCAGCAATTAACCAATCATTACGTGAAAGTCACGAAACATTAGGACACATTGTTAAACGCTTCCCAAAAGAAGTTAAAGATTTCGTAGCAGGCGGTGATCTAGACGAACATCCTGATTTATACGAAGCACTATTTGATTACTACTTACTAAACGGTGAGATGCCATACGGTGTTGCTAAAGCTCGTACAGGTGATCCAATTGAATGGGTAACACAGCGTTTCGACACTGATGTACACGATTACATTGAACCAATGGAAGCTGCTCCTGTAGCACCTGCTGCTCCTGTAGTAGATGAAGCTGCTGGTTCTATGTTTGCAATGGGCGATGTAGTATACTTTGATAACCGTCGTGGTGTTGTTGACCGTCAAGAAGGTGAAAAAGTATTTGTACACACCGGTAATGGTCAAATGGATGTATTCCCAGCTAGCGAAACAAGTTTAACTCGTCAAGGCGCAATCCCTACAGTTAAAAAGCACATCGGTCAAATTGCTAAAGGCATTAAAGGCTTTATGACAAGCACTGCCGAAGAAAGCGTACAGGAAGCAGAAGATGATATCAGTGTATTCGAAAAAGAACATACACGTGAAGAATTAGATGCAATGGGCGACGCCGAATTAGCAGACTTAGCTACACAAGAATATTCTGCAGAAGATATGCTACAGTACGACGAGGAAGGCAATTTAGCTAACCGCGGCGAACTAGTTGATATGATTCTTTCTTACAATGTACAAGAGCAAGCTGCACCTGTACAAGTAGAATCTTCAGAAGTAACAGAAGGTCTAGCAAAGCTAATTAAGCTAGCAGGTCTTAAGAAGTAATGCGATTGCAAGAGCTACTAGAACAGCAATTTTCTCTTCGTAAAGAAGAGGATCTTGCTGCTGACGGTAAACTAAGCCCTATGAGTGTCGGTCATAAAAAGACTATAGACATTATAGGGCTTGCTCATTTGTTGGGTAGAAACTTTATAACATTAGGTGATGGTGCTAAACCTATTAAACACACACTGCGTCAAGTAGGAATGTATCGCCCCGAGTTAGAAGACTACTTAACTGCCTTAGCAAAAACACAAGGCGCCAACCACTGTGCCAAAAACGACATACTAACTTGGATCGAACATCACGAACCAGAAACATATACTGAGTTGCAAATCGAGCAGCTTCCAGAAGATCCGGTAACTCACAAGCCGACAGAGTACAGCAAGACTGTACAGTCAAATGACGACGGACGATTCAGTCCAATCAAATAACGCATAAATAAACATAGTAAAGAATCCCCTTAGGACCGTTGTCGCTAACGGTTATCTGCACAAGTTGCAGAAGGCGTCAACAGGCGGCTGCTGCCTGAACTAGTACTACGCCAGGTACTACTTAAAGTGAGCCTTTTACTTTATGCGTTTATGAGATTACAAGAACTATTAGAACGAGAGTACGCAACAGACGAGCGTTACTCTGTTGACGATTTAAAAAAGATACAAAATGCAACTATAGCAGTGCAGCAATACGCACGATCTAAAGGCATCAATTTCATATTCGCTACTCACTTTTTTGATAGAGTTCCAGCTAAACGTGGCGTAGGTAAAATTACACACGACGATGTAATGGATACTTGTGCAAGAATATTAACACGAGGTCTTACTTTCTTCAAGGATAAAGAAGAAGGCACCACTTATGTATTTTTTGACAAGCATACATTGTTAAATATTGCAGTTATTAAGAAGGAAGATAATCGTTTTATTGCAATGTCTATTGTAAAAGATTATCGAAGCCTAAGCAGAGATCAGAAGATAACACTATGAAACTAAGTCACATTCTACTAGAATACAACCGCGACATTACTGCACAAAAGTGGGGCAGTAAATTGCTAACCGTTGCTAACAAAGACAACTCTTTTAGAGAACTTGAGCATTTGCAAGCATATCAAATTGACAAAGACGAGCGTTTTATTCCTAGCATACTTGCTAAGATTGAATCTGCAGATCCTACAAAGAATAAAGAATACACACAAGCTATTGTAAAAATGTACGCAAGCGGCGGCATTAAGATGGAAGACATTACTAGTACACTAGCAGACTATCTTGTTAAGTTTCACAAGCTGAAAACAAAGAAAATGATCAAGCCTCCTTATAACGACTTAATGCGTTATAGTAATGTACAAGACTTTTACAAAGCAGTAGAACAGTTTCCTGACGTAGAGGAAAAGCAGGAAAACAGAGGCAAAGCAGATTTAGTATACAATGATGCACAGCTTCGTATTATTACTCCAATAGACGAAACATCTGCTTGCTATTATGGTCAAGGCACACGCTGGTGTACTGCCGCACGTAATAATAATATGTTTAGCCACTATAACAAACGTGGTCCGTTATATATTATTATTCCTAAACAACCGCAACACACAGGCGAAAAGTATCAATTTCATTTCGAATCTGGTAGTTTTATGGACGAGCAAGATAGTCCAATTGATGTAACCAAGCTAGCGGATCGTTATCCGCAACTACGCAAGTTCTTTAAGAATCGCGCATTAGCAAATAATACATTAGGGTTGTTAGCAACTAAGCAGCAACTAGAAACAGCGATGATGGACAGCAGAAAAGAAATAGTCAATGTTGTCTCTGACCAATTCGATGCAACTATACCTTCTGTTTTAAAATATGTCAGATCCGAAGTAGGCCGCGATGGCAGAGAGATTGCAGACCAATTAGCATACGATTTAGATGATAGCCGTTATGATTTAGTTATTGCAGCCGTTAATGTAGTGTACAAAGATTTATCGGCTATTACAGACAGCGATAGATTACACGATTTAATGAATGGTGCAGTAGACAACTGGACAGATAGATATGCAGCCTGGCGCGAAGTATTAGACGACACATTTGAAGAAGACGAAGATGCTATAATGGATATATCTATATCAGTATATGGCGAGCTAGCTAGCGCATTAATGCCTGCTATACAAAAGGCAGTAACATCTATTATTAAAGATAAACTAGGCTTACACGAAAGCGCATTACTAACAACTCCTGTCAGCAAAGACAAAAAGTTTTCTAAACAAGTACGCGGTACTGATAAGGCGAAAAAGATAATGCCAGGCAAATGGGGCACACAGCATCCTTTTAAAGGCAAACTTGTAGGCGGCGAGTAATGAAGATACGTGACATCATTACAGAAGGACTTAGTTATCCTGTTATATGCGTAGACGTACAACCTGCGTATGATAACCCCGTTAATCAAAAGATTATTAACTTTGTAACTAAGCAAACTGGCCCTGTACTATTCTTTGTTAACGCACAAGATACTGGTACTACAGACGATCACTTATCCGATATCGAACAGTACTGGGAGGAACGTGCTCCAGGTTATCAGCCAGAAGAAGAAGGCGAAGACGAAAATGGTGATTACTATTACAAAGAAGCGCAAGGTGCAATTAACTGGAGTCGCTTTCAAGTAGTAGACAAAGGCTACGGGTATTTCAGAGCCTGGATGGATCACGGTATAGAAGAATCTACAATTATTGCAACCATTAGAGAATTGTATAAACAGCGAGTTAACGACACAAGAGAGTTAGAATTCCCTCCGTTTAATCGCCGCACTGCAACCCAATCGTTAATACAAGGCGCTATAGAAGAAATGGACGGAGATCCATTAATTGTAGAATGGACTAGTATTGCACAGTTAAAGAAGTTTAGCGGCGCATACTTAGTAGGTGGCGGCAGAAATGAATGTTTACGAGAAGTAGAACTGCTAATGAACGCATTTAACATACGCTACAAGCGTGTAGATAGTTTGGTGTATTAATATGAGACTACAAGAATTATTAGAAGTCGAGGTTATCGGCAGTAAGGACTTCAGTTACATTACTCCGGGCAAGTTACTAGGACACGGTTTATTGGGGGTTGTTACTGTAGTACGCTGGGAAGGTAATTCGATTGTAGTTAAAACTCCTCAAGGTAACCTAGCAAAAGTTGCGCCATCTAGCTTAAATGTAAATACTGTAGCAGACTTAGGTGAAGATGCTCAATTAAACGAGTACGTTAAAAAAGTAAACGGCAAATGGGCATTAGTTAGCAAAACAACGGGCAAGCCATTACAATACTATCACGGTAATGGCTATCCTAGTAAAGAATGGATCTCTAAAGTAGAGCGCAGAGTACACAGTTTTAGTAAAGGTTAAACAGATGCATCGTGATTACGTCAAGGCAAGTTATGATTTAATTACAGAGAGTGTAGAAAAAACTAATATACGACTAACACCAGAGTGTGAAAGCTATCTGGTGTTTTTAATGGCCGAAAACTTTAACAGGCCTAGTATGGGATACGACGGGCCTGTTGCAATAGAATGGATGACTATTAAGAATATGGCGCCAAGCGAAGAAAAGAAGTCTAAACTAAAACAGTTAGGTGATACTTGTTTAATGGTTAGCTCTATAAGTCCATTCATATACGGACGCAATGGACTAGGTCCAGAGTATTTTATAGCAATAGGACAGGATAGCTATTACACTAGAAGTACATACAGCGATAGCGAACCTTGGTATAGTTTATACAAGAACTTTTTAAAGCTACGTGATGTATTTGAAGCTGCACTGATTAAGCGCAATTATTCTATAGCGCAGTACGTTGAATTAGTACAAGCAGGTAGCGCAACTGCTCAAGCGGTGTTAGGAGCAACATTATACATTCCTCCTAACACTAAATTAAATTAACGTTTGATTTCTAACACTACTTCAAAGTCTGTACAGTCTTTGTACATTTGTGGTGTTAGGTTGCCTACGTTTTTAATTTGATATTCTAATGTAGCAAAGTCTAGTTCGTAATTAGGATCATCACGTAATGCAGCTAGTACTAGTTCAACACAGCTAACGTGACTTTCGTCTGCTAGATTAAACAAGTCGTCGTACTTCTTTCCGTTTTGTTCTAACAAGCCATCAATTACCTTGTTCCACTCTTCAGAGTCTAGTGCCTTAGGCTTTAGTAAACACACACTGTCACAATCAAACACTTCCATAAACTTGCTATAGTGTACGCCAGCATTAGTTGCCTCCATAAACTTAAATTCTTCCCAATTATCTGCAACGACAATACTGTCTGCGTTCATAAGAGCGTGACTATACTCTGGCCACTTGCCTGTTTTTAAGAAACTTAGCAATCCAATTAAATATGTAGTTAAATGAGTTTTGCGATTTGTTAGAATAATGTAGTAGCTGCCTGCTAACTTTTCTTTAAGCAGTGCGTGATCTGCTTCTGTTAAATTGTAGCCACGACCATTGTTAAATTTGGCATACAGTGGCATCCAATTGATTTTGCTTAATACTCCTGTTATACTATGTAAGATTTGGTATAGCTTGCTAGTGTAAATTTTCATTTGACAACTCCTATAAATATCCTTATGAACACATACTTAACTCCTGCGTGGAAGTTGTTTTACTTGCAAGTAGTTGCTCACATCGGTTTGGTGTACTATATATTTACTGCAACTGCACAAGAATGGATGATCACTATACCTATATATGTGTTTGTTTCGTGGTTTGGACTAGTAGTATTCTATCATCGCTATCTTGCACACAAAAGCTGGCCTATTAACAAGTTTACCTATTACCTAGGCTGCATTGCAGGATCGTATGCAGGCATTGGTAGTCCATTAGAGTGGACAGCAATACATCGTGCACACCATCGCTTTGTTGACACTGATCGAGATCCACACGGCCCTGGGCACTTGGGCTTTTGGCGTGTGCAATTTTTAGGAATGTTTGCCAGCACTGCAAATATGATGACTTATGCAAGTTTTTGTGCAGACTTAATTCGCTCCAAGTTCCACAAGCATTTAGCTAAGAACTACTATAGATATCATTGTGCAATTATCCTTGCTCTGGCTATAATCGACTTTAGGTTATTGTTAGCTGCATACCTAGCACCTGTTGCTATGTGCTGGCAGTTCGGTAGCTTTGTTAACTCTGCTAACCATACCTGGGGTTATAAAAATTCTAATACTCGCCACAATGCACGTAACTTTTGGCTAACAGCACTTATATTTTACGGAGAGGGTTGGCACGATAATCACCACAGCTGGCCTACAGACTATACTACTAAACGTAATTGGTGGGAGTTTGATATTAGTGCAGTGTTGATTAAATTAATAAGGTCTCGTAAAGATGAAAGATTTGTACCTTTCTAATAATAAGTTCGATCCGGAAGGTTACTGGTCTTATCGACTAGATAAAACATTTCCTCCTATAGCAGAAGACGTTGCTTTATTCGACCAGAACGGTTACGACTTAACGCCTATAGAAATTTCGTATAGCAAAGCAAACGGAAGAAAAGTAATAGACCATCGCGAGCATAGGTATGCACTAAAGCAGGATTGGCTTGTACAGCATAACAAAGTATGCGGTGCAGTTCTTAACCATTGTTTATTATTAGAGCGTAAGGCTTATGCAGGCAGTGCTAGAGAACAACTAGAGTATTGGGCAGAGGGTTTGCCCCTGCTAGCAAAGATACTAAAAATTAGACCCAAGTGGGGGCTAGACTTTAGTATGGATTATGTTGACAAGCAGTTTAACAGCTTCGAAGTATTGCATTGGGAATGGGACAGTTTTGATTATGATGCAGTGCAGGAACGAAAACTAAAATACGAACAACAGTTCTTAAATACAGACTGGGACGATGCTGCTAAGTCGATCCTTGCTAAGAAAGACAAATGGCATCACTTAGACTTCTTCGCACAAAGCGACTGGAAGTGCAATTACTTTGGCATAGAGCGAGAGCAATTTAAACAGGTAATTTGGGAGTAATATGGCTTTTTGCAAAACAGTATGGTCAGGTGTTCACATATTACCTAACGGTGACGTTAGACTATGCTCTATCAACAATGATGCTACAAATGAGTCAGGCGTGGGTAGGGACAAAGACGGTAATGTAATTAACATACTAACGCACGACTTTGCACAGGCAATAAACTCTGATAAACATTTAGCAGTTCGCTCAGCCGATTTACAAGATGAGTCTACTTGGCATAGTATGTGCAGTTGTTGCGAACATAAAGAATTAGCAACTAATAGCAACAAAGACCCTGATTCAGGTTTTGTTAGTAGACGATTTTATCTAGACTCTGTAGTTTCTACTGACATTAATGCAGATAATTTTAGCAACTATTCAGTAGACGGCACTGTGCAATATGCGCCTTCTAGCCTAGACTTGCGATTCGGTAACTTGTGCAATCAGGCCTGTGTGCAGTGTGGCCCGTTCTATAGTAACAAATGGTATGCTGATTGGGAAGTATACGGAGAACCTACAGGCTGGGGTCCTAGTTTAACGCACCTTAAGGAAAACGAGCTAGGAAAGATAGTTAAAGAAAACGAAGTGCGCTGGTGGGAAAGTGATATATGGTGGAATAAGTTTACACAGATCCTTCCTAGCATTACTCACATTTACTTAACAGGCGGCGAGCCAATGGTCGTAAGCGAGCACGAACGTTTACTTGATACTATTATAGACGCAGGCTACGCACCGCAAGTATTTTTGGAATATGATAGTAACTGTACTGCAATAAAAAGCAATCTATTTGAAAAATGGGCAAAGTTTAAGAAAGTGCATATTCGTGCATCTATGGATGCAATACAAAATAGATACGAGCTTATACGTTACGGCGGCAAATGGGAAACATTTACTAAGAATATTAAGAAGATACAAGAACTATCAAAAGAAACAAATGGCAGAGTGGCACTAACCGCAGTTAGTTCCTGCTATCAAATGAGCACACTGTTTAGTATGGTAGAAGCAGAAGATTGGTGCAACAATAACGGATTTAAATTTCATATGAGGTTTGTTGATAGTCCTTTTGTGCATTCAGTTAATTATCTTCCTCCTAACGCAAAACGAGAGCTAATTGATTTTTATTCAAAGTATCCCGATAGTACCACTGCACAAACTATCATCAATTATCTAAAGTCTATAGACGATAAATGGGAACTCAGTCACGTAGCAGGTTATATCAAGTTTATGGATGCGTTGGACGCACGCCGTAATACCAATTGGAAAGAGGTATTGCCAGATGTATGGAACTTCTTGAAAAAGTACAAAATTTCATTTATAATTAAACGATGACACACCGACCTTTTGTCTATACCTATCCACAAAGCGGAGAGGATGTACAGCGAGAACGAGAAGAAGCTAAACAATGGCTCGACTCTGTTAGCCCTAGTATGTGCCTTGCCAAGTGGCTGCACACTAGCATACACTTAACCAATGGTAGAACTCACAGTTGCTATCATCCTCCTACTCATACAATCAGTGTAGACCAAATTAAAAAGAATCCAAGCGCACTGCACAACACCAATCAAAAGAAACGTGAACGTGCAGAGATGATTGCAGGCAGCAGACCAGACGGTTGCAATTATTGCTGGAGTATAGAAGATGCACCTAGTGCACCACCTGGTGGACATCGCAGCGATAGACATTATCGTAGCAGCGAGCATTGGGCAAAAAACTATAAAGACAATGTTATCGTCACAGGCGCAGATGGAGACATTAATCCTACGTATGTAGAAGTTAACTTTAATCAGGCTTGCAACTTTAAATGTGCTTATTGCAGTCCACATCTTAGCACTGCTTGGCAACAAGAAATAGAAAAGTTCGGACCTTACCCAACTAGTACCCCACATAACTCAATTGACGCACTTGCTGATGCAAACTGGATGCCTATGCAAGTTGCTAATAAAGACAATCCCTATGTAGAAGCATTTTGGGAATGGTGGCCAGAGTTATACAACACCCTGCTGACATTCCGTATGACGGGCGGCGAGCCTCTTATGGACAAGAATACCTTTAAGGTATTAGACTATGTTGCAGACAATCCTAAGGGCGATTTAGAGATCAGCGTGACTAGTAATATGTGCCCGCCCGATCCTAAGCTGATGGACAAGTTTATTAGCAGCCTAAAGCGTATACAGGATTATGAGACTACTGCTACACTAGTTGCACTACAACAGCCCGATCCTAATCACGAAACTTGGCCACGTTATGTAGTAGACAAGGATTCACATTCTAGTGATACCTTATACCGCTTGCATTTAATGGATACCCCCGGTATTGCTAGCAGCGAACTAGACTGGTATGATTCCACTACAGGCCAAAAGACTAAAGAAACAGGTAGCTTTACCTACACACTAACTGATACTAAGGCTTGCCGTAACGTAGGTGTTTATATCAGTGTAGACGGATATGGAAAACAAGCAGAGTATATCCGTAATGGACTACACTACGACACCCTAGTAGAAAACACCAAGCGAGTGCTATACGAAACTCACTTTACCACTGTGCGTTTCATTAACACATTTAACCTATTAAGTGTACCGTCATTTAAGAAATGGCTAGGGCAGGTACTAGAACTAAGGCAATGGGTTAACAGTCTTAAAGAGATTCCTGAAAAGAATACTAAGTATAATAACTACTGGGACAGGCAGCGTGTGTGGTTCGATATCCCTACGTTACGTAACCCAGAATGGATGTCTATTAAACTGTTACCGAAAAGTCAACATTATATGTTGCACAGTGCGCTAGAGTTTATGGAACAAAACAGTGTCGATGTGCACGGAGAACTAGTAGGATTCCAGCACTTCGAGATTGATAAACTAAAGCGCAACATCGGCTGGCTTGAAAGTCAAACAGATGATAGCTATAATAAAGAATTAGTAATGCGAGATTTCTATGCTTTCTTTAAAGAACACGATCGACGCAGAGGCACTAACTTTGCTCTAGCTTTCCCGGAGTACAAGAACTTCTGGAAACAATGCGAACACATACACTATGTCAAACGAATACAATAAAATGACTTACTTCGAGCGTATACAAGACACTCGAGATAAACTAAATCAGGTGGGTAAAG
>OGVU01000104.1_pt1 | contig 10354 bp, 7 predicted proteins | sample 1575861 | NCBI WGS metagenome assembly OGVU01 (sample SAMN07581532, study PRJEB24739) | freshwater metagenome | place: Singapore | collected 2015-01 | reverse complement strand
GTTTCCCAGTCACGATAGCAACACCATATTGCAGATTATAACTTTTACTATTTAAGTGTAAGACAAAATGCAGTGGACCGAGCGGAAAGCTACTTTAAATCTAATAGTAGTAACTAATTTCCTACTACGCTCAAAAACTTAATTCGCATAATTTTAAGCTGTTCCCAGGTATAATTATTTTCAGATAATTCTTCTTGAGCAATAGCCAATGAAGAGGTTTCGCAATTTTTAAAATATTCCAAGATATCTTCTTGGTCATATTCATCTAACCACTCGTCAATCGCGTAATCTAAATTTAACTTAGTACCACTAGCTGCTATTGTTTCCATTTCTTCTAACAAAGCATCCAATCTCAGATCTTTGTTTTTTGCAATGGTTTCTAAAGGAATTTTCTTGTCTACATTTTGAATAATATATATTTTATTGCTTGCCTTATTCGCAACAGATTTCATGACAAAATCGTCAGGTTTTTCTATATTATTTTCTTCTACATATTTTTCAATTAAACTCACAAATGGTTTACCATATTTTGTTGCCTTACCCTTGCTTACTCCTTGACAACGCTCTAATTCAGACAAGTTAGTAGGATACAATGTGGCCATATCTTGTAAAGAGGTCTCTAAGAAAATAACAAATGGAGGTAGCCCAATTTTCTTCGCTTCTTTTTGTCTTAATTCTTTCAACATTTCAAATAAAACTTCATCAGTTGAACCTGCCGAATCACTTGCCCCATCATCATCCTCTTCCGTATTGGTTTCTTCAAACACGGTATTTAAAACAATCTTGAAGCTAGTTGGCTTTTTAATGAACTGATTGCCTTTTTTTGTCAATTTCAATAAACCGTATTCTTCGATATCTTTTTCAATCACACCTTCAAGCATTGCTTGTCTAATTAGACTATTCCAAAATAAACTGTCATGCTCTTTGCCAATTCCAAAAACTGGTAATTTTTCGTGTCTATACAAACCAATTTGCGGGGTGAAATTTCCTGTAATAATTTGCACAACATACTCTGCAACAAACTGCTCATTTAAAGCAGTAATTACTTTTAATAATTGAACTAATTCTGCCTTGGATTCAATCAATTCTTTTGGATGTAAACAGTTGTCGCATTTGCCACAATTTTTATCTTCCCATTTTTCTCCAAAATAATGCAACAAACTTTTTCTTCTACAAACACCGCTCTCTGCAAAGGCAACAGTCTCGTTGATTAATTGTGCGCCCACTTCTCTTTCACTCAATGGCTTGTCTCTTAAAAAATGTTCTAGTTTAGAAACGTCTTGATGTGCATAATATAAAATACAATTTCCTTCTAAACCATCTCTACCTGCTCTACCTGTTTCTTGATAATAATTCTCAATAGATTTTGGAATATTATAATGAATCACAAAACGAATATCTGGCTTGTCAATTCCCATCCCAAATGCAATGGTAGCAACTATTACCTGAACATCTTCGTTTAAAAATTGATCCTGTCTTTCTGCTCTTAATTTTTGATCCAATCCAGCATGATAGGCAACTGCCTTGATATTATTGGCCTTTAATAAATCTGCCAACTCTTCTGTGGTCTTTCTATTCAAAGTATAAATGATACCACTCTTACCCTTATGTCCACTAATGTATTTAACAATACTTTTTACCGTTAAATCTTTTTTGATTTTTGGTTGAACTTCATAATATAAATTAGCTCTGTTAAAAGAAGAAATCAACACTTCTGGATCTCTTAAAGCTAAATTTTTAACAATATCACTTTGTACTTTAGGTGTAGCAGTAGCTGTTAATGCAATAATGGGTACTTCACTATTGATTTCTTCCATCATTTCTTTTAACCTTCTATATTCAGGTCTAAAATCATGTCCCCATTCTGAAATACAATGCGCTTCATCAACAGCAAAAAAAGAGATTTTTAAATCACTAAAAAAATCAAGATTCTCTTGTTTGGTTAAAGTCTCTGGAGCAACATATAATAATTTTGTTTTGCCACTCAAAAGATCTTCTTTCACTTCCTTTATTTGACCCTTATTTAAACTTGAATTCAAAAAATGCGCTACATCGTCTTTCTCGCTATACCCTCTCACCAAGTCTACCTGATTTTTCATTAAAGCAATCAATGGGGATACAACTATGGCGCAACCTGGCAACATCATCGCAGGTAATTGATAACAAAGGCTCTTTCCTCCACCCGTGGGCATGATCACAAATGTATCCCTACCTCCTAACAGGGATAGAATGGCCTTTTCTTGCGTCCCCTTAAACTCGTTGAAGCCAAAATGAGTCTGTAATGCTGCTTTTATATCTTTCTTAGTCAATCCCATTATCTAAATTACTTATAATCAATCTCTTGTAAAATATTTGTATATATTAAGATAACATAAAATCATGGATTTTTGTTTAATCTTTGGTAATATTTTTTAATAAAAACCTTTTTTTCAAGGAATTCACAAAAAGGGGTTAAAAAGTACATGAAACGTTAACTTTGCAAGGCAACTATGAAAGAAACCATCTTATCCACTGCAAGAAAGGCTTTAGCTATAGAAACTGAAGCAGTGCAAACCCTGGAAACTTATTTAGACCCGCTTTTTGCTAAGGCGGTAGAAGCCATCTATCAAACCAAGGGAAAATTAATTGTTACTGGAATTGGCAAAAGTGCCATCATTGCTCAAAAAATAGTAGCCACTTGTAACTCTACTGGAACTCCTGCTATTTATTTACATGCAGCAGACGCTATTCATGGAGACTCTGGAATGATTAGTTCTGATGACATCGTTTTAATAATTAGCAAAAGCGGCGAAAGTCCAGAGATAAAAAATTTAGTACAACTAATTCAACATTTTGGCAATCCTATCATTGCGATGGTAGGTAACATGAATAGTTATTTAGCCAAGTCAGGTCAATTTATAATTAACACCACTGTTCATCAAGAAGCTTGTATAAATAATTTAGCCCCAACTTCATCCACCACGGCTCAAATGGTGATGGGTGATTTAGTGGCTGTAGCATTAATGCAATTAAGAGGTTTTGAATCAAAAGATTTTGCAAGATTCCATCCAGGAGGAAATCTTGGAAAGCAATTGACTTTGACTGCTGGAATGATTGCAGAAACCAATCATCAACCTTCTGTTCAATTAACCACAAGTTTGAAAGAAGTTATTACAACAATTTCTAAAAACAGATTAGGCGCGACAGCGGTAATTGATTCTAATAACAAAGTTTTGGGAATTATTACAGACGGAGATATCAGAAGAATGTTAGAGACACATAATCAATTTCAAGACTTGACTGCAAAAGATATTTATCATAGCAATCCAATCACTATCGCAGCAGATACGCTAGCAATTGAAGCTGCAAAGTGGATGGAGCAAAAAGATATTAGTCAAATTATAGTAGTTGATAAAGAACAATATAAAGGCATTATACATATTCACGACTTAATGAAAGAGGGGATTATATAAATTTATAAGGACATGAGTAATAAGCATCATTATGTAGCCATTATGGCTGGAGGGATTGGTAGTAGATTTTGGCCAATGAGTAGAACAGCCTATCCTAAACAATTCTTAGACGTATTAAATACTGGAAAAACATTAGTTCAATGGACTTATGAACGCTATGCAAAATTTATTCCAGAAGAAAATATTTTTATTGTTACTTCAGAAGAGTACGTAGATATAGTAAAAGAACAACTTCCAAGATTAGCAGTTCAGAATATATTGGCTGAACCTAGCAGAAAAAATACTGCACCTTGTATTGCTTATATTTCTTTTAAATTAGCTCAACTAGATCCAGAAGCAGTATTTGTAGTAGCTCCAAGTGATCATTTAATTCTAGAAGAGGAAGCTTTTCAAAAAACGGCTATCCAAGCTTTGGATTTTGTAGAAAACATAAAGGCTTTGGTGACATTAGGAATTAAACCAACGCACCCAAATACCGGCTATGGTTATATACAATATGAGGGCCATGAAGTATCCAATGGTGTATATAAAGTGAAGACCTTTACCGAAAAACCTGATTTAGAAATTGCAAAGTCTTTTATAGCTAGTGGTGACTTCTTATGGAATGCCGGCATTTTTGCTTGGAAAGCTTCCACTATTCTAACCGCTTTTGAAAAGCATCAACCAGAGATGTTTGAGTTATTTGATCAACAAAAACAACTCTTTAATACAGCCGAAGAACAACAAGCCATTGCTAAAATATATCCTCAATGCGTCAATATCTCAATTGATATTGCCATCATGGAAAAAGCAGATAATGTGTATGTAATACCCTCAAGTTTTGGTTGGAGTGATTTAGGTACATGGAATAGTGCATATGAGAATATAGAAAAAGATTATTTAGGAAATGCAGTGGCGTCTGACAATGTGGCAGTAATTGACGCTACTAAATGTATGATCAATGCACCCAAAGACAAATTAGTAGTAGTGCAAGGATTGGACGATTTTATCGTGGTAGACACAAAAGATGTTTTACTAATTTGTAGTAAAGAAAAAGAACAATCTATTAAAGAATACGTTGCCGAAGTAAAAAGAAATAAAGGCGACCAATACATTTAACCCCCAAGCCAATGTCTACCATTATTACTGGTACAGGTAGTTATATACCATCTGTAGTTAAAACCAATCAATCTTTTGTAAGCAATAGTTTCTACGGAGAAAATGGAGAATTAATTGCCACACCCAACGAGGAAATAGTGGAGAAGTTTAAAGATATCACAGGTATTGCTGAAAGAAGATACGCTGATAGCAACGAGAATACTTCTGAGATGGCCACAAAGGCTGCTGCATTGGCTATTAAAGATGCAGGAATAGATCCTGAAACGATTGATCAAATTATAGTAGCACATAATTTTGGTAATGTATTAGCAGGCACTATTCAAACAGATGCTATACCCGCCATTGCTTCAAGAGTAAAAAACCAGTTAGGTATTAAGAATCCTGCATGTGTTGCGTATGATATTTTATTTGGATGTCCAGGTTGGATACAAGGGGTAATACAAGCAGATGCATTTATAAAAAGTGGCATGGCTAAGAAATGTTTGGTAATTGGTGCTGAAACTTTAAGTAGAGTGGTTGATGTGCACGACAGAGACAGTATGATTTTTAGTGATGGTGCAGGTGCTTGTATCGTGGAACATTCAGACGAAACTGGAACAGGTATTTTAGCTAGTAGTGTACAAAGTCATTGTGAAGACGAAACATATTTTTTATACTTAGGCAAATCTTATCATCCAGAAGGAGAAGAAGCTACAAGGTATATTAAAATGAAAGGCAGAAAGGTTTATGAATACGCCATAAAAAATGTACCTCTTGCCATGAAAGAGTGTATTGAAAAGGCTGGAGTGGATATTCATGATGTCAAAAAATTCTTCTTACATCAGGCCAATGAAAAAATGGACGAAGGATTTATTAAAGCACTATTTAAATTATATGGCATCAGAGAAATTCCAAAAGACATTATGCCAATGAGTATTCATGAATTAGGAAATAGTTCAGTAGCAACTATCCCAACTTTATATGATAGAGTGAAACATGGCTTTTATAAAGAGCATCAATTGCAAAAAGGAGATATCGTTATTTTTGCATCAGTTGGAGCTGGAATGAATATTAATGCTATTTGCTATAAAATCTAAACTTCAAGAAAGCCATATTAATATCCCCTAATATTCACTCCGTCGATATAATTTAGGAAGGCCTTGTTACAAACTCTATTACCACCTGGTGTTGGATAGTTTCCTGTAAAATACCAATCACCTGTATTGGTTGGACAACACTCATGTAAATCTTCAATAGTTTGATAGATCACTTCAACTGGAATATTCACATTACTTGGTGTAATTAACTGTGCAATTTTATCTGAAATTTCTTCAGGTGTAAAAGGCTTGTATAATTGTCTTACCACATTTTCAGTATGCAATTGCCCTGTAGCAGCCAATTCTTTAATTTTGTTGTATGTCTCGTCAATGATATTTTTCATACCTTTTTCTTCCAATAAAGCAATAGCTGCCTTGAAAGCAATAAAATCGCCCATCTTACTCATATCAATTCCATAACAATCTGGATACCTGATCTGTGGGGCAGAAGAAACCACAATGATTTTCTTTGGACCTAATCTTGATAACATCCTGATAATACTTTCTTTCAAAGTAGTTCCTCTAACAATACTATCATCAATTACTACCAAAGTATCTTGATCTTTTCTTACTGTACCATAAGTGATATCGTACACATGCTGTACCATTTCGTTTCTATTGGCATCTTCAGTAATAAAGGTTCTTAATTTAACATCTTTAATGGCAATCTTTTCTTGTCTAATTTTTCGATTCACCATTTCTTCTAACTTCTCTGCGTCTACATCCTTACCCCAACTTAAGATTCTTTCAACCTTTATCTTGTTCAAATAAGATTCCATACCTTTTACTAGACCATAAAATGCTACTTCGGCAGTATTGGGTATATAAGAGAATATCGTGTTTTTTAAATCTTTCTCGATTCTGTCTAAAACAATCTTACTTAAATGATTTCCTAGAGCGATACGTTCACGATAAATTTTTTCATCACTACCTCTAGAGAAATATATTCTTTCAAAAGAACAAGCTCGTCTTTCTTTAGGTTCTAATATTTGCTCAATAGTATAATTGCCTGCATCATCTACAATTAAAGCAGATCCTGGCATTAACTCTAATACTTCATTTTCACCCACATTAAATGTAGTTCTAATAGAAGCTCTTTCACTTGCTGCAACAATTACTTCTCCGTCTATATAATAATATGCAGGGCGAATGCCATTTGCATCACGCATCACAAAGCTATATCCATTACCAATTAATCCCCCTATAGTGAATCCACCATCAAATAATGGTGCAGCTTTTTTTAATACATTAACAACATTAGGCGAATTAGGATGTAAAGATTCTTCCTCTACTAAAAAATGATGAATCACTTCCATCATGGCAGCCAAATCACTTTGACTTTCAAATGGACCAGGTTCAAAATTTATTTTTTGAAATAACTCTTCCGTATTCACTAAATTAAAATTCCCCGCTAAGGCTAAATTTTTTCCAGGAACTAAGTTCTTTTTTATAAAAGGATGACAGAACTCTACATTGTTTTTTCCCTGTGTACCATATCTCAAATGCCCTAATAAAATCTCCCCCATGAAAGGCAAATGTCCTTTCATTAAGCCTGGGTGTTTGGTAATATCTGGTTGGAATTTTTCTAATTCTTGAATTTCTTGGCCAATCTTGTAGAATAAATCCGCGATGGGTTGCGGTGCATTACTTCTTAATCTGTATAAAAAAGGATTACCCGGTTCTATATTTAATTTGAGTGTCGCTAATCCTGCTCCGTCTTGACCTCGATTGTGTTGCTTCTCCATAAGCAAGTACAATTTATTAAGGCCGTAAGTGACTGTTCCCTTTGTTTGAAGGTAATAGGAAAGTGGTTTGCGTAATCGAATGTAAGCTAGTCCACATTCGTGTTTAATCTCATCACTCATTGAAGTAATTCTTAATTAACCTTAATAATATTATTTGCAACTTTGTTCCAGTCAGACAATTCTTTACAAGTATTGTATTCTGGATCTAAATAGATATAATAGTTAGTGATATGTTCTTTGAACCATGTTTCCATAGCTTTTGCCTTTTTTTCTTCCAATGCACGAACAGATACTCTATTGTAATCTTCTTTTAAGTTTTCTTTGTGTGGAGCAGAACGTTCTTTAAAATAAATAATGCGCACTGTCTTTCTACCCCTTTCATCTACATAAACCTGTGGATCGGAAATTTCTCCAGGCTTCATATTCTTTACCACCATGATCATATCCTTATCCAATTGATCCAAATTCACATAAGCAGATCCGTCATTTCCAGTGATAGAGCCCCCACTGAATTTACTTCCTTCGTCATCACTGTATTTATTCACTGCTTCTCCAAAAATTAATCTACCAGCCAACACTTCTTTTTTCACACTATCCAATAAGTGTTTAGTTTCGTTAATTTCGTCATTGGTAATTGGAGGGATTCTTAAAATATGCTTTACTACTGCATCATCGCCAGATCTAGAAATCAATTGGATTAAATGATAACCAAACTTAGATTTTATGGGTGCAGAGATTTGACCCTCTTTTAATCTGAATGAACCCGCCATGAATGCAGGATCAAAATTTCGCTCATTTCTATTTAGATTATATTGACCTAAATTTTCTTTTGCGCCTGGATCTTCAGAATATAATTTAATCAATTGGTCAAAAGTATTAATGCCTGCTTCTACTTGTTTTCTATATCCCAATAATTGACTAATCACATATTCTTCAATATCGCGATTGGCTTTTGGGTGAATAATAATTTGTGCAATAGATACTTCACTTTCATACAAAGGCAAACTATCAACTGGAATTTTATTATAAAAAGCTCTTACTTCGTTAGGAGTGATTTTAATTTTCTCAACAATTTTTTCTTGCATTTGCTTCGCCAACTCTTGCTCTTTTATTGGAGCTCTAAAATCTTCTTTTAATTGAAAGATGGATTTTCCTGCAATCTCTTCTAGGGCTTCCTTAGATCCAAATTCTGCAATGAATCTTCTAATCTTAGTATCAATCATGTTCTCTACTTCTTCGTCAGTAACTACCAGAGAATCTTTTTCGGATTGTAATACCAATGCTTTTCTGATTAATTGACCTTCTAATACCTGACATACTGTTGGAATAACTGCACCTTCTTGACCCTGTGCCTGTCTTTTGTAATCGGCAATCGCATTATCTATATCAGATTTTAAAATATACTTGTCACCCACTGCGCCTACGATTTTATCCGCGATCACTTTTTTAACCTGTGCTTGTGCAAATACTGTAATAGTTAAAAACAAAATGCTAAGAACAACTCTATGTAATTTCATTCAATTTAAATTAGTATACAAAGTAAAAGCACCTGGGCGTTTTACCCAAGTGCTAATTCTTAATTTTATTATAAAGTACGTTTTACTTCTTCTTCTTCAAAGGCTTCAACGATATCGCCTGGTTTCAAGTCTGAGAAGTTTTTAATAGTTAAACCACATTCCATATTAGAAGAAACTTCTTTCACGTCATCTTTGAAACGCTTCAAGCTTCCTAATTCCGCAGCCTGGCCTTCGCCTCTTGGGAACTCAACAATACCATCTCTAATAATACGTATTTTACTATTTCTACTCAACTTGCCATCTAATACATAACATCCAGCAACTGTTGCTTTATCAAATTTGTATACTTCTCTTACTTCTACGTTGGCAACGATCTTCTCTTGAATCTTCGGTTCCAACATACCTTCCATGGCGCTCTTAATCTCATCAATAGCGTTGTAGATAATAGAGTACATTTTGATTTCCACGCCTTCGTTCTCAGCTAGCTTACTTGCTTGCATACTTGGACGTACATTAAAACCAATAATAATTGCATCAGAAGCTGCAGATAACAATACATCAGATTCAGAAATTTGTCCTACACCCTTTAATACTACTCTTACCGCAATTTCTTCAGTAGATAGTTTTTGTAAAGAGTCACTCAAGGCTTCAACAGAACCATCCACATCACCTTTAATAATGATATTTAATTCTTTGAAGTTTCCTAAAGCTAAACGACGTCCAATCTCGTCTAATGTAATATGCTTTCTTGTTCTCAAACCTTGCTCTCTTAATAATTGAGAACGTTTGGTTGCTAATTCTTTCGCTTCAGATTCGTCTTCGTATACTTTGAATTTCTCACCAGCTTGTGGTGCACCATTCAAACCAAGAATTACTACTGGTGTTGAAGGAGGAGCAACTTCAATTCTTTGGTTACGCTCATTGAACATTGCTTTCACACGACCATAGAACTGACCAGATAAAATTAAATCACCTTGGCGTAAGGTTCCATTTTGCACCAATATTGTTGCAACATAACCACGTCCTTTATCTAAAGAGGCTTCAATAATAGTTCCTGTAGCTTCTCTATTTGGATTTGCTTTAAGATCTAATAATTCTGCTTCTAATAATACTTTCTCTAATAATGAATCTACATTCAAGCCTTGCTTAGCAGACAATTCTTGGTTTTGGAATTTACCTCCCCAAGCTTCTACTAAAATATTCATTTGAGATAATTGTTCGTAAATCTTTTGAGGATTTGCGCCGTCTTTATCTATTTTATTTACTGCAAATATCATTGGAACATTTGCTGCTTGAGAGTGACTGATGGCTTCTTTAGTTTGAGGCATCACCGCATCATCTGCAGCAACCACAATAATAGAAATGTCAGTTACTTTAGCACCACGAGCACGCATCGCTGTAATGGCTATCGTGACTGGGAAACAGATCGGAAGAGCACACGTCTGAACTCCAGTCACCGGCTATGA
>OGVU01000103.1_pt1 | contig 10376 bp, 11 predicted proteins | sample 1575861 | NCBI WGS metagenome assembly OGVU01 (sample SAMN07581532, study PRJEB24739) | freshwater metagenome | place: Singapore | collected 2015-01 | reverse complement strand
CTGTCCTTTGCTTCGACTTTCGCTTGAACCCCGTTAGGTGTAACGGATTTCGGGCTAACAGCCGTTGCTTTAGCTCGTGCTACTTGCGATGCCTTAGATGCTTGTTTGCGAGCATCGGTCAGGAGTCTTTCCTGTTCCTTTGCCCAAACTTCATCGTTCAGACGCACCGCTTTGGCATAAGCCGTTTCAAGGTCGGGAGCTTTACCTAGCTCAAGTAGTTGAGCCATTTCTTCTCTGACCATATCAAAGTGCGGAAACCGCTCTTTGTCACTTCTTACACGCTCGATTTCACTAGCCAAGCGTTGTTGTTCTTCCATCTCAAACCGTGACTTTATCGTGCTAACTTCTTGATTAACTTGATAAAGTTGCTGCATCAACTGTTGTGTATAAGCATCAACTGGTTGTTGCGGTTCGGTACTTTGATTTAAGTTTACTCCATAATCTTGTGCAAGTCTATGAAACATCTGGACTTTTTGTTCATACGGTGCTTTAGTTAAAACTAAATGCGCCCGACCAAGATTATTTATCCAAGCGGCTGGGTGGATTCCTTGTGCTTGGAGTTCAGGTAAGAATGGATTAATCGCTTCTTCAAGTGCCTTTGCTCGTTCCGCTTCCGCTTTATATACGCTAACGCCCTTTTTAAATTCGTTTTCTCGTTGGTTAAGGTATTCAAGGTGTTTCCTACTTTCTTCAGGTGTTAATTGCTCGCCTTTGGCTATCTTATCCCATAAAGGTAATAAGTCTTTCTTCCAAGTTGTAGGCTTTGGTATATCTCCCACCGCAGGCTGTTCTTCGGGCAGTTCGGCTTCAGGCGCATCTTCTGTAGCAACCTCAAGGCTTTCTTCCTCTGCTGGCGTTTCCTCTTTAGCGACAAAACGACCTTTTTCATCGCGTACTGGTTCGTCTTGAGAAACTTCGGCTTGCACTTCCTCATGTTCTTCCTCAACTTCTAAGGGTTTACCCTCATTTTCTACGGGTTCTAACACTTCCTCAAGTGCTGCTTCTAACATCTCTCTGCGGTCTGCCATGTCTGCTCCTTAACGATAGTTTAGTTTGGCGTAAGCAAGTTCGGCAATCTTGCGCTTACGGGATTCTTGCTCTTTACGACTGAGTTCTACAGGCTTGTGTTGCATTGGTACATTGTTGCCTAACTCAATCATTCGGTGCTGTTTTAGGTGTTCTCTGTGGTGGCTACGGCTTTTAATCCATGTGCCATCTACCTGAGATACATAGCCTTCAATATCTGACATGACCATTGGAGCATCACGGGCGGTCATTTCTTCTTTTAAACGCCACGCTTCTTCGGCTTCGGGCGTTCCTAGCGTATATCCCCAAAAATCTAGGTATTTTTCTTTATCAGTTTTGGCTTCCACATGGTTGCCTTCAGAATATCCACATTTCGGGCAAATCATAGCTTCTCCAATAAATGCGGCAATTTGTGCCATTCCTGTTGTCTTAGCGGTACAACGCTGTCATACCACACCCCATTTTTCCATCGCCAGCAAATATAGTTATCGTCAGGCAATAGCAAAAAGCACTTGACCCCTAAAGCACCAGCAAGGTGAGCCGTAGCTGTGTCGGGGGCTACCACCGCTTTCATGGCTTTCATGTGGCAAGCGGTCTTGTAAAAGTTCTCTTTCCAGCCATCGGGCGGGAGCGGTTGGAATATATCGTCAAGGTTCAGGTTTAGGGAGTACACATCGTTGCCAAGCATTTCCCGAATCACATTGACATCAATGGATTTAACATAGTGAAGTGGCCCTGTGCTGGCGTGCCAATTTACCCCTATCTTGCGTTCAATATTGCTCGGAATGGCGTTTAAATAGCCCTCAGAGCCTACAATTTTCTCTTTGGTAATGGGGAATGATTGCCGTACATATAAAGGGCTGTGCATGGCAAAGAATGGCAAACTCATGCTACCTACCCAATAATCCGCTTCTAATGGTCTGCCTTCATCGCGCACACAGGATAGGGTGTCAATACAGTCCATTTGGCCTAGCAACTGCATCATGGATTTGTGGCACATGACCGATACTTCCCGCGCCCCCCAAGCTTTTAGCATCGGCAAAAAGCGGGCAAACTGAATCACATCGCCAAAGCCTTGCTCCATCTGCACGGTAATGTGTTTGTCGTACAGGCGTTCCCCGTTCCATTTAGGGGCTTTTACCCACTTTTCCCATTTTTCGCCCGTAGCTTCCCTAGTTTTGGGATGCCACCGAAATTCGTAGAGCCGAAACCCTGATTGGTAATGCCCCATGTGGAGCAAATCTAAGCCTTTTTTATATTGGGCGTATGGTGTCATAACAGCAGCAGTAGTGATTCCTCATCATCCAACTCTGCAAGTCGTTGGGCTTCAAGAATCGCTAACTGTGCCGATATGTAGGCTTGTTGCTTTCTGAGTTCTACCGCCCTAGCTAACTTACTTCGTTGGTTCTCAAGGTAGGCGATAGACTGCTCTAGTTCTGTAGTATCGACTGACGGTATATCAGCCTTAACCTCTTGAATAGATTGTAGTTTATTTTTCTTAGCTTTTGCAACAGGCTGTGGGTCAACCAAGTCACGAATTTGTTGTTTTCTGCGTGCTTTGGCTTCTTGCTGTGCTTTGTATAACTCTAACTGTTTAGCCCGAATCTTACGGTCTAAGTTTCTAGCTCTGCGGATTTCTTCAGGGGTAAAGCCATCATGGGTATCCATAGCTGGCTGTTCGCCCTGAACATTTCCTACAAGATTAGCTGTGTCATTTTCATCGGTGGTATTGATGTCACCAACAGGTAAGGTTACTGCGCCAAGCAAATTAGCTAAATCGTCACCGTCAGTAGCCTGAATATAGCCCGTTACTGGGGCTACCTGAAACGCATTACCTTGAAAGCCTGTCGGCTGAAAAGCTCCTGCCATTAGACAACAATCCAAGTAGAACCAGTAGGTACGGTAACCGTGACCCCTGAGTTAATCGTAATTGGGCCTGCGCTTACAGCATTGTTATTTGTTCCAATGGTGTAGTTAGATGAAATGGTACTTGCGTTTTCCCACAAACCTAATGCGGTAATGTTGCTACTTGCTACACTTGCCCATGTGCCATCTCCACGCCAATAGGTGCTAGATGTTGCTCCTGTGCCGCTATTTAGATTGGTTACTGGCAAGTTGCCTGTAACTTGAGTTGCTAGGTTTACACCTGATAGCGTACCACCCAAAGTCAGGTTACCTGAACTTGTGACTGTGCCAGTCAATGTAATGCCGTTGACCGTACCCGTGCCACCTACGCTTGTGACCGTACCATTTCCAGTACCAGCCCCGATTGCGCTTCTAAATGTGGCTGCGTCTAAAGCCGAAACTGTATTGTCAGCATTAAATCGTGGAAAAGTAACCGCGCTTGGGTTGGTTAAAGTAAATAGGTTGCTACCTATTGTGGTTGCACCTAAATTGGTTCTTGCTCCACTATTTGTAGTAGCTCCAGTTCCACCGTTTGTAATAGCTAAAGTACCAGCCAAAGTGACTGAGCCTGTTGTTCCCGTGCTTGGTGTTAATCCAGTTGTGCCAGCACTAAACGATGTTACGCCAGCGTTTGTAACCGTAAAGTTAGGATATGTGCCTGATGTAGTAATTCCAGTACCAGCAGCAATCGAAACAGTTTGGTCAGGCGCAGTATTTGTAATGGTCAAAGTCCCACTACTTGTAATTGGGCTACCACTAATGCTAATTCCCGTGCCTGCTGTAGCGGCTACGCTAGTAACTGTTCCTACATATTGGTCGTTGCTAGTGATTGTAAAGTTAGGATAAGTGCCTGTAACGCTAGTAGTACCAGCACCAGTAAGGCTAACTGTTTGGTCTGGGGCGGTATTAGTTACGGTAACGCTACCAGTCGAACCTGATACTGAAATTCCTGTACCAGCAGAGAGAGCGGTAACACCAGTATTCGTTATGGTAATTGTTCCACTTGCTCCTTCGGTAATGCTGATAGCCGTGCCGTCTGTTAATGTTGCGTTTTTCCAATATCCATCCGTTTGGTCGTATATAAGAGTTTGACCCCCTGTAGGGCTAGTAATCTGTGCGTTGGAATCCGTGCCGCCTAGCGTAGAGCCAGCGTTAATACGAATCAGGATTGTGCCACCCCCAGTTGAGCCACCCTTAATAACGGCAGCCATTTGAGCTTTGACATTTGGTGCTGAAGGCTTGACATTGGTCAATCCACCCGCAACGGCTGGGTCATACCAAAGAATATCGCCATCGGCAAAGCCGTTTGTATTGACATTGCGTAGCGTTCCGAAAGCCTGAACTAAACCAAATCCATTATTAGCGATGTTCTCGGCAGCAATACCCATGATGTAAGTGCCGTCAGTAATGCCTGTGGCTGGTGCGCCTGTTGGTACGCCTGATGCGCCAACTGCGCCCGTAAACATGACGACTTGACCTTTAGTAATTGCCGATGTTGCTTTGCAATAAAAGAATTGGTCTTCGCCAATGTGCTGAATGACATTACCGCCAGCCATACCTAGCCCAAGCGTATTGTTGCCATCCCAACCTAGTTGCCCTGCGGTTAAAGTAGTTGCGTAGGTTGTATCAAAATCAACATAATCAATATCAGTAATTGTGGTTGCGCCAGCAATTTCACCCGTGTCGCTTACTGTGACTACGCTGTTTTGAATAACTTTGCCAGTTGTGCCATCATATCTAGCAATAGCATTATCTGTAGAAGATGACGGGCCAATAACATCGCCACCAGCATCGGTGTTATCTACCTTTTGCCATACTGTGCCGTTAAATACCGCCCAATCGCCAATCTGCCAGTCTGTGATTCCATCAAGATTGGTCGTGCCTGCCACATTGACTACATAGTAATAACCCTTAGTTCCTGTGCTTGAAGTTAAGGTTGGAGTATTTGTGCTGGCATCCCATGTGCCTTGATAGTTTAATGCGCCAACTACTGCGCTTGGCAGTTCGCTAATCGGCACTTTGCCTGTGCCATCAAGCGATGCAACCCCGTTAGCTACGCCAACATCTTTTTCTGCGGCTGTGCCAAAACCCGTCAACGCATGGTCAGCGTTCCAATCCGATGGGCGAACTAGACTTGTGTCAGCATCATCAGGTACGGTGCTGACCTTAGTGTGTTTAACAAGTATTGTCATTATTGATTAGTCCTAATAATTGTTCCTGAACTAATAGATACGGTCTGTGTATTGGCAATCGCTGTGGTATTTAAAATCATATCAGCGTTACTTGTGCCTACAGAGCCATCCATAATTACGGTTGTGCCATCAGACTTGACGATACGGAAAAAACTAGCTGTTCCAGTTGCTACAGCCGATGCGGAAGTAACCGCGCTGATTGTTAAAGTACCGTTGGAATCTGTACCAAAGCTGCCAGTAATAGGCAAGCTAACCAACAAAGTTTGTGTCGTAATGGCAGTATTGGCGTTGGCTGGCTGAACTCCATCGTATATACGAATAATGCAGTTTGAATCAGCGTAAGCAATCAACCCTTGCTGTTGGGCGTTGCGTGTGCCGTTGGAATATTTAAGATTACTGGCCATTTGTTACTCCAATAATCTTACCGTTCTCATCGCGAATAACCGTCTTAGGTTGATTTAGCTTTTCAATCAAAGCGGCTAATATCTGCGTCATTTGAGTATTGCTGTTTTGCATATTTTCGATGACTGGTTGGAGCGGATGATTTGCCATATTTGGGTATCCTATTTGGTCTTGCATAATACGGGCTTGCTCAACAGATTCTAAGTATGCTTCAGAACCATCGGTCAATCCCTGAGTTATACGGGCTGTTTCAATTTTAGTGCTGTTATCAAGGTAAGCCAATAAGATGTCTTTGCTGTTTTCCATCTCAGCCTTCATCTTATCAAGCTGTGCCTGTAGCTCTAGTTCACGTTGATTACGCTGGTCTTCCAGTTGGAATTTAAGCTGGTTTTCTTGAGCCTGATACTCTTGTTTAGCTTTTTCAGCTTCAGTTTGAGCTTGTAACTTCTGCATTTCAAGCTGGGCTTGAGCCTGCATTTCAGCCTGTTTAGCCTGCATTTGGAGTTGGAGTTTCTGAATCTCAACTGGCGGTGGCTTGGGCTGGCCTTCCATCGCTTTAGCTTGGTTTCTAAGATTATCGGCAGTTTCATCAATAAGCCCTTCCATACCTTTCCCAGCCTTAAACGCAGTTACACCAAACTTCAGCATCTCTAATAACAATGGGCTAAGTTCGGGGGCTTGCTGGGCCACAGGCAATACGCTAGTTAAGAACTGCGATACAGCCGTTAAAAACTCTACGCGGTCAGCCTTTTCTTGCTGCTCGTCTTGGTAAATCATCGAATCGCTAGTAACTTCAATACGGAAGTTCTTTGCGGGTTCATCCTTGAGCAACATTAAGGCTTGTGGCACTAATGCTTGGTCTTGTGGGCTTAGTTGCATCGCACCACTAATCTTAATAATCGTATCTTCAGTAAAGTGCTTGCAGATAATCTGTGACTTAATACGCAACAGTTCTGTTGCAAAGTCCACGACTGCGTGTTGTAGGTATTTCAGTCTGCCAGCAGCATTGTTGGACTTAATAATCTGTGCGCCAAGCGTTTCATTGGGGTCGGTTTGACCACGCTGAATGTCGGCAATACCCATAATCTCGTAGATTTGGCCCTTGACTTGCTCCATCGCCTGATAAGCCATCTGTAGGGCTTGGGCAAATGGGGCTAGGTCAACAAGGTCAATCGCACCTTTCATTCCTTGCTTTTCAGCAAAGGCTTGCCAGTTCTTGACTGGAATCAAGGTATTGTTTTCGCCCTCAGAGAATAGGCGTTGTAGTGCGGGTTCGGAAGCGTCATACACACCACGCACACGCAAGGCGTTTACAAGTCCATCAATCCTATCGGCAAGGGTGTCAAGCTGCTTGGCTTGGTCTTGATACAAAACAAAGTCAGGGATTGGCTCTAAATTGTCGGTGGTCAGCGTAGCGTACAAAGGCTTGGGGCATGGGAAAAAGCCTTCTAACTGTAGCGGGTCATCCTTTTCGTCAAGGATTTCACCCATCGACTTGCTAATCCAAAATACCTTACCTTGCTCTTTATCCCAAATCTCGTATATACAAGCCTGATAATGCTCGGCAACCATTTGCTTAACAGCCCATTTATCGGTGTCAGGCTTGGTGTCTAGCGGGATACGGCTACCAACTTCCTCGCCAAAGCGGTCAATCAGGGCTTGTCTGCCCATGTAAACCTTACGCCATACGGCTGTTACTTCTTCCCAAGTACGAGCAACAGTATGACCAAAGTCACGCCAATGCACATAATCAACTGGGGCGCACTCATACTCAATGCGTTCCTGCGATTCCACCAGTTCAGCGTTTTCCGTTTCTGCTTCATCGGCATCCTCTGTAATCTGTACCCCATTACCGACATCCTGACCAGCTAATCCTGTGTTTAGGTCGTTGGCTTCAGCAACAATATGTGGCTCATAACGAACCCATGCTGTGCCACGCCCACCTAGTAAGCGGTCAAGGACTGCGTTATCCATAGCGGATTTGTAGTCACCGTAATGCTCAATCTCATATTCCAACGCCCGTTCTAGCATCATTGACGCTACTCGACCTATAGGGTCGTTGTCACGGAATCTTCGGCTTACATCGGGGCGGGGTAAACGGGCAAAGATAGCGGGTTTGATAACCTGAACATTTGACCAAAGGATATTAAAGCGAGCATTTGGGTTGTTGCGGGTACGGCTGTCATCGCGATACCGTTTGATAATGCGTGGTACTCGAGCTTCCCATTCCCTAAACGCTTTGTCATACTGAGCGATGGCGTTGTACCAATCTTCGTAAGTCTTGTTTAGGTGGTCATTCATAGTTAGTACCTTTGGTAATTAGTCTTTGGTGTGGATTTCCACATTTCCTCTAGCGTGACATCAGTCTGTCCGACAAATAGCCCCTTAATCGGTTGATTTTGTCTTTCAATTTCTGTTTCATCTCGCCAAGCAATAGAAAGCATCCTAAAAGCATCCGCTCCATGACTAGTCCAATCATGTTTAGGCTTATCTTTAAATACTTTCCTATCCTCATCGTATTCCCGTTGATATTGACGCAAACACTCGATGCCTTGCTGACACTTCATGCCGTCAAACCAAGTTCGGGCCAAAGCCATTCTTGTTGCTTGAATACCGTCTTGAAGTGACAGATTAGGTACGATTTTAAACAAATTTCCGCTTTTTAGGGGCAATTTATCCATTAATTGTTCAATAACTGACTTTCCGTTGCTTGCCATCGTTTTTGCTCGAGCATCATGTGGCAGCCAATGTGTGCCATATTCGTATGGTCTTTCTTTAATTTGGTTGGCGTAATAGATGACTGGTTGACTATGTGCTTCGTGGTAATCCAGTACCCTAATTTCCCCATGTACGACTTGAAACCACCATATCGCGGTAGCATCGCTATATCCCAAATCCCATGCCGTATGCACAGGAAACATGGGGTCGCACTCAACTTTGGTAATTCGGTTGGCATCCGTAAGCAGACGCATTTCTGTGCCGTATATAGCACCCAGTATGGCAGCTTCAAAGCTACATTCAAACTCTTGCTGGTACTGGTCAATACTAATGGACTTTAAGGCATCATCCAGTTCGGCCTGCGCGATTAGCTTGGTTTGGCTGGCCCGTAGAACTTTGCTATACCATTCGTCACGGTTGAGCGTGGCGTACTTATAAATGTCGTAAAAGGTATTGTGGCCCTTTGGTGTACCAATAAAGGTGGCCCACCCTTGCCTATCAGCCAGCAGGGGTCGGATAACCTCGCCCCATATCTTTGGCTTCATGTCGGCATATTCATCTAAAACTACACCATCTAGGTATAAACCCCTAAGTGCGTCAGGATTGTCTGCACCAAACAAACGAATTCTAGCCCCGTTGAATAGTTCGACCCACAGTTCAGAGATGTTGTGCTTAACACGAGCAGGCTCAGAGAACTGCATAAGATAATCAAAAGCAATAGATTTAGCTTGAGCATAGTAGGGGGCAATGTACGCATACCTAGCGTTCTCCTTTTCTTCCGTCATGGCTCGCCACAGAATATCGTTAATACAGGCTACAGTCTTGCCTGCTCTGCGGTGAGCAATAATGATAGCCCATCGCTGTTGGCGGTCATGGAAGTCTAGGAATACATCTCTAGGCTTGTACAACTCAATGTCGATTTGGTGGAAGTCGGTTACTTCTTCCATGAAATGACATATTTGATTGGTTTCTCGCTATCGCCTATATGCTCTGTACGGGCTAGTTTGGGTACATGAAACTCTGCTACTTGCATTAAACAGTCAAAAGCAGCTTTTGGGCCTAGTTTTTCATTGGCGGCTATTTCATCTAGCCAATCTTGTAGTCGGTCTGCATTGTTATCAACAAAGTTAGCAAAAGCCATTCTAGCCACGCCTGTAGCCTTATTTGGTGTGCCAGCTTGTCTGCCCCCTGTCTTAGGTAAACCCTTAGGCCTACCACCTTTTCTAGAACTTTCTACTTTAGATTCCATACTTCCTCAAGTGATTGATTTAGTTAGGGTAATTCTAAACTACAACTAAAGTTTATGCTATGTCCTTTTGAAACTTATTAAAGTGCTTCATTAGCATGGCTTTTCTACGCTCACGCATTTTTTGGTTTTTCTCTAGGGTTGTTTCTTTATGGGGGCGTAATAGTTCGTTGCCTTTGGGAAACTTTTTGTTCATGTGTTCCATTACATATCCTTCATAGCGTCAGCAATCATTTGTCTGCGGGGCTTCTTAGCAGTCTTGGCAGCATCTTTGAAATCTTGGGCGGATGGTCTGCCTTCTTCGCCAGCTTTCTTCATACGCTCGCCTGAACCTTTTTTAATCCGCTCACGCTTGGCGTGAATGTTTGCATATAGTCCTTGTTTAGCCACAGTTCCATCTCCTCATACTTGCTTTAGCCCGTTCAGCGTTTTTGCTTTTAGCCACTACGCCACCCATTCTTGCACAGAAACTAGCCTTACGGCCTTTATCAGCTTCAGTCTTTGGATTTGGGGCGGGGGCTTTTAGGTTAGCGTTGTTCTTACGGTTATAAGCTGCTCGACCTTTGGCAGTCATTCCTGCACCCTGTTCGGTAGGCAGATAGTTCTTACCTTTACCAGTTGTGGTCTTGGGAATCGGCTTATCGTGCTTATCCATCGCAGCACGGATTTGGTCTTGGCGGCTCATGCCTTTTCTTCTATATAACGAGCGTAAGCATCTTCTAATTTAGACTTACGGCTACCTTTAGAGTATTTACGCTCAGTAGCTAATGCTATTGCAACAGCTTGTTTTTTAGGTTTGCCAGCTTCCATCTCTTTTTTGATGTTTTTGCCGACCGCTTCTTTGCTGCCTGATTTAACTAATGGCATAAAATATAGATCGGAAGAGC
>OGVU01000102.1_pt1 | contig 10377 bp, 2 predicted proteins | sample 1575861 | NCBI WGS metagenome assembly OGVU01 (sample SAMN07581532, study PRJEB24739) | freshwater metagenome | place: Singapore | collected 2015-01 | reverse complement strand
TTTTTTTTTTTTTCAAGCAGAAGACGGCATACGAGATCATAGCCGGTGACTGGAGTTCAGACGTGTGCTCTTCCGATCTGTTTCCCAGTCACGATACGTGGTGGAAATGTAAGAGATTTGGCCTTCTTCTTAGCAGCAATGAAGGAAGGTGGAGTAAATGCATCTGAGGGTGCTAATGCACTAAAGTCTGGTCTTGCATCTTTGATTAATCCAACTGACAAAGCGTCACAAATGCTTGCTTCTATGGGCATTAATATTCGTGATATTGTTGCTAGAAATAAGGGAGATCTTAGGGCAACAGTTCTTGATTTTGCTAAAGCTTTAGATACACTGGATCCATTAAGAAGAGCACAGGCAATTGAGCAACTATTTGGAAAGTTCCAGTTTGCACGTCTATCAACTTTGTTTGATAACGTTATTCGTGATGGTAATCAAGCATCTCGTGTACTAGATTTAGCCAGTGCTTCAATTGATGATTTAGCACAAATGTCTGAAAAAGAACTTGGTATGACTGCAGAGTCATCAATGAACAAGTTCTTAAAAACAGTAGAAGACCTAAAGGCTGCCTTGGCTCCAGTTGGAGAGGTATTCTTGCAAACTGTTACGCCATTCCTTGATGGATTGGCTAAGGTAGTAGAAGGATTTAACAAACTTCCAACTGACTTTAAGAAAATAGTAACAATGCTTGTTACGGTAATCGGAGGACTTGGACCAGTATTCTTAATGACCTTTGGTTTGATTGCTAACGGTATTGCAAACTCTATCAAATTTATAAATCTTCTTCGTAATGGATTCTTGCGTCTAACTGGACAAAGCACAGTTCTTGGTGAAACAACTGAATATATGACACAAGAGCAGCTTCAGGCTGCTGCAGCTGCTGCCTCTTTGGACCAGGCACACCAAAAGCTAACTCAAAGATTTACTATTGAGGCATCTGTAGTAAGACAGCTAAGAGATGCTTATGAACAGGCTCTAGTTGCAGGCAATAAGTTTGCATTACTAAATCCTGGAATGATGAGAACTGGAGCACCAAAGAAATTTGCTAGTGGTGGCTTTGTAAGCGGCTCTGGTTCTGGCGATACCGTTGCAGCAATGCTAACTCCAGGAGAGTTTGTTGTAAATAAGCAAGCTGCACAAACTGCAATGCCATTCCTTGAGGCACTTAATTCTGGAAAAGTTCCTGGATTTGCAAAAGGTGGCAAAGTTAAGGGATATCAAAAGGGTGGCAAGGTAACTGGAACTGAATTTGCTCACATTGGTGAAATAATAAAAATTGATACAGAGTCACTACAGAAAGTATTAAAGGATATTCCAGAATCAATTTCTACACGTGCAGCTAAAGTTATTGAGGCCGCTAGTTCAGTTTTTGGAAAAAACCTAGAAGCAAATGTTTATGGAAAGTTGGGAATAAGAACTGGTGCAACTGCAGAAGGTGTAAGTATAAATAATCTCTTAGGCAAAACTGGTGTTTCACAAGCAGACTTTTTGGCAGATTGGGATAAGCAGGGGCTAGCAAGGTGGAAAGATTCTCTTAAATATGCTAATTTAAATATGCAAGATGTTTCTGGAGAGCTACAAATTTTAGACGATCATATGAAAGCTTATATGACAAGTCTAGACTCTAACACAAAAATATTAGATGCTGATGTTAAAAAGGCATATGAGTTTGCCGCTAAGAAAATGGGGCCAAATGGAACCCTTGTTAGAGCTTTTGATGCTTTAGAAAAGACTGCAGGAGAGGTGCGAGTAAATATTTCCCAAAGTATGGCTCAGGCAGCTGGGCTTCCAATGGCAGAAGGTGGAGGAAGCAAGGGTGCCAGACAGCTTGGCGATATGAAAGTAAGGCTTGGTGGAGACAGATTTACATTTTACACAAAGGCTGGCTTTAATATTGCTGAAGCAGCTGATGCTGGACTTGCTGAAGGAATTAAGCAAGCAACACAGCAAAAGTCTCCATCAAAGAAAGCATTTGAAGCTGGTCGCAATATTGGCGTTGGGGCAATTCAGGGAATTGAAAGTGTTCAAAAACGTCCACCAAGACGTGCTGGTACTAGCGGACAAACAGCAGCCTTTGATGAACGATCACAAAGTTATAAGTTAGAATCTAAGCTAAGAAAGCAAGAAGAATCTAGACAGATAGCAATTGGCAGGGTGACCAACAATGCCCTAAACTCAGTAAGTAATTTCTCTAATAAACTAATGGGAGCATCATTTGCTCTAAGCAGCGTAACTGGAATTATGTCAATGTTTGGTGGAGAAATGGCAGAAATTACCAATATTATATTTGGTGTCAGTAATGCCCTTTTTGCATTAACTACTGTCACTAGCTTACTTACAAAAGCAAAAATGGTTGAGCGTGGAATGTCTATGTTTGCTGAAGCTGGAGGAATTGCTGGTTTAGCAAGAGGCAAAGGTAGAGGTGCGAGAGGCATTGCAAAAACATTACCAACAGCCGCTGGACCAATTAGCAAATTAGGAAATATATTTAGTGGCTTGGGTAGAATTGTTACTACTGTTGCTGGTGGACTTTTAAGATTTATCCCAATTATTGGAGCTGTAGCAACAGCCTTTATGGCATATCAATTCTTTGCTGATATGGCACAAAAACAAAAAGAAAAAATTGAAGGTCTTGGAAATACAGCTGCAATGTCAGCTGAAAAGATTCAAAAGCTTGGAGATTTGGTTGGTGCTACTGTTAGAGCAACTCCATTAGGAGAAGCGAAACCAACTGTATCTGCTACTGGCGGAGCAGCTACAGCAGAACAAAGGTCTCTTACACAACAAGTGCTTGCCTCAGAAACTTTTGCAACTGACTTTGCAACTGAAATTGAAGCAATTCGTACAGCTGGCAAGGAACAGGCACAATTAGTTCTTAGCTCATTAGCAATTAATTTGGCTGGACAGGGGTTTGCAAAAGAGCAAGTAGATGCTATTGTTGGTGCAATACTAACTGAAGCGGGCAGACGAGATGTAAAGATTGATTTTGGAAAATTAGATTTAAACGTTGCAGCAAATAGAGATATGATTAATGCACAGCTTGACGCTCAAGTCAGTAAGCTAAACGAAGTATTTAAAGTAGTCAATAATCAGTTAACAACAGATTCTGTTAAGGCTGTTTCTGATGTTGCTGGTGTAATGTCTGCATTATTTAATGGTATGAGTGGACAGCTTGCAGCAGGAACATTAAGTGCAGAAGCATTTAATGAACAGTTTGCACAATTATCAACAAGATTAAGTGCTATACGTAATTCCGCACAATCGCTTGCAATAATGAAAAATATTCTTGAAAATGTTAATCCAGAATTAGCCAAATCAATTGAAAATGTAAAGAGCTTAAGAGCACAGCTTATTATATTAAAGGGTGCTAGCGTTGGCATTGCACCAACTGAAGAAGAGATTAAAGCTTTTCAAATTCTTAATGATCCAGAGTCTTCAGCAAAAGCACAATCTCATGCATCAAAGATTTTGGCAAAATATAATGATAAAATTCAAACTTATATTGGTCTGATAGAGCAAGCATCAAAACAGCCACCATTAACGCCAGAAGAAGAGATTTCACAATCAAATGTCGCCCTTGAAGATCAAGTTACTAAACTTAAAGAACAAAAGGCTGCCTATGATAATTTGGTTTTGTCTGGTATTCCTGCAGCAGAAGCCGTTAGACTATTAGGAAATGAAGCAATTGTTGCTGCTGCAAAACATGGAAAGCTTGATGAAAAAACACTTGAACTTGTTAATAGTTTAATAGCTGCTACTAATGAGATGGATGCCCTTACTGCTGGAGGTGGAGAAAAGTCTGTATTTGAGCAAGCGGTAGAAAGTTTGCAAGAACAAAGAAAAGAAATCAAGGAAAATTCTATTGCATATTCTAAACTAAGAAAAGCAGGGCTAGACATTGCTACTGCTTTTAGAATTGCAGAAGATCCAATTTTGGCAGCAGCCTTAGCCACTACTAAAGTTGGCACAAAGCAATGGTCTGATCTTATAAAAAAGATTAAAGAAACAGACAAGGCCATTCAGAATTCTGAACTTAAGAAGTTATTGACAGAGTCTAAGGCTGAGCTACAACTACAAAGAGAATTTTCTAAAATTGCTCCAGAGCTTGCAAAAGCTGGATTTGAACTAGACGCTATTCAAGATATTATGTCTGATCCAGTTTTAGCTAAAAAGTTTGTAGATGAATTTTCTAAAGCTGGAAATAAAGCAAAATTTATTAATGATCAGCTTCGTGGAATTCAAGAAAGAAAAACTATTCAGGTTAAGATTCAACTAGCTACAACAGAAGGATCTGCAGATGTAGCTAATGAAATTATTTCAAATGCTCGTCGTGGATTAGAAAATCAGGCAGCACTTATTAGAAGAGATCATTCAGCTAACATTAAAGCTGCAGAAAAAGAGGTTGAAAAGCTTAACGAAGAGCTTAAAAAAGTAAATAAAGAAATTGCAGCCATTGAAGAGCAAATCTCTGATAAGCAAAGAGAAATTGAAATTGATATAGAAAGACCAATACAAAAGCTACAAGAAGAAATCAATGATTTGCAACGGAATATTGAGATTCAGTTTGAAAGACCACTTGCTGCATTGCAAGAAGAATCATCTGACTTAGCAGAAAATCTTGCAATCATTGATAATGCTGCTGACGCAATTAATGAAAAGTATAATGCTCAAGAAAAGGCATTGCAAGATATTTCTAAGGTTAATCAACAAATTATTAACCAGCAAAAGAGTCAGATTAGTCTTGCAGATGCATTAAGTCAGAGAGATATTTCTGCTGCTGCTGGCATTATGCAAGATATGAGAGCACAGGCAGCTGCCGCTTCTGCAGGAAGTATTTCTGATGCTCTAACAGCAGCTAGACAAGCAGAACTTGCTGGAATTAGATCTCCATCTGGAATGACTAGAGAACAGATTGAAAAGCGTCAATATGAAATTGCGAGACAAACTTATCAGCTCGAAGAAGAGCGTGAAAAGGTTCAGGCAAGAATTCAAACAATTCAAGATAATATTTACAATCTTGAAGAACAAAGAGAAGCCAAGCTTTTGGATATTAGAGATCTAGAAGACAAAGTTTATAATTTAATTGAAAGACAGGGAACTGGTCAAGAGGCCCTTAATGCAAAAATTGAAATTGCAGAAGATAGGGTTGTGGATCTGCAAAAAGCCTTAGACGCAGCATTAAAGCCAGTAGAGGATCAATTAGATCAATGGGAGCTTATTGACTTAGAAGTCCAGGCAGCAACGACTGCTGGATATAACTATGTAGCAATGCTTAATCAAGCCAAAGCTGTCTTAGATCAAATGAAGGGAATGCAATCTCCTGATGGCACTCTCCCAGGAGTGCCTGTGACCACTGGTGGTGCCACTGGAAATGGAGCAACTACAGGAGATATTCCAACAGCAAAAGATAAGACTCCACTAGAAAAGCTTTTAGAGGATCCATGGGTCAAATCAATGATTGCAACTATTGAATCTAATAGGCAACGGGTTCAGGCAATTACTAGAGATAATAGGACAGATACAGCGGCAGAAAAGAAACTTGTTAAGGATTTAATGGCTCAAAACATTCCATTAATTCAACATCTAAGATCTCTTGGAGTTCCTGGATATGCTAGAGGTGGAATGATTGGAGGATATGCTCAAGGTGGACTAATTCCAAATCCAATGCTATCTGATAGAGTTCCAGCATTGCTTACTCCTGGAGAATTCGTTGTAAACAAAAATGCCACCAAGCAATTTGCACCACTTTTAAATAGCATAAACTCTGGAAAGCCACTATCAAATCTTTTGGGTAATTTGGTGGCTGGATCAATGCTTAGTGCCGCTGGCAATATGTCTGGCCCATCGTTTAGTGCTCCAGGAACCTATAGAACATCAATGAGGCCATCTGGCAATAATGCTCCTGCACAAGCAAACAATTCAGTGTATAATTATGAATTAAACGTTAACGTTAGTGGAAGCAATGTAGACGCAAATACAATTGCAAATACTGTTATTACAAAAATTCAACAAATTGATTCTCAAAGAATTAGAAGGCAGGTAGCTAGATAATGGCATCTACAAGCTATATGAATGCTAGAAAAAAGTGGTATAGACCACAAGGTATGCTTTGGTCAGACACACCAGGCACATTGGTAAGTGGTAGATACATTCCATCTGGATATGAAACACTTTCTGATCAGTCTACGCTAAGCCTGTCTCAGATTCAAGATTCTTTTATCATATTGTCCGACCACAATAGAAGTCCTATTTCTGTTTCACCACAAAGAATAGAACAGAAAACAAGGATGATTAATGGTACAATGAGGTCATATCATATTGCTGATAAAATTACTCTTTCTGTTTCTTGGTCTATGTTGCCATCTAGAAGCCATGCTGGAAGACCAGATTTTGATCAGGTAACTGGTATTGGAGATTTTGAAAGAGATGTTAAAACTGCTACACAACCAGAAAATCAATATACTGTAGATGGAGGTGCTGGTGGAGCAGAAATGCTTAAGTGGTATCAAGATCATACTGGACCATTCTGGGTATTTTTATCATATGATAAATATACTAATTTTGGTTCTGATAATGCTGCTTATGCAAATCTAGATGAGTATAGTGAAATTTTACAAATGTATATTTCTGACTTTAACTATAATATCGTAAAGCGTGGACAACGTAACTTTGATATGTGGGATGTCTCTTTGACCTTGGAAGAGGTGTAAATTGTTTCAAAATGAAGAGCTTTCTGAATATCTAGAATCCTCTTATACAATTTCTTCTCAGTCTGCAGTAATTGCTGAATGGAATATGAATGTTCCAGGAAATATTCAAAAAGTAGGTAATTATAGATATCGTAGAAATAGCACTCAGTTTTCAGCACTTCCAAATTTTTTTGATAGGTCAGATACTAATGGATTTTACACTGGTGCAACAGATGCTGATATTACAGTCAGCTATGGACTAGAAGATGATGCAACCACACCACTTTTGTTTACTTATCCAAAAGATAAAGAAAAGCTTTATTATTCATTAGAAGATTGTATCAAGCCATTTAGACCAAGATCTGGAATCAATAAGCTTTCTTATTTTAATCAAAAATATTTGTCTCATCCAAATCAGGATATGTATCTAAGACCCAGGTATTATATGTCACATAGAGATGATGAGTTTAAATATTGGCGTTCTTATAGAACTGAGAGTTTTGGCAATACCCTTGCCACTAGCAATATTGAATATGGAATTTCTAAAAACGCAGCTGGCACAATCTACCCAATTGATGATGCAGTTCCATTTGTAGTTTATAAGCAACCAATACCAGCAAATAAAATTGTTGTTAAGGTTCAAACGAATGTTGGTGGCATAGATCTGGGGCCATTTAAAAATGGAGATGCTCCATCTTTGTCAGACCCATTCTTTGGTGATGTTAATAAGACTGTTCCACAAAATTTTAAAATTCAATATTTGTCTGAAAACGATGAGTGGATAGATGCTTATGTTTTTAATCAAACATCTACTCGTACAGATGGCGTAAGCCCAATTTTTGATTACGATGGACACCTAAGCATAGAGTATGGATTGTCAATTCCAGAAGAATATGCTGATAGTTTTGTCTATATTGGCACGGCAACAAGCTTGTCAGCATTACCACAACAAAATATTGTTGGTCACGCCTACTTAGTTAAAACATCTGCAACTGATCTGGGGACTTTGTATATTTATGATGGTGGCGGATATGATACTTTTGTGCCAGAATATAACTGGATTATTGGTGAGGATGAAGTTACTAGTAATTCTAGATTTGTTACAGATTTTGTAAACCCAGACTCTTTTACAGTGCCAAATACTTCTGCTACAGCTTATAGAGAATTTGTGTGGGTAAAGGGTATCAGACTTGTTGTAGAATCAATGAACACTCCAAATACACCATTAGAATTAATTGAAATGTCTGCAAGACTAAGTGCTAATTTAACAGATAAATTAGTCAGCTTTGACATATCTAAAACTTTATCAGACTTAACATCATCTGCTTTGCCAGTTGGCCAGCTAATGGCTTCTACTGGCAGCCTAATCCTATTTGATGAAGATGGATCATTTAATGCTAACAATGCATGGGACTTTTCTACAAGAACAGGCAGCATAATTTCTGCATATGTTCCTAAAAATGTAAAGTTTTTATTCTATGAGGTAATTAGAAATGTCAATGAAGACGACTACTACGTTCCGCTAAAAACCCTATACTCTGAAGGGATTCCACAGGCTGATCAAACAAATGCAACAATCTCAATGAATTTAAGAGACTTTTTCTTTTACTTTGAATCAATTACAGCACCAAGTATTTTGCTTACAGAGGTTTCATTAAGTCAGGCAGTTTGTATTTTGCTTGATTCAATTGGCTTTTCAAATTATGTGTTTAAAAGACTTGATGATGAGTCTGACCCAGTAATACCATTTTTCTTTGTTGCTCCAGAGCAGAATGTAGCAGAAGTCCTAACACAGCTTGCAGTAGCCACACAATCAGCTATGTTTTTTGATGAATTTAACAACTTTGTCGTAATGTCTAAAAATTATTTGTTAGCTGAAACTAATGCAGATAGGCCAGTAGATATGGAAATTTATGGCCAAACTATGCTTGTTGATACTCTTGGAAATAAATATGTTTACAATGGCAATGTATATACTACTAGCACTCTTCCATTAACTAAAGAGCCAGGGGCATATTTAAATTTTGCTGATAATGGTATATATGTATGGTCAGATGCCCAATCTGCTTGGGTGTTGGCTGGTACTAAAAGAGCAACTAATTGGACAATACCAGCCAATATTGCTTCTATTGCATCAGAAGATCAAAAAGTTTACAATGCTGGAACAATTGATTATACAGCTAGATATATTCAAAGATCGTATGGAAGCTTGCAGCAATCTCAGCAAGTTGATAAAACATGGATATACAAGCCAGTGCTTTTATGGGAGGTATCTGGAACAGAGGCAACAACAACATCAAACACACAAAGACAACAGAAATATGTCCTTGGTGCGATGCCACTAAACACAGACCTGAATGATAGCCCACCAACTGTAGTAAATCACATTATTACTAATAATGTTCTTGATGTTGGAGAAAATTCATATTGGATTACCAGGTTTAAAGGATATCTATATGCCAATGGTGAAATCATTAGATATGATGCCGTTGAATTTAGCATAACTGGCTTTGGCAATGTTTGGATATCAGACAATTTAGAATATCAAAAATATTTTGCTCAACTTCCATTTAATGGAAAAATCTATCCAACTGGACAAATTAGAATTTATGCTGAGCCATATTTTGAAACAATTAATAATATTACTAAGCTTAAGAATGGTGCTGTTTTAGCTCATGGTCGTGGTCAATTTGGAACTCCAATAACTTCTCATTCAGCAGGGCTTGATTCTTATTGGACAAACAATACTAATGTTCGTGGTATTGATATGAAATCACAATTTTTGTATACGACAGTTATTGATCCAGAACTGCCAAACACAGAACTTGGTGCAGCTGGAGTAAATAATTCACGAGCAGAAAAGTCAAACAGAAATGGTGTAATTAAAAACTTTTTGTCCTCTAGCTATTCTACAGAAACAGATGTTGCTAGCTTAAAGTCAACGACTACTGGAACTATTCAGTCATCAGCATTTATTATTACTGGTCCAGATATTCCGCCTTCAGAAACCGCCAGAGATTTTGTTACATATGTCCACAAACCACTTGATAAATCGTATAAGCATTTTGGAACCAGAGTTAGAATTATTGGAAAGGTAGAATCTCTTGGAGATAGGTCTCAAAGCCCAGTAGGAGGCATGACATATTTTAACGTGCCTGGATCAGACCCTACTCAGACTATTAGCATTGGTGGAGGATCTGCAGGCATTGCATTGGTAAATCCAGATACGAATAATGGATATTATTTTGAAATAGCAGCCTTAACAGCATCAAATATTGAATCATATTTGAATACAAATTCAACCACTGGTGAATCAACTAATGTTATTGATAACATTTTATTTTATCAAGTAAAAAAGGAAGTTGGGTCTAGTCGTGCTATTCCACAAAAGCTTTGGGGCGGAATTGGTAATATTACAGTTGATGATGGTGCGTTTACTGGACAATATAGATTTACAGCTGAAGAAAATCCAACTGTATATGATTTGGCTATGGAATATGTAGATATTAATGATTCAACACGAGTTTTTTATTTATACATTAATCAAAAGCTAGTCAAGGTATTTACACAAACATCTGATATTATTCCATTAATTAATCCCTCTATCAGCGTTAGTATCGTGACTGGGAAACATGATATCGTGACTGGGAAACATGATATCGTGACTGGGAAACAGATCGGAAGAGCACAC
>OGVU01000101.1_pt1 | contig 10431 bp, 10 predicted proteins | sample 1575861 | NCBI WGS metagenome assembly OGVU01 (sample SAMN07581532, study PRJEB24739) | freshwater metagenome | place: Singapore | collected 2015-01 | reverse complement strand
GTTTCCCAGTCACGATAACTGCATATTTGTTTTATATAGAACTTATACTAAAAATCACATTAAAGAAATATTAAATATATTATCCTTTGGGGGAAGGATAATCGGGGTGGTTAGGATTCGTCCTAGTCACCCCAAATTTTTAATATCACATGAAAATGTATTATTCGGATTTCTTGACCATCAATACCCCTATAATCACCAAGATGGTCCCAATAATTTGAAGTAGGCTAAATGGTTCATTTAATAAATACCTGGCTTGGAATAAGGTAGCCACTGGGCCAATGCTGGTTACAATAGCGAGGTCATTTGAACCGATTCTTTTCATACCTGTATTTAGTAAAAAGGATGGGATAACGGTTGCGAAGAGAGCTAATCCTATTACGAAATAAAAAATGGGGTTAGTAGGGGTTAAATAACCAATAGTATTGCTTATGGATTCCGTGAAGCTATAATGTATAAAAATACCTAATGTCGCAGATAGCATTGCAACCGTGGTGTATTTGGTTGCACCCATATGCGGAATTAATTTTCCAGTACCAACTAAATACATTGCATAAGTGATACCGCATAATAAGACCATGAAAGATCCATAAATAAATAGTCCAGAGTTTTGAAATTGATTGATTTCACTCCAATATGCAATACCAATCCCAATATAAGTCACTAATATAGCCCACCATTGTCTTTTAACAATGGGGATTTTAAAAACCCAGTAATTGATTAAAACAGCTAAAGTAGGGTATATAAAAAGTATGATTCTTTCAATACCTGCAGAAACATATTGTAGACCTATAAAATCAAATAAACTACTTCCGTAATAACCAAGAAGACCCATAATGATAGCCCATGCATAAATCTTATTGGAAGGCTTTAAGCCCTTGCCATTTTTTTGTATCATCCACAGTATGATGATATAAAATGGAAGAGAGAGTAGCATACGCAACATTAATAATGTTGTTGCGTTGATATTACTCTCTCTAAAACAAAGTTTGATCCAAATAGCTTTTGTAGAAAAAAGCAGTGTGCCAATGATGGCAATGGCAAAACCTTGATTATATGAAAATGCTTTTTTTATACTGCTACATTAAAATCTCTTAATGCATCATTTAAGCTAGTCTTCAAGTCGGTGCTTGGCTTTCTTTGTCCAATAATTAAGGCACAGCTAACTTGGTAATCTCCAGCAGGGAATGATTTAGTGTAAGATCCTGGAATCACAACACTTCTTGCAGGAACTCTTCCTTTATATTCAATTGGAGTTGGGCCACTCACATCTATAATTTTAGTGCTTTTAGTTAAAACAACATTTGCACCTAATACCACTTCTTTTTCTAAATGTACGCCTTCTACAACTATACATCTACTTCCAATAAAACAACCATCTTCTACAATTACTGGGCTAGCTTGTAAAGGTTCTAATACACCACCAATTCCAACGCCTCCACTTAAGTGAACACCTTTGCCAATTTGAGCACAACTTCCAACAGTTGCCCATGTGTCCACCATAGTGCCTTCGTCTACATAAGCGCCAATATTTACATAACTAGGCATTAATACTACGTTCTTTGCTAAGTAAGCACCATATCTTGCAATAGCATGTGGCACGGCTCTTACACCTAATGCAGCATAGCCTGATTTTAATAACATTTTATCATGGAACTCAAAAGGAGCAATTTCCCAAGTTTGCATTTGTTGTATACCAAAATACATTAAGATGGCTTGTTTCACCCATTCATTAACTACCCATTGTTCTCCCTGAGGTTCGGCAACTCTTAATCTGCCTTTATCTACTTCTTCAATGACTGCTCTAACAGCATCACTATACTTTGTGTCTTTTAATAATCCTCTATCTTGCCATGCGGCTTCGATGGTTGTTTTTAATTCCATTTATAATCAATTTGGGCAAAAATACGTCTCGAATGTTTAATTTGCAATATGTTTTTATTAGAAGACGATTTGCAATCTAGTTTAGCTGCCCTTCAATCAGGTGGATTAATCTTATACCCAACTGATACAGTGTGGGGTATAGGCTGTGATGCAACTAATGAAGAAGCTGTTGCAAAAATCTATGCATTAAAGAAAAGAGCCGATTCCAAAGCTTTGATTGTTTTAGTGGCAGAAGAACAAGCCATTATGGATTATACAGATCAAACCAATATTAAAATCTTTGATTACATCAAGGGGATTCATAAACCTACTACTGTGATTTATGAAAAAGCAAAAGGGTTAGCAAAAAACTTGATTGCGGAAGATGGAACTATCGCTATTAGAATTTGCAAGGATTCTTTTTGCAATAAATTAATCCACTTATTTGGGAAACCAATTGTGAGTACCTCTGCTAATATTTCTGGATATCCAACACCTTTGTGTTTTAGTGATATTTCTTTAGATATTATAGAAGGTGTGGAGTATACCGTTCGCCATCGCCAAGAAGAAACTACCATTCATCAGCCATCTTCTATTATAAAATGGGATGCTGATGGGCATTTGGTAATCATAAGGAAATGATTTTTCGATTTAGTAATTATCTTCTGTTATAGAGTAATTCTTTTACCATTAGTCTTTTTGTTTTTGAAAACGGAAAAGCAATTAAAATATTGATTATCGTAATCAAGAATAATGTGAATTTCGCAATCCATTTGCCTGGACTAGTAAAATGTTTGTTGATATACTTGAAATTGGAAATAATTACAGCAGACTTAGTAATGGCTTTTACTTGATGGTTAATTCTTGAAGAACCACCATGACTATGCATACATTTGATTTCATTGTAGATGACTCTTTTCCAGCTATGTTTACTTGCAGCTTTACTTAGGTCCATATCTTCACAATACATCCAATACCGTTCATCCCAACCTCCAATTGTTTTAAAATCTTCATGACGTATCAAAACAAAAGATCCGGAAATCCAATCAGGATAACTTACAGGGAGACTACTCCATGTTTTTTTAGCAATTTGTTTTCCGCCAATCAATCTTTGAATACTTCTAATGGGTGGCCAAACATTCCACCATTGTAAGAACAAGCCAAATGGAAAAGTATCTCTTCCTTTTTCGTCTAATTGTTTGATGCCAATTAATTTCCAATTTGGTTCGGCATTTGTTTTTTGTAATAACGGAGCTAGTGTATTTGCTTCTAAAATAGTATCAGGGTTTAAAAATAAAATCCATTGTCCTTTTGCAATGGCAGCACCTTTATTACAAGCTTGTGCGAATCCACCATTGATCTCTTGTTGGATAAAATGAACAGAGGGGTGTGCTTGCATAAATGCTAAGATCTTACCATCATTGGAATGATTGTCTACCACTATCACTTCTAAGAAGTCTAGAGATTGCGATTGAATACTTTTCAAACAAGCATCTAATCTTTGCCAACATTGATAACTAACAATAACGATGCTTAAAGAGGTCATTTAGCTTTATTTTGCCACTATCAGCGGCTATTTACACACGAATATAGGGAACAATTAAGTACTTTTGCTTGCTATGCAAATCCATTTTACAACAAGAGAAGCAGAATTATTGCATGCAGTGGCCAAAGCGGCGGCTGATCTGAATATTCCTGCATTTGCAGTAGGCGGTTTTGTAAGAGATAAAATTTTAGATAGACCCACAAAAGATATTGATATCGTTTGTATGGGAGATGGGATGGAATTAGCACAAAGATTTGCAAAATTATTCAAACCCACTCCACCTGTTAGTCTTTTTAAAACATTTGGAACAGCTCAAGTGAAGTTTCAAGATATTGAAATAGAGTTTGTAGGTGCAAGGAAAGAAAGTTATTCCAGAGATAGTAGAAAGCCACAAGTGGCACCTGGTACTATCGAAGATGATCAAAATAGAAGGGACTTTACCATTAATGCATTAGCAGTTGAATTATCTGACGCGCATTTTGGAACCATCATTGATCCATTTGGTGGTCTAGATGATTTAGAAAAAGGCATTTTAAAAACACCTTTAGCACCCGATCAAACTTTTGATGATGATCCATTAAGAATGATGCGTGCCATTCGTTTTGCTACTCAATTGGATTTTTTTATTACAGAAGAAACATTCGCTTCCATTAAAAGAATGGCTAGTAGAATTAAAATTGTTTCTCAAGAAAGAATTACGGATGAGTTGCAAAAAATAATGATGACTCAAAAACCTTCTAAAGGCTGGTATCTTTTAAAAGAGGCAGGTTTGTTAGAATGTATTTTCCCATTATTATTACAATTAGAAGGCGCTGAAACCTTGGATGGTATTGGACATAAAGATAATTTCTCTCATACTTTACAAGTATTAGATAATGTAGCTGCGCAGTCGAATGATATTTGGTTAAGATGGGCAGCATTGTTACATGATATTGCTAAACCCAAAACGAAAAGATTTGAAGCGGGTTTTGGCTGGACATTTCATGGTCATGAAGTAGTGGGTGCAAGAATGGTCCCAAAAATTTTCACTCAATTAAAATTGCCATTGAATGAAAAGATGAAAATGGTTCAAAAATTAGTTGCACTCCATTTAAGACCTATCTCATTAACCAAAGAAAATGTAACAGATAGTGCTATTAGAAGATTATTGTATGATGCTGGTGAGGATATTGACTTTTTAATGATATTATGTTCTGGAGATATTACTAGTAAAAATCAAAATAAAGTAAGAAGATACTTGCAGGGTTTTGAATTAGTTCGTCAAAGAATAGTTGAAGTAGAAGAAAAAGATAAATTAAGAAATTGGCAACCACCTATTACTGGTGAATTAATTATGCAAGTTTTTGGAATACATCCATCCAAAGAAGTAGGCATTATCAAAGATGCCATAAGAGAAGCCATCTTAGATGGTATCATACCTAATGAATACGATGCCGCATATGCTTTTATGTTAGAAGAGGCTTCAAAAATTGGTTTAAAACCGCTTGGTGCATAATTGTACTAAAATTTTCATTTTCTAAGACTAATAAATAGTAAATTAGCGCTTCAAAATCACCCTATGGCCATTTTAAAATTTAGAGTATACTGGGAAGAGGAAGATGCAATTTATAGAGATGTCTTGGTGAAACACACTCAACTATTTTCAGATTTCCATCAAATAATTTTAAAAGCTTTTGAATTTGACCAAAAGCATGAAGCTACTTTTTTTAGAAGTAACGATAAATGGCAAAGAGGTAGAGAAATAAGTAAAGAAGTATATCAAAAAGAATATCAAGTTCCACCATTGTTAATGGATGAAACAACTATTGCTTCTGAAATAATGGATACCAATCAACATTTTATTTACTTGTATGATTTTAATAAGTCTTGGACTTTTTTAGTAGAATTAATTCAAGTAATTAAAAATGCAGATGCTGATATGACTATTGAATATCCAACTATTGCAAGAGTGGAAGGGGTTGGTCCCATGCAATATGGCACCAAAGGTTTGCTGGGAGAGAAGTTCGCAGATATAGAAGAAAAATACGACTTGTCTGAAGCAGATGAAGGATTTGGCGAAGAAGGGGAAGAGGACGCGAATGCGTCCGATGATGAGGACGATTCTAATGATTCAGATGATAATGGTGGATTCTTTGACGATAGTTCTGAAGCATTTTAATAAATACACTTGTCTAAAACAGTTTATATAATTGTTGGTCCTACTGCAATAGGAAAGACTGCATTGGCTATTCAGCTCGCCAAGCATTTACAAACAGAAATTATTTCAGCAGATGCTAGACAATGCTATAAAGAATTAAATATTGGTGTGGCAAGACCAAGTATTGAAGAGTTAAATCAAGTTCAACATCATTTTATAGCAAGTCATTCAATTCAAGAAACAGTGAATGCGTCTGTTTTTGAGCATTATGCTTTAGATATTGCAGAAAAGTTATTTGAAACCAAAGATAATATTGTGATGGTAGGAGGCACTGGGTTATATATCAAAGCTTTTTGTGAGGGCTTAGATGATATCCCAGCAATTGATCCTGCCATTAGAAGCAATATTATTACAGCTTATGAATCAAATGGTTTAGCTTGGTTACAAGCTCAACTTGCTCAAAAAGATCCTGCCTATTGGGAACAAGCAGAACAAGAAAATCCACAAAGATTAATGCGCGCTTTGGAAGTGATGGAGGGCCTTGGGAAATCTATCCTCACATTTCAATGTCGGCAAAAAAAAGAAAGGCCTTTTAAAATAGTTACTATTGGAATGGAGATGGATAGAGCCCTATTATATGATAGAATAAATCTTAGAGTAGAGTCGATGATTTCTGCAGGTTTAGAGCAAGAAGTCAATAGTTTATTACCTTATTTTTCTCTGAATGCCCTGCAAACAGTAGGTTATAGAGAATGGCTGCCTTATTTTAATAAAGAGGCTTCTTTGAAGGATGTTATTGCATCTATTCAACAAAACACTAGACATTATGCTAAGAGGCAGATGACTTGGTTTAAAAAAGATGCCACTGTGCAATGGTTTGATGCAAACAATACAAATTTATTTAACGAAATACTTGCAATTTTTTAAGCCATTTTATTTGTCGTTCTCTTGGTTTCGTATTAGTTTTAATCTCTTATTTATCCAAAATTTTACATAATGAAGAAACAGTTATTATTAAGCTGTCTGATACTGTTATTGGGAACTACAGTATATAGTCAAGCTATTCAATTTGAAAAATATGTTTTACCCAATGGCTTAAAAGTCATTTTGCATGAAGATCATAGTGCTCCGGTAGTGGCAGTGACAGCATTATATCATGTGGGTTCAAAAAATGAAGACACTGCAAGAACGGGCTTCGCTCATTTTTTCGAACATTTATTATTCGAAGGTTCTGAAAATATTAAAAGAGGGGAGTTTGATAAGTATGTAACTAATGCAGGTGGTGCTTTAAACGCCAACACTTCTCAAGACCGTACTTTTTATTATGAGTTATTGCCTTCTAATCAGGTTGAATTAGGATTATGGTTAGAAAGTGAGAGAATGATGCATGCTAAAATTGAACAAATTGGGGTGAATACTCAAAGAGAAGTGGTGAAAGAAGAGAAGCGTCAAAGAATGGATAACAGACCTTATGGCAGCTTTTTAAATGAGGTATTAAAAAGAGCATTTAAGGTTCACCCATATAAATGGTCTCCTATTGGAAGCATGGATCATTTAAATGCAGCAAAATTGGAGGAGTTCATTCAATTCTATAAAACCTATTATGTTCCTAATAATTGTGTTTTATCTATTGCAGGTGATTTTGATAAAGCAGCTTTGAAAGAAAAAATTGCTGCTTATTTTGGTTCAATTCCTAAAGGTACTTTACCAATAAATAGACCAGGCATAAAAGAACCAGCATTAGGTGGTGAAGTAAGAGATATTATATACGATAATGTACAATTACCAGGTGTATTCCAAGCATATAGAGCGCCAAAGCAGGGTGGAGAAGAGTATTATGCATTTAATGTTTTGTCTACTATTTTAAGTGGAGGAGAGTCTTCTAGAATGACTAAAACATTAGTTGATAAAAAGCAATTAGCGGCTTTTGCAGGTTCATCTCCTTTCTTTAATGAAGATGAGGGTTTATTCATCACATTGGCTTTGGCAAATATGGGTGTTAAACCAGAAGTATTAGAACAAGGTATAGATAGTATTGTGAATGAAGTGAAAATGAATCTAGTAGGGGAAAGAGAATTTCAAAAAGTCAAAAATCAAATTACCACAGAATTAGTTTCTAGTAAAGCCACTATGGCGGGTATTGCAGAAAGTCTTGCTAATAACGAAGTGTATTTTGGAGATGCTAATTTAATCAATACCGAATTGGAGAAATACAATAAAGTAACTAGAGAAGATGTATTAAATGTTGCTAGAAAGTATTTAAACAAAGACAATCGTGTGGTATTATATTATTTACCTAAGCCAAAAAGCAGTTCAAAATAATTACAACTTATTTTAATCCAAGAATTATGAAAAAACTATTGAATATATTTATCTGTTTATTGCCATTCAGCTTGATGGCTCAAAACATTGACAGATCAAAAGCTCCAACTCCTGGGAAAGCCCCATTAATACAAGTGGGAAATCCTGTTAAGTTTACCTTACCCAATGGCTTAAAAGTATTTGTGGTAAAGAATACTAAATTGCCTCGTGTGGTGGCTAGTTTAAATTTTGATGTGGATGGTTTTAAAGAGGGTGATAAAGCTGGATTAGCAGATATTGCTGGACAGTTAGCTAAAAGAGGCACCATCTCTAAATCCAAGGAACAATTAGATGAAGCTGTAGAATACTTAGGAGGTAGTTTGTCTACATCTAGTACCAATGCTTCAGCTAGCTCATTGAAAACTAATTTCCCAGCTTTATTCGCTTTATTATCAGAAGTGGTGTTGCATCCATCTATGAATGCAACTGAATTAGAGAAAGTAAGAAAGCAAACTATTTCTAGTATTGAAAGTAATAAAGATGATGCTGATGCTATTGCCAATGATGTTGTTAATAAATTAGTGTATGGTGCTAATCATCCATTTGGTGAAATTATGACGGTTAAATCAGTAAATGCAATTAAAGTGGAGGATGCAAAGTCTTTTATTAATACTTATTGGAAACCTAATATTGCTAGTTTGATTTTTGTGGGTGATATAGAACCAGCAGTGGCAAAACAATTAGCAGAGAAGCATTTTGGTGCTTGGAAAACGGGTGTTGTGCCAACTCAACAATTTGAAAAATCTCCTAGACCAGCTAAAACTTATGTGGCCATTGTGGACAGACCATCCTCAGTTCAAAGTGTTGTAACCATTGCTACTCCAGTTCAATTGGTGAAAGGTGATGCCAATGATATTGCAGGTAATGTAATGAATAATATTTTAGGTGGAGGTTTTTCTGGAAGATTATTTGCCAACTTAAGAGAAAAACATGGCTTTACTTATGGTGCTTATTCTTCTTTACAATCCAACAAGTATGTTGGTATTTTCAGTGCAGAGGCGTCTGTGAGAAATGAAAAAACAGATAGTTCTATTCAAGAAATGCTTTCGGAAATTCATAAAATCAGAAATGAGCAAATTGGGGAAGATGAATTGAGTAGAATGAAGAATTATCTAGCAGGTGGTTTTGCAAGATCTTTAGAGAATCCTGCAACCATTGCTAATTTTGCTTTAAATATTGAGAAATACCATTTGCCTGCAAATTATTATCAGCAATATCTAACCAATTTAGCAGCTGTAACTGCACCTCAAGTAAAAGCTGTAGCAAATACATTATTGATGCCTTCTCAAATGCATATTGTGGTGGTAGGTAATGCAAAGGAAATTTCTAAAGGATTAGAGAAATATGGTGAAGTGAAATATTTTGATATTGAAGGAAATGAAATTGCTGCTCCAGTTGAAAAGAAAGCAGACGCTTCCTTAACGATTGAGACTTTATTGAATAATACTATTCAAGCAATGGGTGGCAAGGAAAGTATTGAAAAAATCAAAGATGTTCAATTGACCGGCAAAGTGGGAGTAATGGGACAATCTTTTGATGTAGTGCAAAAGATTATTCAGCCCAATAGCGCGGTGATGTTAATGTCTATGGGTGGAATGGTTATTTCAAAACAAGCTGTTGTTGATGGAAAGTATGAAGTGAGTCAACAAGGTATGCAGGCTCCCATTACAGATGAGATCAAAGAGGGCTTAGATGAATCTACTTATTTGGTGCCTGAAATGATGTACTCAAATAAAGGGTATAAATTAGCAATTGTTGGTATGGAGCAAGTGGATGGGAAAGATGCTATTGATGTAGAAGTAACTTCACCTTCTGGCAAAAAATCACATCGCTTTTATGATAAAGAGACCTATTTATTAGTCAAATCTACAAAGGTAGAGAAAGGTCCAACTGGTCCAGTAACCCAGCAACAATACTATAAAAATTATCAAAAAGTGGATGGTGTAGCATTTGCTAAAGAAGCTGTAATGGATTTAGGTCAGTTTAAAATGAACTTGAATTTTGAAAATATCAAAGTGAATCAAGGTCTTAAATTAGAAGACTTGAAGTAAGTAATAGCTAACACATAAAAAAAGACGATCCACGGATCGTCTTTTTTTATGTCTCGAAGAGTGGTTTAGAATTTAATTCCGTAACCAATACTCATGATTAATCTATTGCTTTGTTGCTCTGCGTAATAATTGTTCTTGTCAATTAATCTGTATGGGAAAATAGCATCTTTTGTAGTAATACCTACTACAGTAAAATCCACAAATTGATTACCCATTCTATAACCTAAACCTCCACTTATACTCATATGTGAAGCACTGATAGAATTATCTTTATAGGGCGATCCATAATATGCAGCTCCAGCTCTTGCTAACCAAGACTTACTCAATTTTATTTCAGAACCCACTTTGATATTCACTGCATTTTTATAGTTGTTTTTCAATGTGGTATTTAAGTCATGATAGTAGTTTATAACTGAAGCATCGTTGTCTAAAGTATAATATTTAGTTATAGCCTACTATCGTGACTGGGAAAC
>OGVU01000100.1_pt1 | contig 10542 bp, 5 predicted proteins | sample 1575861 | NCBI WGS metagenome assembly OGVU01 (sample SAMN07581532, study PRJEB24739) | freshwater metagenome | place: Singapore | collected 2015-01 | reverse complement strand
TCCCTACACGACGCTCTTCCGATCTGTTTCCCAGTCACGATATAAATATGCTAATTGATTAAAAAATAAGCAATATAGCTATAAAGCTAAGTAGTTGATTAATAAAGGATAATATAGGAAACAGTGTAGACCAGTGTTGTAAATGGAAAAGGAGAGCGAATCTGCTCACTCCGAAGGAGGTCTGCAGAGGTTTGTGTCGCCTGTGTAGCCCTGCTAATCTGCGCAGACGTAGTCGGTGTTATAAGACAGTAGAGTGAGTTGTCTAGTAACATACTATAAAATATTTCTTGACAAATGACGCACTTGTGTGCTAAAATAAGTCTTAATTGAAGAACAACACAATATAGTACTATATAGCCCTCTTCGAGAGTCCACTGTGTACACACCTGTGCGTTAAGGACTAACGACTACCAACTAGAAGTTAGTCCGCTACGTTAGCGATATTGTTAGCGATAACATAAGCGATATAGAAAAGCAAACTCCGTTAGGGGCTATATAGATATAGAGTAGTGTTTATTTTTGTTTGTCTTTCCCATAATGGGGTAAAAGGATGTTAATGTCTGATTCTGTCGAAGTAAAGCGTAAGCGTGGTCGTCCACGCAAAGCGGACATTGAAGCTAAGAAAAAGCCTGGTAAAGTCGGTAGACCAGTCGGTGACACAGGTCGTATTCAGGAGTTAAAGGCTAGGTTGTTAGCGACAACGGGTGACAAGGTCATAAATAAAATCGTAGAGATTGCAATGACTGACGGTCATCCAGTTCAGGGTGCAGCGCTAAAGATGTGCATAGACAGAGTATTACCTTTGTCTTACTTTGACAAGGATAAAACAGGTGGTAGTACGCCACAGATAAGCATTAACATCACTGGCATTAACAACCCGCTGGTGTCCGCAGAAGAACACCCTGTCATTGAAGCAGAGATTACTGACGTAGAGTTTAAAGAAGACGACAATGGCTGAGTTAAACTTTGAGTTACTTAAGTGGCAGCAAGAAGTCTTTAAAGACCCTACACGCTTTAAGGTTATTGCTGCAGGTCGTCGTTGTGGTAAGTCTAGGTTGTCTGCTGTAACGCTGTTAATTGAGGGTATAAACTGTCCTGAAGGTTCTAGCGTGATGTATGTAGCTCCGACGCTAGGACAAGCTAGAACGATTATTTGGGACTTGTTAATGGACTTAGGCAGACCTATAATAAAATCTGCTCACGTTAACAACTTAGAAATTACTTTAGTTAACGGTCGTAAGATTTTAGTTAGAGGCGCTGACAATCCTGATTCATTGCGTGGTGTGTCTTTGACATACTTAGTGATGGACGAGGTGGCGTTTATTAAGCCTGAAATTTGGGAAAAAGTACTTCGTGCTGCTTTGTCGGATAAGAAGGGTAGAGCGATGTTTATTTCTACTCCGTCAGGGCGTAACCACTTCTATGACTGGTATCAGTTAGGACAAAGTGGTAACGATGAAGAATGGAAGTCTTGGCACTTTACAACGGCAGACAATGAAACAATTGACCCTAAAGAAATTGAAGCAGCAAAACGCACACTCAGCTCATTTGCGTTCAAACAAGAGTACTTGTCTTCTTTCGATAACGCTGGTGCGGGACTGTTCAAAGAAGAATGGATTAAGTTTGGTGAAGAACCGCAAGTTGGTTCGTGGTATATCGCAGTAGACTTAGCTGGTTTTGAAGACGTTAGTAAGAGTGCTAATGCAACAAAGAAACGCTTAGACCAGTCTGCTATTGCTGTTGTTAAGGTGACTGACGAAGGTGTATGGTATGTTGAAAAGATTGAAGCAGGTCGTTGGGACATCCAGACTACTGCTGTCAACATTCTTAAGAACATTCGTGAATATGAGCCTTTAGCGGTAGGTATTGAAAAAGGAGCGTTGAAGAACGCTGTGTTGCCATACCTTAGTGATTTGATGCGTAAGAACAACTGTTTTGCGCACATCCAAGAACTAACGCATGGTAATAAGAAGAAAGTAGACAGGGTTGTCTGGTCGCTTCAGGGTCGTTTTGAACACGGCAGGGTAGTGTTAAACGCTGAAGAAGACTTTGATGAGTTTGTGGACCAATTATTAATGTTTCCAACTGCCAACGTACACGACGACTTACCTGATGCGTTGTCTTATATTGACCAACTAGCGGTAACTAGCTATATGGGTGAATACGAAGAAGATGATTGGGAACCAATGGATGTAATCTCAGGAGTTTAAAAGGAAAACTATGGCTGATAAAATGACAACTGCACAATGGGACGAAACTACAGAGTCTGACAACGAGTTAATTAGTTTCGTTGTTGACCACTGCGACCGTTGGAGACAACACCGTGATGAAAACTTCTTAGAAGACTGGAAAGAATACGAACGTATTTTCCGAGGTCAGTGGGCTTCTGAAGACAAGACAAGAGAGTCTGAACGTAGTCGTATTATTAGCCCAGCCACGCAACAAGCTGTAGAAACACGCCACGCTGAAATCATTGAAGCTATTTTTGGTAATGGCGAGTATTTCGACATTTCTGACGACATTACTGATTATAACAATAATCCGTTTGACGTAGAAGCCATGAAACTTCAATTAACTGAAGACATGGACAACAAGGGTAAAATCAAAAAAGCTATTGACCAAGTAGAGTTAATGGCTGAGATTTACGGTACAGGTATTTGTGAATTAGTAGTTAAGAAAGAAACAGAACTAATTCCAACAACAATGCCTATTCCTGGTTCTGACCAAGCAGCCTATGGCGTACAGGAAAAAGAATACTTTTGTGTTAAGTATGTCCCTATTAATCCTAAGAACTTCTTAATCGACCCTAACGCTACTTCTATTGAAGATGCTATGGGCGTTGCTGTAGAAAAGTTTGTTTCTGTGCATAAAGTTGTTGAAGGCATGGAAAAAGGTATTTACAAGAAAGCTGATGTCGGTCCTTACGGTCAAGATGATGATTTAGAACCAACACAAGAAGAAGTTCAGTTCCGTGATGACAAAGTTAAGCTATTGACATACTATGGCTTAGTTCCTCGTGAGTACTTAGAACAGCTTGAAAACAACGGTGAAGAAGTAGTTGATTTGTTCCCTGAAGACTCTACAGCAGACCGCTATAGCGACCTCGTAGAAGCGATTATCGTGATTGCTAACGACGGTATCTTGCTTAAGGCTGAAAAGAACCCATACATGATGCAAGACCGTCCTGTTGTGGCTTATCAGGATGACACAGTTCCTAACCGTTTCTGGGGTCGTGGTACAGTCGAAAAAGCCTACAATATGCAAAAAGCTATTGACGCACAAATGCGTAGTCATTTAGACAGCATTGCGTTAACAACAGCACCGATGATTGCGATGGACGCTACACGTCTACCTAGAGGCGCTAAGTTTGAGGTTAAACCAGGCAAAGCAATCCTAACCAACGGAAATCCTGCAGAAATTCTACAGCCGTTTAAGTTTGGTAATACAGATGGAAACAACCTACAAACTGCTAAAGAGTTTGAAAGAATGTTGTTGATGGCAACTGGTACACTCGACAGCCAAGGAATGGTGTCTCAGGCTACTAGAGACGTTTCTGGTGCTGGTATGTCTATGGCTATTGCTGGTATTATTAAGAAGTATAAGCGTACTCTTACGAACTTCCAAGAAGACTTCATGATTCCTTTGGTGCGTAAGACTGCCTTCCGTTATATGCAGTTTGACCCTGAGCGTTATCCTTCTGTTGACTTTAAGTTCTTACCGACAGCTACCCTGGGTATTATGGCTCGTGAGTACGAACAATCACAAATGATTGCGTTGTTACAGACGCTTGGTCCTGATACACCAATTCTACCTGTTATTCTTAAGGGTATTATTGCTAATTCTAGCCTTGCTAATCGTGGTGAGTTGATTCAGACTCTTGACCAAATGATGCAGCCTAATCCTGAACAACAGCAATTACAGCAGATTTCAGCTCAGTTGCAGCTACAACAAGCTCAAGCACAGATTAAACAGCTTGAAGCCTCTGCTGCTAAGGATGTTGCTGATGCTCAAAAGACAATGGTTGAAGCTCAGTTGGCTCCGAAAGAGGTTGAAGCAAAGGTTGTTTCTGCTGTTTCTCGTAATTTACCTAGTGAAGACGACGCAGCAAGCAAAGAGTTTGACCGTCGAGTTAAAATTGCTGAATTAATGCTAAAAGAAGCAGACATTAAGAACAAAAGCAAGATTGTAGAGTTGCAAATGTCTGAAAAAGCTGCTACAATAGGCAAAGTTGAAGAAGACTTTTTGAATAACTTGACAGAAAAGCTCTCAAACAATGGCTGACATCAAAGATTACATCAAAAAACTACAGGACGGTACTGTTTCTGTTGAAGAACAGCAGTTAGCGCTGGCTAAAATTGAAGAAACAATCAAAATAGCCAAACAAAAGCGTGATGAAGCTGTTGGTCAGAAGGCAGAAATGGTTATCGAAGCTCTTCGTCAAATCGAAGACCGTCTAAACGCTAAGTATGAGGAGCTATTACAAACTCCTGCGATGGTTGGTGAACAAGGACCTCAAGGACCTGCTGGCAAAGACGGTAAAGATGGCTTAAATGGTCGTGACGGTAAAGACGGGATTGACGGCAAGGACGGTAAAGACGGTATTGATGGCAAAGACGGTGTTTCAGTTGTCGACGCTACTGTTGATTTTGACGGTTCTTTAGTCATTACCTTATCTGACGGAAACCAAATCGACGCAGGACAAATCTTTTCTCCTGAAGTAGCACAAAACATTCAAATATTTAGAGGCGGTGGTGGCGGTACTTCACTACCAGACCAATCAGGCAACTCAGGTAAGTATTTAACTACCGATGGTTCTACACTGTCTTGGGCTACTGTGTCTGGTGGCGGTAGTGGGACAGTTACTTCTGTCGCTATGTCTGTTCCTACAGGATTAACTGTTAGTGGTTCACCTATTACAACAAACGGTACTTTAGCAGTTAGTTATACTGCTGGTTATGCGATTCCTACTACAGCTAAACAAACTGAGTGGGACACAGCGTATTCATGGGGTAATCATGCTTCTGTAGGTTATTTAACTACCGCTGTAACTTCTGCTGTAGCAGGTACTGGAATATCTGTGTCAGCGTCTACTGGTGCAGTAACATTTACAAATACAGCACCTGACCAAACTGTTGTATTAACTGCTGGTACAGGAATTAGTACTAGCGGTACATACCCTAACTTTACAGTTACAAACTCTGCACCAATGACTTATGCTGGTGCTGGTATTGCTGTGTCTACAGGTTCAGCGTGGGGTACATCATTAACAGCACCTACTGGAACTATTGTAGGCACTAGCGACACACAAACACTAACCAACAAACGGATTAATCCTAGGGTTGTTTCAGCAGGAGCTACGTCAGGAACATTAACACCTAACGGAGACACCACAGACGTATTCAATGCTTTTGGATTAACAGGTGGTATTACTGTTGCAGCACCTAGCGGTACACCAGTAGATGGTCAACGATTGATGTTACGATTTGAAGACAACGGTACAGGTCGTGGTATTACATGGACAACTACTAGCGGTGCTTATCGTGCTGTTGGAATTACATTGCCAACTACGACAGTAGCTAGTAAAATAACTTATGCAGGTTGTGTGTATAATACAACTGATGGTTTTTGGGATGTTATTGCTATAGCAACTCAGGCTTAATAGAGGAGTAAAATGATTAAGATTGACTTTGAAATTCAGAACGAAAAGTATGGTGTGTATCGTGATGCGTTACATTTGCCTGAAAATCATGGCTTATCCGATGAGCAGATTGAAGCAATGAAGCAAGAGCGTTACAACAACTGGTTAAACATTATTGAAAATCCACCGCAAGTAGAAGAAGTAACTCCAGTAGTCGAGGATAATCCTGACGACTATGTAGAAATCAACGGAGTTAAATACAAAAAAGTAGCGGAGTAATTAATGGCTGATAGATACTGGGTTGGTGGTACTGCAAACTGGGATGGTACTGCTGGTACTAAATGGGCAACTACATCTGGTGGTACTGGTGGAGCTTCTGTACCTACTGCTGCTGATGATGTGTTCTTTGATGCTAACTCAGGAGCTGTAACTTGTACTAAGACAGGTGGAGATGCTTGTAGAAGTTTAAACTTTACTGGCTTTACAGGAACTTTTGCTGGTACTGGCGGTCAGTTAAACATTAACGGTGATTTAGTTATCTCAAGTGGTACAACTTTTACTTATAGTAGTGCTGTTGCTTTCACAGCAAATACAGGGTCATATACAATAACAACTGCTGGTAAAACACTAAATTCAGTAAACTTAGGAAGCTCAGGCTCATCAACAGCTACTTTTACATTACAAGATTCATTGACCTGTTCTACAACTGTCACCGTTACATCAGGAACGTTTAATACAAACAATTACAATATAATAGCAACCGCTTTAAATACTAACGTCACTAATACTCGTACTATCAATCTTGGTAGCAGTACGCTAACTTTAACATCTTCTAGTCCAGTTGCTTTAAATGCGTCAAACCTTACATTAAACGCAGGTACTTCACAAATAAACTGTAGTGCAAATAACGCTACATTCGCTGGTATTGGACAAACATTTTATAATGTCGCTTTTATTGGTACTGATAATTTAAATACAAGAAGTATTACTGGTGCAAATACATTTAATAATTTAACTATTACAGGACCTAGTTCAGCAGGAGTAGTTCAAGTATCAATTTCTGCAAACCAAACAATCAACGGAACTCTATCAACCACAGGAACAGCAGGTAATAGACGAGTATGGTTTAGGTCTGACACTTACGGTGTCCGTCAAACACTCACAGTAAACTCAGCACCTTCGCTAACTGATGCTGACTTCAGAGACATCATCGTAAACGGTACAGCAGCTCCTATCTCTGGTACTCGTATTGGTAATCGTGGTGCTTGTGCTGGTATTACTTTTAGTGCGCCTAAGACTGTTTATTGGAACTTAGCTGGCACGCAAGGATGGTTTGCTGATGCTTGGGCTGCCACTAGTGGTGGAACACCAAATACAGACAACTTCCCACTGCCACAAGATACTGCTGTATTTGATAATACAGGAGCGGCAGGTACAGTTTCTGTTGGCACAGCAACAATGGGATTTCCTACAGTTAATATGTCAGCACGAACAAGTGCTATGACATTTAGTTTTAGCGGTAACGCAACTTGTTATGGTTCTTGGATTAACGGAAGTGGTACTACAATTTCAGGAACAAACACACTAACATTCTCAGGCGAAGGCACTAAGACAATCACCAGTGCAGGTAAGACATTTAGCTGTCCTATCACTATTGATGCCTATGGCTGTACTGTTGAGCTTGCTGATGCTTTGAATATTGGTACTCAGACACTAACAGTTACTAACGGTACGTTTGATACTAAAAATTACAATGTGACTGCTGGTGCTTTGTCATCTAACAATACGAATGTGAGAACAATTAAACTAGGGTCTAGCACTGTTAATTTTTCAGGTTCACTGGCAATAAGTTTAAATTCAACAAACTTGACTTTTGACGCTGGTACATCCCAATTAAACTTTTCAGGAGGGAATAGTGATATTGGTGTGACTGGTGGTGTTACATTTTATAATCTATCGTTTGCAGCAACTGTATCATTTCCAAGTATTAGCGGAACAAACACATACAATAATTTTACTTTTGAAGGTCCAGCGTCTGCTGGTATATCTACTATTGCGTTTGCAAATAATCAAACAATTAACGGCACACTTACGATTTCAGGTGGTTCTGCAATAAGACGTATATTTGTTCGCTCAAACACCATAGGAACAACTCGTACAATCACAGCTAACGCTATCTCTGCAAACGACTGTGACTTCCGAGACATCACTATAGCTGGCTCTGCTGCTGGTGCTTCACCGACTAGAGCAGGTGACTGTGGTGGTAACTCAGGAATAAACTTTCCTGCTCCTAAGACAGTTTACAGAGTAGGTACAAATACAGGGTGGGCAGATGCTAACTCATGGGCTACTTCAAGCGGTGGCACAGGTTTAACTGCAAATTTTCCTTTAGCTCAAGATACTGCTGTTATTAATAATGACACAACACTTAGTGGTACATTGAACCTTGGTATTTTAGCAGCTTATAATGCTGGTGCTGTTGATTGTTCCGCTAGAACAAACGCTCTTACTTTAAACTATAACAATACCTTTACGTTCTACGGTAGTCATACACTTGGTTCAGGAATAACTGTCTCAGGCACATCAATACAAACCTTCGCTGGTCGTGGAACACAGATTTTTACAAGTGCTGGTAAGACGATTACGTTCCAGATTACTGTGGATTCGTTCTCAGGAACTTTCCAGTTAGGCGATGCTTTTAGTAGCTCTAACACTATTTTGCACCGTACAGGCACTTTTGATGCTGGTACTTACAATGTCACAGCATCTATATATAACGGTGGCAATTCTGGAACTAAAACTTTGAAAATGGGTTCTGGTACTTGGACATTAACAGGCACTGGTTCTATTTGGGATGCAACTTTTGTATCTACATTCTTTAAAGACACAGCAAATATTGTTTTAAGCGATATATCAACATCCGCTAGAACATTTGCTGGTGCAAATCTTTCTTATAACAAACTAACTATCGGTGGGGCTACAGGAACATCAACAACCACTATCACAGGTAACAACCAATTCACCGAACTTGCTTCAACTAAGACAGTTGCTCACACGATTGCTTTAGGTGGAACAATACAAACCTTTGGTAAATGGACTGTCACAGGTTCAGCAGGTAACGTAGTTACTCTAACAGGTACAGGAACTTCTCATGTATTAGCTGGGTCATGCACGTCTGGTATTGACTACCTTGCTATGGGGTCTATTGGTTTTGATGGTAATACTTCTACTGCAGAGTTTTATGCAGGCGCTAACTCAACTGGAACTGCTGCTGCTCCTGTATATAGAACTGCTAAACCTGCTGATTCAACTCGTTACTGGGTAGGCGGAACAGGTAACTGGAGCGATACTGCTCGTTGGTCTACAAGCTCTGGTGGAGCGGGTGGGGCTTCTGTACCTCGTAGTCACGATGATGTGGTGTTTGATACACTCTCAAACCTTACTGCTTACACAGCTACAATAAATGCTGTAACAGGCGGTATTCGCTGTAAATCATTGACGATTGCTCCACCTGCAACTGGAAACATTACTTTAGCTGGCTCAACAGCCATAGTAGGTATTCACGGTAATGTAACACTACCTGCTACTGGTCTAACTAGAACTTACTCAGGAAATATTATATTATCTGGCTCTACTATAGGTAAGACGTTTACAACTAACGGTGTTACTTTAGAGAATAATACTACAGTAAACGGGGTTGGATGTGGGTGGACTTTAGGAAGTGCTTTAAATACTTCATCAGGTGCTTTCACAATTACCAATGGTTCTTTTGACACAGGAAACTACACAGTTTCATGTCGTAATTTTATATCTGAAAACTCTAATTCAAGAACAATTACACTTGGTTCAAGTACCGTTAATATTGATGCAAATGGTTCATTAAATTTTAATAATCCAACTAACTTGACGTTTAATTCAGGTACTTCACAAATAAACCTTGCCATCGGTAATGGTGGAGTTTTTTATGGAGGTGGACAGCTATTTTACAATGTGTCATTTACAAATAATAGTATAGTAACACTCGATATTCAAGGAAGTAATACGTTTAATAATTTAACAATTACTGGAAGGCAGTTTACTGGTATAGGTGTTGTGACTGTTTCAGCAAACCAAACCATCACTGGGACTCTAACGCTATCTGCTGGTGCAAACGCTATCTGTCGTATATTTGTTCGCTCTAACACAATCGGAACAACGAGAACACTAACCTGTAACGCAGTAGCTTCTCTAACAGATATTGACTTTAGAGATATTACTATTGCTGGTTCTGCTGCTCCTGTTAGCGGAACACGACTAGGCGACTGTGGTGGCAATAGTGGAATTACGTTCCCTGCTCCTAAGACTGTTTATTACAGTGTTGCTGGCACTTCAAACTGGGGTGCAACTACTTGGGCTTTTACAAACGGTGGAACTGCGGACATAACAGCGTTTCCATTAGCTCAAGACACAGCAATATTTCCATCAAACTTTCCTAATAGTGGCTCCACAGTAAACATCGACGCGAGCTACAACATTGGCACTATTGATATGTCTGCAAGGACATCCAATACGATGACTTTGGCTACTGGTTCAACTACACCAGCAGTCTACGGCAACTGGATAAATGGTACGGGTATCACAATGCCAGGCCCGGTTACCGGAAGTTTGTTTTTTGTAGGTAGAGGAAGTCAGACAATTACAAGTGCCGGAAGGTCGTTCCCCCAAAGAGTTTTTGTTGAAACTCCAGGTGGGTCGGTTACTTTGTTAGATAACTTTGTAGTTACTGAAGGACCAGGTTTAACCCTAAATCAAGGGACTTTTAACGCAAACAACTTTAACGTAGAACTAGCTAACGCGGGGGTAACTTCTTCCTTTGTAAGTACGGGTAATGGTGTTCGAACAGTAAATATCGGTTCCGGCACTTG
>OGVU01000099.1_pt1 | contig 10598 bp, 24 predicted proteins | sample 1575861 | NCBI WGS metagenome assembly OGVU01 (sample SAMN07581532, study PRJEB24739) | freshwater metagenome | place: Singapore | collected 2015-01 | reverse complement strand
AAGAGGCTCTGAAAGCATCTAAGCAATTTGAAGAGATTGCAATCGGGGCATTCATGGCAGGCGCGATCGCTTGCACTTTTGCCCCTTTATTTGTGAATGCCCCTAAACCGCTTAAAACAATGCTGCATATCACAGGCGTTGTTAGCGGCATCTTTGCTTCGATTGCTGCATCTGGACACACGGCAAAAGCTGGCGTTTATAAAACTCTTGAGAACCAAAAAAAGTAAAGCCTAATAAAGAGGTAACGATGAGTAGAGAATTTTTAGCAAGCAGGGGAGTCTGTTGCGGAAATTACTGTGTAAATTGCTGTTATTATCCTCGTCACACAGCAGGGACAACACAAAAATACTATTTTCCATAGTAAATTAATTTGATTGTGAATTAGTGCAAATAGCCTAGGTGTTTTACGTCTAGGCTATTTTATTTTTAATGAATATTTCGTAAATTTACATATAACAAAAAAGAACTAAATCATGGCTAAAAAGCAAACAGGAGAGCCTTCGGGCAAATCGAAGTTAGAGGATGCATTGGAATCCCTAAACAAAAAGTATGGTGTAGGAACAGTACTTACATTGAACACAAAAGCGTATGGAGAATACGATTTAATCTCTACAGGATCAATTGGATTTGATCATGTGGTGTTAGGTGTTGGTGGGTTTGTCAAGGGCAAGCTCTATGAATTAATGGGATGGGAGGGCTCAGGTAAGTCTACAATCTGTGGACATGCTGTAGCTAACTGTCAGAAGAATGGTGGTAAAGTGTTGTACATTGATGGCGAGCATGCTGTTGATAAGAAATACTTTCAAGCATTAGGAGTAGATGTAGATGCTATGTTACTTGCTCAGCCATCTTGTGGCGAGGAGGGTTTCAACATTGCTCTAGAGTTGATTAATACAGGAGAGATTGATCTCGTTATCATTGACTCAGATTCATCATTGATTCCTAAGAAAATCTTAGATGGTGATGTAGGTGATTCTAACATTGGTCGTAAGGCTAAGTTGAATAGCGATACATATCCTAAGATGAAAACTGCATTAGCTAGAAATAACACTTGTGCTATTGTAGTTAGTCAGTATCGTGAGAAGATTGGTGTTATGTTTGGTAATCCTACTACAACTCAAGGTGGTCATGCATTGAAGTATGGTGCTGATGTTCGTATAGAAGTTACTAAGTCAGCAGCTAAGGATGGTGATTTCCAATATGGTAATGTCACAAAACTTAAGTCTGTGAAAAACAAGATGTCTCCTCCTTATAGACTAGCTCAGTTTGAGGTGGTGTATGGTGAAGGTATTGATCGCATTGGTGAAATCTTGGTGTTGGCTAACGAGTTTGAAATCCTACGTAAGTATGGTAAGACCATTACATACAATGAGACTAAGTATGATATTGATGAATTCAGAACTCTATTAGAAGACAATGAAGAATTCTTTGACAAACTACGTAGTGACATCATTAACAAGATTAACCAAGTAGAACTTCCTACAGAAGAAATTGTAGAAGAAGAACCACAAGAAGAACAAAAATCAGAAACGTTAAACTTATTCGAATAATGAAAGTAAATTTTAAAAAGCTAGTACCAGAGGCACAGAAGCCTAAGTTTGGTAAACCAGGTGATGCTGGTGCAGATCTTGTAGCTACATCAGTTCAGCTAAAAGATAATCAAGTAATATATGGTACAGGTATAGCAGTAGAGATACCAGAAGGAATGGTGGGACTTGTGTTCCCACGTTCCTCTGTACGCAACTATGATTTGTTTATGTCTAACTCTGTAGGAGTGATTGACAGTGGTTATCGTGGTGAGATTATGGTAACATTCAATGTAAAGAATCCTTCAGGAATCCAAGAAATCTATACAGAGGGTGATCGTATTGCTCAATTAGTGATTGTACCTGTACCATTGATACAGTATTCAGAAGTAGAAGAATTATCAGAAACATCTAGAGGAGAAGGAGGACATGGAAGCACAGGTAAATAAAGAGATGGTCAATCACCCTGATCATTACCAGGGGAACAAAATGGAAGCTATAGACATCATTGAAGATTATAACTTGGGCTTCTCATTAGGAAATGCAATCAAGTATATTCTTAGAGCTGATAAGAAAGGCAATAAGAAGCAAGATCTTCAGAAAGCCATGTGGTATTTAGAACGAGAACTATCTAAATTTAAAGGATGAAAACATGCAGCGTAGAAGGCTGTGATGGAAAGATTTGGTCAAAGGGTTTATGTCTTAAGCATATTAAGCGTAAACCCTTACCTGCTTCTAGAAGTATGGGACTTAAGACAAAACTTAAATCTTTTGTAGATAAAGAAAAGATCAACGCTATGCGTAATTTCTTTATGGAGATATGGAAGACAAGAGAACACAGGTCTGAAGTCAGTGGTACATATCTAGGAAGTGAGCCCATGTCTACATACTTTCATCACATTATGCCAAAAGAAAAATATCCTGAGCTTGCATATGAAGAATCTAACATAATTTTATTAACTTTGGAAGAACACTCTAACGTAGAAGCAGACATGTATCGCTACGAAGAAGTGAATAAACGAAGGGAGTTATTAAAACAAACTTATGACAGAGCCTAATCGAGTAAGAAAACAGGAAATTAAGTACAGCGTTACGCTTAATGAGGAGCAGAAAGTTGCTAAACAACTCATTATAGATAACCAAATAGTTATTGTAACAGGTAGAGCTGGTTCAGGAAAGAGTCTAGTGTGTGCACAAGCTGCACTAGACTTCTTAATGAAAAAACAATGTGATCATCTGTACGTAACACGTGCAACTATAGAAGTGGGAAACTCCCTGGGATATCTACCTGGATCTATGGATGAGAAATTCAATCCTTATCTAGAAGCATTCCAAGAAAACTTAGTTAAGTGTTACGACAAAGTAAAGATTCAATCTTTAGTGAAGGATGAAAAGATTGTAGCCTATCCAGTACAGTTCATTCGTGGTAAAACTATAGATGATATTCTAGTGGTAGAAGAAGCACAGAACCTTACAAAAGCTGAGATGCTTGCTATTCTAACACGCCTTGGTAAAACAGGAAAGATTATTGTCAATGGTGACAACGAACAGAAAGACATTAAAGATAGCTATAACGGTCTTAGTTTTGCTATTGATCTTTCTAAGAAGATTAATGGCATCAAGTGGATTAAGTTAAAAGAGAACCATAGATCGGATCTCGTAGGACAAATCCTTGATTATGAGTATAACAATTAAACCAATACAAAATGACAAACCAATTCTTCTACACTCGTAAAGAGGGTGACAAAGAGTTCACAGACTCTTTCAATGTAAACAAAGTAATTCGTACAGTGATGTTAGCTGAGGATGACTTATTAGTATTATTAGATGACATCCACGAACGTACTACAGAACAACCTAACATCAACCTTAAGACTAACAAGGTGACAGGTGTGATTCGTAAACGTGATGTTTACCAATCAGAGATTCACTTAACAGGTGAGGACATTGTAAGATTTAAAAATTCAACCAACATTTCTTTAGTATAATGGCAGATTTCAAACAACTTCGTGGTAACAGATTGTTACTAAACCTTCCTAAGAAAGAAGAAGGTAAACTTATTGTGGATGAGAACACAAAAGAAGCTCTTGAAAAAGAGATGATGCAGAAGCTAAACAAGCTATCTGTATACGCTGTAGGTGATCTTGTACAAGACATCAAGGTAGGTGATGAGATCTTAGTAGATCCAGCATCATTAAGCAAGTCACCTGTGATTCCTATTGGTGAAGAGAACAAATTACTTGTATCACCATTCGATGTAATCTTAGTCTGGTAATATGGAACTACCTTTTATTTCATGCAAGTGTATCACTTATGGAAGAGTTGATTTTTTAGAAGAGGCAATTGAATCTTTTATTAAACAAGACTATTCTGGCAAGAAAGAATTGGTTATCGTGAATGATTATCCTCTACAGAAGTTGATTTATGATCATCCAGATGTGAGGATAATCAATCTTGATAAAACATTTGATACAATTGGAGAAAAAGAAAACTTCGCAGTTAGTCAGTGTAAGTCTGATATAATTGCAGTGTGGGACGATGATGATATAGCTATGCCTAATCACCTTAGTAATATTGCAAAATATTTTGTAGAAGGCACAGATTTATTACATTGGCATAAAGGTGTGTTTTTTAATGCACCTTCTATATCAGCTATTACAGGACTTGGTAATTCTGGTATTGTGTATTCTAAACAAGTCTGGGAAAAAGTTGGAGGACATCCTCTTGAAAATGCTGGATACGATGCCACTTTTGTTTATAGTATTAGATTATTGCCAGATTGTAAATTAGTATTTGCTGAACCAGAAGATAAAGATGTAAGTTGGTTCTATATGTGGGGAGGAAGAGGTTATCACATGAGTGGTCAAGGAACTGATACCGAAGATAAACCAAATGTTATACAAAGACATTCAGAACATGTAGAAAACGAAAGACGTGCTGGTAGAATACAAACTGGTGATATTTACTTAAACCCACATTGGGATGTTGACTATCAACAATTATTAAAAAACTTTATAGGTGAATGAAAGTAGATTTTATAATTCCCACATATGATAGAGTTGATTTATTAAAAGGCATGCTTGCATCATTAGTAGCCCAGTATAACAAAGACTGGGTTGCTAATGTTGTAATAGATGATACTGAGAACGATGAGATGGTTGGGATGATTAATCAATTTAATGATCCTAGAATCAGATATACATTTCTTGATAAGAGATATAATGATTTAGGACACACTCCTAGAGAAGTTGGAAAACAAATGAGTGATGCTGAGTATATCATTATGACAGGAGATGATAATTATTACACTCCTAACTTTGTAGATGAGATACACAAAGCGTCAGAGAATAAACCAGGACTTATCTATTGGAATATGGTACATTCTCATTTTGATTATCAGTTTTTTGATTGTAGGCTTGGTAATAATCAGATAGATATGGGAGCTTTTGCTACTAGAAGTGATATTGCTAAGCAAATACAGTTAGGAAAAAGGTATGATGCAGATGGTTATTATATAGTAGAATATCTTCAAAGATTTCCAAGAGAACAAAATTTGAAAATTGAAAAAGTTTTATTTATACATAACTAATGAGAAGACTCACACAAATTGCTAATCTACATACGGTAGATAAAGGTACAGAGCATTATGAAAAGCACGGATACACTGAGCAGTATGATTTATATATTCCTGAGACAGGTGAATTCACACTAGTAGAAATAGGAATATGGCATGGTGATTCTTTACATATGTGGAATGAGTATAATCCACAACTAAACATTCACGGTATAGATATTAATAATGATGTATATAATTATATCAATGAATCAGAAAAGATTAAAATATACATAGGTGATCAGTCAGATGAAGTTTTCTTAAAAAATGTATTAAATAAATCAGGAAGTCCAGATTTTATTATAGATGATGGTAGTCACAATCGTTCAGATATTGTAAACTCGTTTAAAGTATTGTATGATCATCTTGCAGATGGGGGATATTATTTTATAGAGGATCTTCATGCAGGTCATGCTCAAGTAGATGAAATGTATAAAGATATTATGAGTATCTTATCTGATAAATCATATCAAAATATTGAATGGTTGTGTAATGATAAACTATTAATTATACATAAATGATACCCGTTATAATAAATAATAGAAATCTATTGACTTGGCCAAAAGCTATGGTTGAAAAAATTCAAACATACGAAGGAGTAGGAGATATTATTATTGTAGACAATGGATCAACATATGAACCTTTATTAGATTGGTATAGTACAAATCCTTGTAAGATACATAGAGCAACTAATTTAGGTCATGGAGGACCTTGGGTTTCAGGAGTAGTAGAATCACTTAACTGTGAACACTATGTTGTTACAGATTCAGATTTAGGATTAGACACTACACCAAGTGATACTCTTATATATTTATTAGATAAACTAAAAAGTTTAAACTTAGATAAGATAGGACTAGGTTTAGATTGGAAACGAGTTAGTGATAAGTCAAGATACTATAATCACATGCAGGGTTATGAAAAAAATCGCTGGGAAAACTCTAGAATAGAAGAAAATGTAGCACTTGATGTTCCTATAGATACAACATTTGCATTATATAAATTACATCATTACTATATAGGAGGAGCTAGTACAATGGATCCATATACAGCTAGACATTATCCTTGGGAGTTCACTCCAGAAACGTATGAGAAAGATAAAGAATTCCAATATTATATAGAACATGCATCTCATTCATGTTCTTATAAATCATTTTTAGGTTTATAAAAATTACATTTATTTGAATGAAGGTATTAGTGTTTACATCATCGTACAATCGTCCTTTCATGCTAAGACAATGTATTCTTAGTGCAAAGAATCAAAGCGTCAAGGTTACTCACTCTGTAAATATTACATCAGAGATGCCGCAACATAGTCTTGGATTAATTAGTGATTTGTGGGTTGATAGTTTAATTCTTACAAAGAACAGACATACGCACGTGAATAACATGGCAGCTATTAAATCTGTAGATGATTACGAAAGCTATGATCTATTTATTAAAATGGATGATGATGATATTTATAGAGCTAACTATGTAAAGAACATTGTAGATTTCTTCCAGAAAAATCCAGATGTAGATATTGTATCTTCAGAAATACAACTACAACTTAATGGTACAGATGTATATCTAGCTGATGCTAAAAACTTAGGAGGTAATAAAGATGTAGATTACAAAATGCCTATGACTTTTGCATTCAACAAGAAGGCATTAGATGTTATCATTAATCTAAAACAAAAGAACTTACTTGCTAATGATGATTTAACTTGGAGAATGATATGGGATGCACATGGACTAAAACATGCCCCTATAGATAACGCAGAAGAAATCATCTGGCATATACACGGAAAGAATGATTCTACAGCAAGTTTCTTAAAAGAAAAAGGGGCCCAATAAGCCCCTTTTTACTTTCACCCAAAAACACACAAAAATGAAAAACAATTTATTTTGACAATCGCTTCTGCTTCATAGGAAGCATTGGTGATTTTAATCTCTTAGGAGTATCCGCTTCTCTCATGAAGTTATTCTTTGGAGAAGGATTGGGTACTTTAGGTGCTTTACGTGGCTTACCTGATTTCATTGAATAATTTATTTAAGTAACTATCATCTAACTCATTTACAAAACATGTACCACCTGAGTCAGAGATAGTTGTAAGGTTTAAGAATTTTAAATTACCCTGAACTATTAATTGACGAGTCTGTGTTCCTGTGGTTCTTTGATTTATTACTAACAATGTATAGTTTGTTGTATGTTCATCCAGAAAACCACAAAGCAAAGAAGCTTTCTTAACTTCTGCTCTAATATCAAAGCTTCCTCTATGAAAGATTACAAATGTTTTTTCTTCAGAAGAAGCTAACATTTCTCTAAATCTATTTACACATCTTTCAAAGTATGCGTAATGATCTTCATTAGTTAATGGATTATGATGATTAAATATAGTGAGATGATCTTTACCAATCATTTCATTATATAAAACATGTTGACAAATGTTTTCATTTACAGAGTCTGTAACATAATGTGATTTGTCAAGATACGTTTTGAAATCATCGTTGATACAGTGTTTCACCATATCAACATTACTAAATATCCAATCAAAGGGAAACGATGCTTGCTTTAATCCATTATTTTTTAATAGAGTGGAAGCATGACAAAATTCACCCAATGAACAGTAAATCATCTTACTTACAACCGTACTTACATTTCTTTACAGAAGCACCTTTCTTAGCTGTTTTAGGAAGAACACCACGTCCTATTAAAACATCCTTAAAAGTAGTCTTTCCATCTTTGTTTAAATCAAAGCCATTCTTAGCCTTTTTCATCTTACCACCCATCTTCATCAAGCCTTTTTTCTTTGCTCCATTTTCGTACTTGATAGTTTGATCATAGTTATCTCCACCACCTGGTGTACGAGGGAACTTCTTATCATAAGACTCTGGATAGAAATCTGCAGGAGTTTGCATCTTTTTCTTTTGTACAGGAGCCTTAGCTTTAGGTTTAGGAACAGTTGCTCCAAATGCAGCTTTCTTAACTGCTGATTTTTTCTTAACGATAGCCATTGTTATTTCTTTTTAGACATTTTAGTTGCACCTAATTGCTTGTCTTTCTTTAAGACAGCTTTACCCTTAGCACCTGCTAGGGCTTTCTCTTGTACCTTAGTATATGCACCTTTAGCATCTACAGGTCCTACACGTTTTGCAGAAGCTTTAAGTCCTGAAAGACTGCCGCCTGATTGCATTTTCTTTTTCATTATTTTTTCTTTTTAGATTGAGCTTTAATTTTCTTCTCTTGCTTTAACATCTGAGCTGTAGGTTTTTTACCTGAGCCTTTGTTAGCACGGATGTTATATTGTAATATGTTTCCAAGTTTTTCCTCTATGAATATCCTTCACAGAGTGATAACTTACTTGTAAACTGTCTGCAACCTGTTTAGGAAGAAGACCAGTTGATAGTTGTTTCTTAATCTCAATGACTTGTTCTTCTGTAAGTTTAGCCATTTTATGATTAGAACCAGTTTTCCAGTTCTTTGATAAGTTTTCTAGATGTTTAGTTCTATAACTCTCATCTTTCCAATTCTCCTTCTGAGAAACTGATTTCTTACGTTTAACTTCTTCAGTTCTCTTTATACCAATATTACTACCAGCAATCTTAGCAATGTTGTAATGTGGTTCAAGAGTATCTATATATTGTTGTTCAGTTTGTAGAATTTTATCAGTGGGACACTCACAAACAATCTCAAACTTAAAGTTATCTTCTCCATATTTGTTAACTGCTCTAATTAGTTTAACACAAGTGTTTTTGTTAGAACGTATATCATGTATATGAGTATAATATCTTTTTATTAGATTGTTTGTACTTCCTATGTAAAACTTGCCATCAATATTATTAGTAATTTTATAAATAACCCCTCCCTTTTTCTTTTCAGAGAAGTATCTTTGTTTACAATCATCACTAATAGCTAGTATCATTTACCTTTACTTTTGATCTTTTTTTCTTGAGACAACATTGCTTTTGTTGGAGCTTTAGGTTTAGCACCAGTCTTTTTGTTCTGAGCAGCTTTGCTTCTCAAATTATCCCATAGACCACGCTGAGAGTATGAACCATCAGCACGTTTAATCATTTGCTTTGCCATAATTTAACAGTTCCACTTACGTAGAGATTTATTGATTCTTGAATTTGGATCATTAGCAGTCTTAGCTGATGTAAGACGTTTCTTCATTCCTGACATACGTGCACAGAATGACTTGCGTCTATTAGCAGCTTTGCTACCTTTCTTTAATTTAGATGGAGGAGTTGTGACAGCAGTCTTTAACTTGCTGCCTGGGTTAGCACGTCTATAGGACGCTACACCTTTTGCGTTGAGGCCACCAGATTTAGATTTACCCTCACTACGAGTCCATGCTGGTGTACTATTTCTTTTTTGTTCAGCCATTTTTCTTATTATTTACTATTGCTTCACACATTTTATATAAAAGTTCTTCTGTAGCATTAGATTTAAACACATTTACTGCTCTACAAATAAATTGAACATTATTTTCAATATATCCTAAATTAGAATCTATTCTATCAATAGATGCGTTTATATCCTTGTTCACGTTTTAATTGCTCCTCTTGTTCAAGAATTATTAACTCTGATAAAGTAATTCCTTTATTCTTTGCTCTCCTAACTTGATTACGAGGATTAATACTTTTCATTTATTTTTTCTTTTTCTTAGAAAGCTTCTTAAACGTGAGAGCTAAGGCTTTAGCCTTACCTGTACAACCAGGTTTAGTGATAGGAGTGCATTTGCCCTCCGTACCTCTACGTTTAATGGAGGCTGTCGCCTTTTGAATCCATTGCTTTGCCATACCTTCTATAGGTTAAATTGGGTTTTACTATAATATCTTTATGAGTAAATTGCCAGAGCTCCCCAGTGGCATTGATGATTATCGTGTAGATAGTGTCGGTCTCATGACCATAATCTGTAACCAACCAAACGATTCCATCACCTTTTGGTGTAGTGACTTCGATTCGATTGGCTGGTTCGTAGATCATTTTGTTTTTTTTTAAAGTGCAGTCCTACATCTAAGCATAGTTGGGCACTATTGTTCTGGAACTTCTACAACAGAACCGTTTTCAACAGCTTCTGCTAATGTAGCTTCCATAATTTGACTAGCTTTATCAGCTAACAAAATACGTTGTGCTTCTTCTGTAGACAAAATAGCACGTAATGAGTTTAATAAAATACCGAAATCGTTACCTGATAATACAAATCCTGAGTCAATTGCCCAGGTGTATTTCTTGTTTGGATCAAATGTTGGTACTTGTTGAACTTCTGGTTGTTCGTCTTTTACAATCTCCATGTTTGTTATTTATTTTTGGTTTGTTGTAAAAGTAAATGGAATAATTTAGAATTCCAAATGTGAACGGTAAACTTTTTTATCACGCCATAGTTGGAAGTAATTACCTCCAGATGAATCTCCTAATGAATGTAATCCACCTTCTTGCATAATCCTTTTTCCCACTTCTATCGTGACTGGGAAAC
>OGVU01000098.1_pt1 | contig 10809 bp, 7 predicted proteins | sample 1575861 | NCBI WGS metagenome assembly OGVU01 (sample SAMN07581532, study PRJEB24739) | freshwater metagenome | place: Singapore | collected 2015-01 | reverse complement strand
GTTTCCCAGTCACGATAGTTTTCTGTCCATTGACCAACAGTTATTCCATTTATAATAAAATCATAGTCTCCAGATGTTCCGTTGTTGTTGGCGATTGCCCTAAAAATTACATGACAATAATCTGAATCAAATTCTTGAATAGTAAAGGTGTCTTGTAAATGTATCCACCCTGGCCTTTCTAATGCATTTATTGTTGTCGTAACCTGTATCCAAGACAAGGTGTCATTGTCATAATATTCATATCCGATTTCATATTCAGAGATATAGTCTGATGATTGATAAACATACATGCTAATGCAAAATGTTTCCAACTCTTCGCTGCAATCACTAAATAAAAACAAATCTGGACTAATTGCCTCTATTACTGTTCCATCAATACTTGCAGTTACACCCTGTATACCTGCATAAATTTCACTATTAAATGGAGATGCCTCATCTGGAAGGGGTAGACCATCGTTTGCCGTGCCATTTGTAATGGTCCACCCACTATACGGAGATGCAGATTCAAAGGTTCTTTGCTGATCATTAATTAAAGAAATATAAGAAACATCATCGTCTAAAGGCCAGATGGCAACGGGATGTTCTGAATAAAGTTTAGCGGCATAAAGATTTGAAACAACGCTCATGAAGATCTCCTAATTAATTATAGCAAAGGAGGGGCCACCTCATACCGTGACCCCTCCCTGCTGACCATTATGCACTAACAGGAGATGCAATATCTACAACCTCACAAGCACCAGCAACGCAAGATAGTTCCTGGCTTCCGCTTGTGTTATCCTCAAGTTCATATAGTGGTAAAGATGCCCATGGAATATCCTTTGGCATTTTTTTAAGCCACTCTTCATATTCTTCCTTAGTAATTTCTTGATATGGTGCTTGCTTATAGGTATGCTCTGCCGCTGGAAGAAATGAAATTCCACCAACATTATCAAAATTATCATATACCCATGCACCTACACGCAACCACTCATCCTCATGAATATTTACAGTTACAGATGGATTGTGTTCTGTCCAATGCTCACGATATGTTTTCCATATTTCAAGGTGATCAATGGCAGAAAGATCCTTAGTAACTACCGCGCCCTTTGGTGCCTTAATTGGAAAATAAAATACAGTTGTATCATTTGGCTTCATTACATCTGGCTCATTAGGAACACCAAAGTCCTTGAGGAATATAGTTAGTGGATCTTTATTGTCTCCACGAACTGAACGCAGATAGTATGGAGAATACCATGGATGAATACCGCTAGAAACTCCTGTCAATTGAGAAACAGTTCCAGAAGGCTTAACGCAGGTAATAGATGCAGAATGATTAATTCCTAACTTATCTGCTTCCTTAGCGTTTGTCATTACTGATTCTTCACGGAGGGCAGCAAGAATGCCAGCCAACTTTTCTCCATTTGTAGCAGTAATCTTATTACCAAAAATTCCTGTTAGGGAAACTCCAAGGAGTCTTTCTTCCTCGCAGTTATCTTTCCATGACTTACGAATATACTTAAAATTAGTTAGCGTGGACTGCCAGGTACCAAGAATGGTGGCTAAACGAACCTTTTCTGATAAATCCTCTACAGTATCATTTGCCTCAATAACAACTTCTGTTAAATTACAGAATTCATTTGGACGCAGCAAAATTTCTCCACAAGGATTTGTTCCCATTACCCTAGAAGAATCACGACGGTCGAAACGATCAATATGCTTGCGTACAGAATCCATATTATATATTCCTCGTTCCCCTGATTTTGACTCATATAAATTTCTCCATTCTCTGAGAAATTGTGCGGTATTTGGCTTTGCATTATATACCGCCGAATTATTGGCAAGAGCACGCTGGCCCTCTGACTCCCACCAGTTTCCACTCTTTGCCTTTGCCATTTCAAAGTCATCAAGATTTGACAATGAAATAAGTGCAGAGCGACGAACACCGCCTACAACAACCACTTCACCGATCTTACACATTAGATCATGTGCCTCAATTGGCTTTAACCTACGACCAGCAGACTTTTTAAATACATCAACAGTAAAATGAAAAAGAGCATTTAGTGGTTCTGGGCCAGATGCACGACCACCAAAAATCTTAAGTCGTGATCCTGCTGGACGAACCTTGGACATATCCCAATTCGGGATTTGACCCTGATACAGCAGAGCAATTAGTTCTTTATAAGCCTTTGCCCATCCAAGTTTTGAGTCCTCTACAACAATTGTGGTGGCCGTTGGGAAGTGTTGTTCTGCCACGGCAGGAAGTTGATTAAGGTATTTTCCTTCTACAGAAAAACCAACTCCAGTTCCATTCATCAAAATATACATGGCCTCATCAAATGCCCTGGGGGAATCAACAGCAATAAATGAACAGTTATATGCTGCAATATGATCTCTATCTAATGCTGGTCCTGCTGTCATAAGGGCACGCATGGATGGCATAATCTTATGATGAAGAATTGCATCTCTAATTTGAGAGAAGATAATGTTATTCTCGTCATACTTATAATTTTCAACAAGATGATTTTTCATAAAGTCTATGTAGCGATCTACTGTTTCCACCCACGTTTCTCGCCTACCCTTATCTTCTAGCCACCTAGCATATCTTGAAATATGAATAAAGTTTCTGTATGGATCTGCGATTGATCCGTTGTCATCAATAAATGACATTTGAGCACCGTCCTTTGATTTTTATGATAAGACTCTAGTATACCAGCGGTGTAAAAATATGTCTATTTCTAACAGTAACAAGTATTATAAAAACAAACATTTTTGTTTATTATTTTTGTAACAATTTTATTACATACCAGCGACGAATAGCGCAGCAGACAAAACTTGCGATGCGTCTACCCCACCACCGCCGCCTGAACCAATTGACTGATAAGTTGTTCCATCATTTGTAAACTCCCATGCGTCTGTTGTTTCATTCCAACGAATATCGACATTAGGAGATGTTCCTCTTTCCACAGTAAAAGAAACATTGTCTACTGGGGAACCAGTTGTTGCTGATTCCATTATAATTTGTGAACCTTCTGAACTTACTATTCCAGTAAATGTTGGAGAAGCAACAGGTGCCCTACTTGTATCAGATGGGTGAATATGGTCTTGTCTAGCATATCGTAAACTTGTCCCTACCGTCGCTATTCCATTCATTATTGGACTTGCAGATCCTGCTTGACCAACAACAAAAGCGGTGGTAGCAATTTGATTTGTATTTGTATCTACCGCCGCAGAAGCAGATGTTGGAGTTCCAGTAAGTGCAGGAGAATTAGCAAAAACTAGTGATCCAGTTCCTGTTTCATCTGTAACTGCTGCTGCTAAGTTTGCAGATGATGGTGTTGCAAGCCATGTAGCAATCCCTGTACCTAATGCAGTCAATCCAGTTCCACCGTTGGCTACTGGAAGAGTTCCTGATACATGAGTTGTAAGATCAATCTTTCCCCATGATGGTGCTGTACCAACTCCACCTGATATAAGGGCATTTCCTGTTGCTACCCCCGCCAATCTAGCCAGGGTAGTTGATGCAGAAGCATAAACAATATCACCAATAGTATATGAAGTTAGTCCAGTTCCACCCCTGTTTACTGCAATAGTTGAGGCATCCCAAGTTCCTGTTGTAATAGTTCCAAGGGCGGTAAGTGATGAAGATACAATGCCTGATCCCAATGCACTTGCACTAAGAACGGCTACATCATTGATTTCATATACTTTAGTGTCAGCAATATTAAAATTACCACGAATATTCACTTGTCCAGCAGATGCTCCAACATTGATGACTGTTGCTGCTTCACCAATATTAAGAGTTGTTGCTGTTGTATTAATAAGATTAAAGGTTGTTTGTGTTGTTGTAATGTCGCCACCATTTACCGCTGCATCTCCAGTAAGCGTTACATTAACAAAAGTTGGCGAGGCAGAGGTTTGAAGATCCTGACTCAATGACATGCTCATCTTGCCAGTAGAATCATTATATGTTGGTGCTTGAAGTCCGTTACTAAATGTACCCCCGCTTGTCCACATATCTGAAGAGATATCTTCAATAATTTCTTTCAGGTCAAGATCAATCTTGTCTGCTAATTGTTCGATATCTCCTGCAACATTTACTGGATCTGTTGAGAGGGGATATGGCAAATTGTAATTAGGTGTTAATCCAGTAGCCATAATTAAATTATATCATTCACATAAACGAAAACCCCGCACAATGGCGGGGTATTCGATTGAGTTTTTGATTACTCCTCTACAGGTGCTTCAACGACTGGAGAAACAAACTCGTCGTTCTCAGCATCATACTTATCGCCAATGCCAGCGTACTTGGATCTAAAGTTAGAATTATAACTTGTCTGTCTCCAATTTCCTGGTAGACCAATGGAATTTAGGAATGCTGCTCCAATAGCCTCAGACTCAGGGAAATCCTTATCCCCACAGTCTTTGTTGTCTACCACTACCACACTTTCAACTACACCTTCTGGACTAATTTTAGCAAAATGTGCCATTTAAATTACCTCCTTTATTGTCTTTTTCCAATGTTTCCATTCGATGTTTAATTTATCATTTTTGCTTAGGTTGCATCTTTGACACAAAGGCTGCAAATTTCCTATGCTGTGCCTGCCACCCCTACTAACAGGAATAACATGGTCTATATGTATTTTATCATAAGATCCGCATTCCGCGCAAGAAGAAGAAATAAGTCTTTTCATATCTTTATTTGATATAACAAATATTCCGTTACCCGCTTGCTTTACCCTGCGAGAAATTTCATTCTTTCTTTGTTTTTCCAGCCATTTATCATAGTTATCTTGAATATATTTCTTATGATATGCCTTGCCTTTTTCAGAATTATTATACTTAATAAATCTTAGTTTTGCTTGTGGCTTCTTACTATATCTTGCTTGCGTCTCTTTTACTCTTTCTGGATGACGCTTGGCATATCTACGAGATTTTTCAGCATTTCTAATAGTATGGCAAGAATGGCAATACGGGATACGATTATACTTATATGTTTTGGCTTCTGGAAAATCTTCTAATGGACCACAATGGCCGCATTTTTTGCATTCCCTAGTAATCATAACTTATTATACCGTATTTACTAGTTTCTAGCAACACGGACGATTACGATGCCGGAGCCGCCAGCCCTACCAGTCGTGACGGCCCCGCCCCCGCCGCCACCTGTGTTAGCGGTTCCGGCAGCAGCGTTATCGGAACCAGCATCAGTTCCCTTCCCTCCGCCACCAGTCCCACCAGTACCACCGGAACCAGATACGCGAGTTGCACCACCACCGCCGCCTGCGCGGGTAACGCTTGATCCCGTGAAAGAGTTGGCAAGACCATTTCCGCCAGCGCCACCAACATTTCCTGCTGCGTTTGACCCAACAGCGCCAGCGCCACCACCACCTCCGCCCCCGCCTGTATGGACTCCGTTCCCACCGTTATTTCCGAGGCCAGTTGTTCCAGTACCACCTGTCACACGATTAGCGGCATCACTTCCTGCGCCGCCACCACCAGAACCACCGGGGCCGTTATTCATGCTGTCACGGCCTCCACCACCGCCACCGCCAGACGCAAAGAATGAACCAAGGCGTGAGGATGATCCCGTGTAGCCGGGGTAACTAAAGGCACCGTCTGAAGTTGATCCTCCTGCACCCACGGTTACAGTCAATGAACCAGCAGGGAGATAGGCATTAGTGATTTCTAAATGTCCTCCACCGCCACCACCGCCGCCGGAGTTGGCATTGACAACGGAACCACCGCCACCGCCACCAACAACGAGAACATCAGCGAAACCAGCGGTACCTACAGTAATAGATCCACTTCCAGTAAATGAATATACATCATATGTGACACCATTAATTCCATTTGTACCATTTCCTATGTAGGTGGAATATGTTCCTGTTGAACTTGATATCGTTGCATTTGCAGATGCTGATGCTTGGACTATAGGATAGCGAACAACTACAATACCTGAGCCTCCTGCTCCTCCTTGAGCACCAATAGAACCACTTCCATCATTTCCGCCACCGCCGCCGCCGCCACCGCCAGTGTTAGCAGATCCGCTTCCCGCACCTGGGTTTCCCCCTCCCCCTGTTGCTCCAGTACCTCCACCACGCTGACCTCCAGCACCACCCGCATTTCCAGTAGAACCACCACCACCGCCACCACCTGCGTAAAATGCATTCACACCACTAAATGGCGATTGAGATCCATTTGATCCTACACCGCTGCCAGCAATACCACCACTTGCCCTTGATCCCATTGCCAGTATCATTTCTGAGGCTGTTCCACTTCCTCCAGCAAGTGTTCCAGTTCCACCGTAAGCGGCTGTGCTAGCATTTCCTCCTGCTCCTCCTGCGCCAACAACTACTGTATAACTTGCTGTAGACAAAGATAGTTGTCCAGTTCTAACAAATCCTCCTTGTCCTCCTGCATCTCCCTGGCCTCCCCCAATTCCATGTCCATTTCCGCCTGCGCCACCACCAACAACAAGAACATCAGCAAGTCCATTACCAGTTACTTGTAGGGTTCCAGAACCAGTAAATGTATGCACTCTATATGAGACTCCTGGAATTCCATTTCCTGCACTTGCTGTAGCGGTATATGTGTAGGAATCTGTTGACCATACCGCCCCTAAAGGTACAGCAGCAGAAGCAGAAGTAGCCATTACTGTTGCTGATGCACTACCACCTGTTGCTGAAATAGATGTTAATACTGGCTGAGAAGGAGATTTTGTACGGAAGATTACTATGCCAGAACCACCATTGCCACCTGTACTTGATACTCCTGTAGCGCCACCACCGCCGCCACCAGTATTAGCAGTACCAGCAGTGCCCGATGTTGTTCCATTTGCTCCAGCACCTCCTCCTCCTGATCCTCCTGCTCCACCAGTAGTTGGTGAATGCCCACCACCACCACCAGCGCGGGTTACTGATGTTCCTGTAATGCTACTAGCCAGTCCTGCACCCCCAGCGCCTCCTACAGTTGTGCTAACACCATTGCCACCAACAGCACCAGCACCTCCACCTCCGCCAGCGCCTCCGTAAGATCCTCCACCTATTGCTGTTCCACCATTATTACCAAGACCTGATATTCCAGATCCACCAGACGCTGTTGAACCAAGGCCAAATGATGACGCTCCACCACCACTAGCACCACCAATTCCAGCATGTGAATATTCATTCTGACTATTCCATTGCGCCCGAATACATGCTCCTCCTCCACCACCTGGAGAGTAGATCAAAGATCCAATATTTGATGCTGCACCTACAACACCATCACGATAAATATTTGATGAATATGTACCACCAGATCCGCCAGCACCTACTGTAATTGTTAAAGATCCAGATGGAAGATATAAATTATTTGTAGAGAGGTGTCCTCCTGCGCCACCACCACCGCCATTACCATTTGCTCCACCACCTCCACCACCAACAACCAAAGCCTCAACCATACCAGGGGAATCAACAGTAATAGAACCAGATCCTGTAAACTGATAAACCGTGTAATCACCCACGGTAGTTACAGTAGGAGATCCAGTAGTAGCAGATATTGATGCCCATCCTGATTGGAAATTGGGGGGAATAGGAAGAAGTGCATTGGGATAACGAATGATGACTATACCACTACCTCCTGCGCCTGAAGATGAACTGTTTCCAGTAAATCCTCCTGCACCGCCGCCTCCTCCTGTATTAGCGGTTCCAGATGGTGCGGTATTTCCAGATCCTGTGGCTATTCCATTTCCACCGCCGCCTAATCCTCCAGTTCCTCCAACTCCTCCCCAGGAGCCGCCGCCACCGCCACCGCCGCCACCTCCGTAATAGGATGATGTTCCATTTATTGAACTAAGAAGACCAATTCCTCCAGCACCGCCATTTGGAGAAGATGCTGCTGTTCCGTTACCACCAGCACCGCCGCCACCGCCACCAGCCAAAGATCCTCCAGAGCCACCAGAAAAACCACGGTTGGAATAAAGTGGAGAAGCACCTGCCACACTATTGCTTTGTCCACCTCCACCGTTTCCACCTTGTTGTGGAATTAATGAAAATGTTGTTGGGTTAGTGCTATTTGATCCTCCTGCTCCACCACCATTTGCAACAATATTATTAAAAGATGAAAATCCACCTCTTGAAGCATTAGAAATAATGGATGTTGATGAGTTTACACTTCCACCAGCACCAACTGTTATGGGATATGATCCTACTGATATTGGCATAGCACCTGTTATTGCCTCACCTCCACCACCGCCGCCCATAATTCCATCAGTAGTTGGCCCTCCTCCTGCACCACCGCCAGCAACGACTAGATATTCAACGTCGCCACCTCCTGCGTAAACATTTAATGTTCCAGTAGAGGTAAAAGTGTGGACGGTATAAGAAACACCATTCTCTGAAATCTGTGTAACAGTTCCACCAGTAGCACGAATAACCCCTTGTGGGTTGATATTTACTACTTGTGGGTTTGCTACGTTTGAGATTGCCATGTGTTTTCCTTGTACCGTCCTTTTTTATAATTATATCACTAGATTGGGTATCTGATTACTACAATTCCTGAACCGCCATTGCCACCATTACCATATCCAGATTCACAGCAAGAGTATCCTGATCCGCCACCGCCGCCGCCTGTATTGGCTGTACCTGCTGTAGCATTTGCTGCTGGTCCACCAGATGATCCTGCGCCACCGCCGCCTGATCCACCAGTACCAGCAGTTGATGGACAACACCCACCTACGCTTGTTCCTCCACCACCGCCGCCACCTGCGTAAGTAACAGATGTTCCTGTATAAATATTTGCTAGTCCTGCTCCGCCATTGCCAGCAAATCCTTGTGTTGGGTTGGTGGCTGCCGCACCTGCTCCTCCACCGCCGCCGCCGCTGTAGAAACTGTTGGCGTTAAATCCTGCTCCACCATTATTTCCTAATCCAGGAGTTCCTGCTCCCCCTGCACCGTTACCACTTCCTCCGCCACCGCTTCCTCCGACATTTCCTGGCCACTGACCATTTGATGACCATGATGTTGCCCCAGAACCGCCACCGCCACCTTGAGAAAATAAAGTTCCACATCTAGACGTAGATCCTGCTCTACCAAAAATTGATCCAAATACTCCAGCACCACCGCTTCCAGGATTTAGTGCTCCCGATCCTCCTGCTCCAATAGTTATAGTTTGGCTTCCAGAGTTAAAGTAGGTCTGTGGTGCGACCAAAACACCGCCGCCACCGCCACCGCCAGCGCCTCCTGCTCCTCCGCCGCCACCTGCACCAACAACCAACTGATTTGATTTATTTTGGTTTAAGAGATTATGAAACTGCAGAAGAAAAAGTGATTGCAGATCATCATATCCAATATTATAAAGTGGAATCACTTAGGCATATTGGCTTAGTTAATACTGTAAAAAAGCCATTGAACAGTTAAGTCATTGTGATATACTGTACATCAGTTTTGATGTAGACTCAATGGATTGTGATCAAATCTCTTATGGCACTGGAACACCGGTTCCATCTGGATTTAATCCTAAAGAGATTATTGAAATCATTAGCCTATTTCAAAATACAGGCAAAGTGAAATGCATTGAGTTTACAGAAATCAATCCTTTATTAGGCAATAAGGGAAATAAAATGGCCGAAACTGCATTTCAAGTACTGGATCAGATTTCTCTGAATATTAAATAGACTTAAAATTTTTTATACTTAGCATTGGATAAAAATAAAGCGGCCCCGCAAATGCGGGGCCGCTTAGTATAGTTCATTAACTAATTATACTAGTCAATATCCCAGAAGATACGTGTAGATAATGGGTCGATAGTACCTTGCGCGTTTACATTCGCACCGTTAGAACCTAATTCAGTTCCAGGGTAGAATAAACGTACAGGTCTTTTCGCATCTGTTACGTAGTTCTTAGATTGAGGAGTTACAGGGAATCCGTTCTTACGGTATTCAGACCATGCTTCTAAACCATTGAAGTTTGCTAAAGCCAACCATTTTTGGTAAGCGATTGCTTTTAACTTGTCAGTAGATGCAGTGAAGTCTACTAAATCAACTCCGCTAGCTAATAATCTTGTTGCATCAGATGCAGTTGCACCTAAAGCTCTGTAAGATTCTTTCACACCAGCTTCAAAATATGATTGAGCAGTACCTGTTAAGTTTACTGAAGCATAACGTTGCTTCGCTTCTGCTAAGTTTAAGTTTACTTCAGCAGCAGTCATAATAATGAAAGGCTTATTATATACACCTTTAACCAATACTGATGGGCCAGGAGCAGATGAAACTGCTGGCAAGAAGCCTGAGCTAGATCCGAAAGGCACACCAACATAATTTGAATTAATTTCTGGCTTTGCACTTACACCTGGATTAGCAGGATCTTCATTACCAGCAGCATACATTAAACGCTTCATACGAACTGTATCACCTGTATTCTTTAAAGAGTTAACAGTGAATTCAGTAAAACGAGGCCAGTTATTGTTTGCTCTTCTTGCACCAGTCTCACTATAACCGTATTGGTCATAGAAAGGATTGATTTGACCAGCAGAAGGAGTATAACCTGGGTTAACACCAGCATCTGCTGAAGTTAAGAAACCAGTACCTTCAGCAATTGTCTTATTCAATTCTGTAACGATATAAGCATCTCTTCCGCTGATTCTAGATTGACGCATTAAAATACGCAATTTCAAAGAATTCGCGAATTTGATCCAGTTGGTAGAACTACCTTTAAATAAGATATCAGAAGCAGTAAATGCACTTGGAATAGGATTTGCTTTTACATCAGCAATACCTGCATCCAATAAAGTAATTAAACCTTCATACACTGCTTTTTGATCATCAAATTTTGGAGCCAATGCGCCTACTCCTTTCAA
>OGVU01000097.1_pt1 | contig 10964 bp, 27 predicted proteins | sample 1575861 | NCBI WGS metagenome assembly OGVU01 (sample SAMN07581532, study PRJEB24739) | freshwater metagenome | place: Singapore | collected 2015-01 | reverse complement strand
TACTGAATGAAGGAATAATTAATTGCGTGGATGGGATGAAAGCTATAGATTACTTGAGTGTAAAAAAGGAAGATGTGTTATAGTATAAATCTACACTCGTTTTCTTCGTTTTCCATGAGACCCTCTAGCCTAAAAATTAGAGGGTTTTTTTATTTGCAATAAATATGTAAAGCCTTTTATTATGTTCGTTATGAAAGTTGCAAACATGGAAACAAAAAGAAAAAAAGATTACACTCAAGATTTATATTTTGATGTGATAGAAGAAATTAAAAGGCAATTTGGCGATTGTATCTTTAGAGAAAAGCCTAGTTTATTTGCTCAAGTTCATGCCTTGATTAATGAAGATAAACCGAAAGTAGAAGCTTCTAGAAAGCCTGAAAAGAAACAAATACAAATCAAAGAGTCAAAGCCTTTACCCGTGTGGACTGGACGGAAACCCGTAATCCAAAAACCTGAAAGCCAAACCATTAAAAATCGCATTTTAGAATTAGCTGGTAAAGTAGAACGCTTCACTAGGGCAGAAGCTAAAGAAGCCTGCAAGGGTGTGATTTCTGATTATCATTCAGTGGATTCGATTTTACATTCTCAGATAATTTACTTGCTGAATCACGGGTTAATTAAGACCGTAGGTAAAGGATTGAAAGAGACTTTGAAAAACGGCAAGAAGAAAATTAATTATTATTCTTTAGCATAAAAAAACCCCACTGGGAAAAAATCAAAAACCAGTGGGGCGTAATGAGGAAGGAAAGGTTTACACAAACATTATACCCTATTTTAAACTTTTAATCCAAGATCCTAACATTGCTGATAAAGTCATGGTCAATGCTGTACCTGTAGATGCGAAGAAACTACCCGTGATTAGAAAGCCCAAGCAAAAAATCAAAATATAAAAGAAAAAGTATTTCATTAATAACTCCAAGTGGCATACTCTGGTCTTAAATCTAAATGAATGAATTTAGATTTAGGGTTAATGGCTCTGCCACCTTGTTTAAAAATGCTGTTAATAAAATCATAAACTTCTTGAAGTGGAACGCCTATCACATAAAAATCAACGGCTAAACCTGTCGTATGCTGGCTTCCACCTCTGCGACCTTGTTTAATTTCCCATGCAACGGGTCTAAAGCAGCTAGTGATGATTACTGGCTTACCGTAATAATCCCTAATGATTTGAAGAGCTGTAGCGATTCGAGTTAAATTCCTGTCTACTTCTATACTCCAAGCCTGTTCAATGAATGGCAGGATTTCTGCTTTGTTTACAGTAAAAGGGAATAGCAATTCATAAAGGCTTATGTTAGGCGTTACTTGGCGGTTTAGAATGGTCATGTTTATATTTTACCCTTTATTCTACCAGTTCATAAGTCTGAGTGAATATCTCAGGCTTACATGGGTAAAACTCACCCTTAACACCTTTGATTACATAGTCGCCAATATTGACTTTCATTAATCCTTCGAGTGTTTCTATGCTGAATGTTCCGCCATCATGATATTTCTTGCAAGGGATGATTGTTTCAAATGGGGTTATATCTCCATTGAACTGTAAAGCTTCTATTACTACTGGTAATTTTCTATATTTTTGCATATTTATATTCTACCCTTTATTTGATTTTAGTTTTTGAATGTCCAGTTTTTGAGGTCAAAAACTGGACATTTCAACGACATACCAACGACAAAACGCAAACGCTGATTGAGTTTTGATCATATTCCCAATGTCGGGGAAATGGTTTTCTGAGACCATACTGGGTGATGACATGGTATGATATTTGTGTACGGTTTCATAACGTATGTGCAGTGTTTTGATAGGCACTGCTTTTTTTTATGTATATTAGTTTATGGTTTTGTAAAAAGTATGCTCATGTAGATTTTTTAAAACTTGCACTGGATAATGGTGTAGATAGTCAAGAAGGGTTAAACTTCTGGAGCGAGAAGGATAGACTTAAAGATCCTAGCGGTATCTATAAAGTTGGCAGACAGTATATAGATAGAGACAAGGTTATGGCTTTAACCGATTCTCTCTTGTTTAATGCTTTGCCAAAAAACGGAATTGAAGACAAAGTTTTAAGTTTGTCTTGTTTAAGGGGAAGGGAATATAGGGAAGCTCTTGAAAAGCTTTGGATAGATTTGATAGAGAGTGGATTTGCTTTACCCTTGATAAATTTTGAACAAAGAATTAAAAATGCTAGAGCTAGAGATAGAGCATTAAAAGCAGAAATTAAATTGAAGAAGCTAAATAAAAAGCCCTGCAAAGCTGGGGGCTAGCAGGGCTATATTCATGATCTCTTTAGTTATACCTGATAATGGTTAAGGTTCGGTTATTTCCATTTAGGGTTTCTCAATTTATTATAAGCTACAACTCCAAGCCATGCAGCGTTACGCCTCCATGCTGAAACACCATCAAGCTTTAAAATCTCTCTAAAAATCCCATGAGTAAAAGCTTGCGATTCAGATTTAGAATTACATAAATAATCATGCACTATAGCAGCTCTTAAGGTATTCCCTTCAAAAGGCTCACCGATAACAGGCTGTAGCCATTTTGGGATACTCATGCCATCAGTGATAAAGCCTTTAGGGATATAAATTTCTTTTTTATAAATAAATTCTTCGTCTGTTTTAACTAATAAAGATTTTTTAAGTTTAAACTGCAAAGGTTTTAAACAGTGAATTTCAAGGTCTTCTATTAAATTAAAATTAGAGAAGGTTATCATTTCTTTATTTTAGCAGCATTCCAAGTCCGTTAAATTTTCAACATAAGTTAAAACGTACTGATCCATATTCTCTCTGATTAAATTAACATTGTAATTAAATCGAATAAAAGAGCCTTTATCAATCAAGGCGTACTTTTCGTGCTTGCACGAATAACCGACATAAATATAATCTTTGTCCATGTAGCGAATTAACTGCGAGGCAGTCTCTCCTAATTTATTCATGGCTTTACGAACTTCAAGGGTTTGGTCTACGATCTTATTTAAAGCTTCTTTTTTACATTTTTCTATGTAAGCACTAGACAATAATTCGAGATATTCATTAACGATTTGATCTGGGACGTGTTGATATTCGAGTTTGCGTAAAAAGTCACGGCGGTTCCAGTTGTTCATCATGAAGTAATAGTGAATCTTTGCATGATCTGTCACATCGTAATCAGGAGGTAGAAATTTTTTAACAGTCTCCGTAATTTTAATGATTTCATCAATGTTGTTCATTTGTGTTTTTTCTCCTCTTTAGCGTTCTCCATAAAAGCCCATACAGGGTAGGTATCAACATAGACTATCCAGTAAGGCTTACGTTTCTTTACCCATGCAGCAACTTGACATTCAGCAAAGCTGTAGGCATCTGCTTCATCAGTAAAATAGTAAAGCTCTAAAGACTCATCATGTTTTGTTTTCTTACCAGCAAAAGAAGGATAAAGTTTTTTAAATTCTTTAGTCATTGTGTCTGCCCCTTTCGACCTCTTGCAACTTGCTTAAATGCCAATGAACTCTAAGCACACCATCAATAAAAGCTTTAGTTTCTCCTACTGTCCCCCCGATAAAAATAGTTTTAAAAGGTTCATCACTACCTATTTTTCTTTTTTTAATTTCTTTTTTACAAATAAATAAAATCTCATCCTTTTCACAGAAATATTGAGAAATACAATCCTTATAATTTTTAAAATATATTTCTAAATTTTCTATCGTACTCATCTATTCTAAATCCTCTAGACAGCAAGCTAAAAAAGCAGCTAAAGCACAAATAATAATAACGACTAATGCTAATAAAATCCAACCTAAATAAGGTATAAGCCAAATGTTATGAGCCTTTAAAAGCTCAAAGGCTAGGAATGAGATAGTTCCATATCCCACCACGATAGTGAGCATTTCTAGAAAATTAATAAAAAATCTCATTCAAAAATCCTCCTTGCTTGATCTACTACTTCCATAAACTGCCAACAATAAAGCTTCTGCCATCCCATCTTGTTTCTCTCTACACCGAGGTGGAATTAAATTAACTTGAGGGAACAGCTCTTCTGCTTTGGCGATAGCATCTTCTTTCTCTGCCCCCAAATCGAAATATCCCTTCCAGTTATTGGCTGGTACTCTAAGGATTTTATACCCTAAGCCTTCTGCGATCCCATAAAGTCTACCTACATTTTCAGCAGTGGTTCCAACTACGACAGCACTGTTAATCCCTAGATAGAAAGGCTTTTCGATAACTACTAAATCAGGTTTAAAATTTAAAACCAAATCATAAACTGCTTTAGAATTAACAATATCTTTTTTTTTATAAATAGGTTTTTTTTCTTTATGAAATTTTTTTTCCGTCTTAGTCATTTTTTTAACTTTCTTTTTAGTCTTAGTGGCTAGCTTTGCGACTGGCATTTTAATCAACTTGGTCAAAAGCCCATCTTCTAGAAAGGCTATGCCGCCTTTTAACCCTGGGTCAATTCCTATTATTTTCATTTCATCTCCAATCTAAATCTGCGATAACCCTTGTCATTAATTACCAAACAAGCCCCTTCTGGCAGTCTCAGCTCTACCCAGTTGAGGCATCTAACAAAATCGGATTCAGGATATAGAGTCCTAATTCTGTCTAGTTCTTTTTCATTTTCGACTAAATATGTTCTAATTGGCGGTTTCGGTTTTTTCACCTGCTTCAAATCCTTTTTTTAATTCTTCTATAGTTTTTAGGCAAATTTCAATGGCTTCTTGAGCTGCTTCTTCCTTCGTCTGTGCTTTTAAGGATTTATGATAAATATCCAAGGGTGAAAAGCTAAACACCCATTTATCAGGATAATCACGATGACCATAAACAATTATTACGGATCCTTGGTCATTGATTCGAGTTGTGAATAAGTTAGATTTTTTATTTTTAGGGTTTTCGCCTTTGTGGTAGGTGGTTTTATCAACCCACGTTAGCCCATTAATTTCAAAATCTTCACTCACAACGCACCTCCAAAATCTAAATTAATAACCCTATCTGATGTAATATTGATGATTCTTTTACCTTTGTGAAAATAAGTATTCCGTGTAGTAGGCACTTGATTGACATTGATGATAGATGATGACACCCTTACTGAACTGATGGAAATATAGTATCTGCCTTTTTTTAAATTCTTGATTTCATAATTCGTGCTTGTGTCATCTACTCCAGCGAAAGTAAAATTCGGCACTGTTTGACTTGAGTCGCTGTAGTTATCAATGTTTACAAAATTGATAATCATGCCCTTTACTAAAGGTACTGTACCTGTAACTGTTACAGTGTCATTTAGAAAGTTCTCTCTTAATGTTTCAGATAAAGCCCTGATGTCATCATGTTGTAATCTTGGAGCTGGTCTTGAGCTGGTCATTAATGGTCTTGGCTGTCCTGCACCTTCCCCTAATCTCCACGGCTGCCCATGATCTAAACCAATGGAGTGCAAAATTTCATGTACTATAATTACGGCTAATCGTTCTACGCTAGAAGCAGTACCAGCTACACATAAACCCCTATTTAATCCACCATTAGGTAATCTGTAAGCTGCATCAACGAATGAACTACCTGTATTATTATAGATACTGGCATAAGCTAAGGCTACTTCGTTAATAGCAGGCTCATAAGCTAAATCAATAGCCTTTCTTTCTTTTAAAATGAATGGGTACGGCTCTAACAGCTCAAAAACCCTATTCACTACTTCGTTAGAAAATTCAGTATCAATCACTAGCTGCACGGGTTTAGTCCCTGCCCAAAATGCTTTTTGGGTAGTGTTCCACCTGTAGACCTCTGCTGATACAGGTTTAGCTAAAAATAATGCTATTAATATTAATTTTTTAAAGTTATTTTTTTTCATTTTATTCTTCTCCATCAATACTTAAGATCCACGCAAGAAAATCACCAGTCTTATCTATGACCTCATCTGCTACTCTTATAATCAATTCTATTGGATTATCTTCGTTCATAAATTTAATTCCTTCGATATGTGATCGATGTACGATTCTCTTTTTTTCTTTTTAAAAAAATTAAAATATTTTTTAATAAAGTTAATTAATCTTTTCATAATTTTAAGCACCTTTCTAGCCTCTCAATCGTTAATTCCCTATTGATAATTTCTTCTGCTTCGACGATACACCCTAATTTGAAAAGACAGTTTTTGACGACTTCCATTCCTGCTACTGTTCTATAATCCCCATCTAAAGCCGCTTTTAAACTAATAGCTCTAACCAGCTTTAGTGATTCGATTATGTCTTCTTTTTCGCTTTCAATCATTTTATTCCTCTCTTAATATCATCTTCTAAATCTTTAATTTCTTCTTCGTGTTCCGAATACAGCCCGAATTTATTAACCTTTTGTCCAGTCGAGAATCTTCTGTATTGATCTTTTACCCAAGCTGTCATTTCTTTTAAGTCCTGTTCTGAGCTAGCCCATGCAGTACCCATTCCCCAAATATTATTGTGAGTGCTTAAACTAACACCACGAGAAGTGATCTTCAAGACTCCACCAAATGCAGGGTCTTGCTCATTAAAATAAATGACTTGGCTGATTAAGTCATCAAGCAGTAGCTTTTGGTTAGTTTTCATTCCCTAAATCTCCATTTATCAAAGCCCTAATCAATCCGTTGGCTCCCTCTTTTTGAATTTTGTCAAACTTTAAAGCTTCCCTCTTAAGGTACAAATATTCTTCCTCAGAAGCTTTCAAGCAGTGCCTATGTTTATTCACTAAAGGCTTATGGACTGGCTCTATTTCTCTAGCCTTATAACGCTCAATCAAGAGCGTTATAAAGTTATAGGGTAACTTCCCATTGACTTGGTATTTCTCAACTGACCCTGCTTCTAAATTAAGGCTTCTAGATTGTCTTTTCAATTGTTTTCTCCTCTTCCTCACAAAGCCACTTATACATTTCTCTCAGATCTTCATCGGTAGTCGCCAACAGGCAGTTATTCCAGCCGACACCACCCTGCCCACGATAGGCAAATAAACTTACTCCATTTTCCTCTATCTCAAGACTCGCATCAAGACGGCCATCTACATTTAACGAAATAACTTTTTTTACAAGGATTTCAATTAAAGCTATTTCTTCGTCACTTGGATTGAACTTTTCCATTAAAACCCTGCCTCAAAATCAATTTGCCCTTGAGCAACAGTAGCCTTTTGCTTAGCATTAAGCTGTGCTACTCCAGTTTTTCTTGCTTGAACTTTGTTAAGGATAGCTTGAGCCTTCTCATTTACATTGGCTAGTCTCTTCTCTATATTAGAACTTGGGAAATTAGTTTTAATAAATTCCTGATACTCAGGGAAGCTATCAGAAAGGCTTTTAGCAAACTCGGTTAAATCTTCCCAACTCCAGCCCGCTTCTGCTGGCTCAAATTTAGATTTCAATACCGCAGGTTCTTTATCTAAGCCTCGTTCTTCCATATAAGCTTTGCTTAATTCATAACCCTCAAGTGAATAAGGGTCAAACTTTAAAGCGATGGCTCCAGTAGCGTTAGCAAGGCCTCCCATGTCGAGTTTAAGAACTGTATCACCTAAAACCCTTAACTCAAACCCTTTGAATTTAGCACTGGTAAAAGGCTCTTGTTTTTCTTTTGATAAGTTGCTGATGATTTTCCCGTAAAACCTAACAGGCTTGCCGTTTTCGTTAAGCTCTTGAAAATCCCCAATGGTAGAGTCAAACTGTAGTGAAGCATCTCCGATATTTATTTCTTTAGGCTTGCCGCTTAAAGTATCAATAACTGGCTCACCGTCTTTGTCTGTTTGAATGCCTTTGATTAAAGACTTAAAGCCTGTGATTGAGTACAAGGGATAATCATTTATGGAGATATAGCCCTTGTAAATTTCCTGCTCTTTATTTTTTGTAACTGCTGCTGGTGCAAGATATATTTTAAATCCTGCAAGTCCTTCTTTGTTTAATTCAGCAAATTCTCTTAATTCATCAATATTCATAGTGTTATTTCTCCTTTTTGTTTAGATTTGTTTTAACTTCCTTAAAGATACCTCTTAGCTCTTCAAGCTCATTAGATGATAGTAAGTCCTTGCTAGCTGCGATCTCTTGAGCAAAGACATCTAGAGCATGAAGTGTGAAGGCTTCCGTTTCCAGTCTCTTTTTAAGAGCTAAAAAAACTTCGCTAGGCTCTTCTTCTATCTCAAAGTGCTTATCTAGATGATTCGGTTTGTCCTCTATAATCTCAGCCTCAAACTTTGATTCAGGGAAATCATCAGATTCATTGTAAATTGCACCACCAAAAACGTCAGGGCAGTACCATTTAGCACCATTGGACATGGCTCTAGCAAATAACATATTTTTAGGGTGCTTAGTCCAAACGTCTTTACCTGCAGTTAATCCAGCCGTTCTAGCGTCCGCAATAGTGAAGCTTTCCTTCCCTATTTCCTCCCATTTATCGCCTCTTCTTTCATAGAATTGAATAGTGCAAATTTCTTTAGAATGTTCTATGATTCGATAATCATATTTTCCACTCTTTTTAATCATTGCAGCTTGAAGACTTGCCCCGATCTGAATTTTAACCCCAGATTTAGAAGGAATTAAATAAACTTCCTTCATCGCCATAATTGGACTAATGCCTAACTCTTGCCCTGCTTGGATTTTAACCAAAGCTACTGACATATCTTTTACATCTTGGAATACTCCAGATTTAAAGAAATGTTCAGCCATTTCTTTCGTTTCGCTTAATTTCATTAATTCGCTCATAATTTTCCTTTCCTTCTTTATGGAGAACTGCTCCAGAACCATTCGTCTTCAGCCGATGGCTCAAATTCGTCCTGTTCTTCTTCTTCGTCCTGTTTTTCGTCTTCTTCGTCCATAATTTCCCTTTTCCTTCTTATATCATATCATATAATGCGACATAAATGTTAAGAATTAACTATATTCTTGATAAATATATTTTGGTTTTTCTATTGGTTTGTTCAGTAAGGCTATCTCTGCTAAACGTCTTTTTTTAAGCCCTGATTCAGAAGCTAGACCTTTGTTTATTTTATTCTTCATAACCCATGCGGCAGAATCTTTTTTACCTTGAGCTACTAATTTAACGGTTTTGGTACATCCTGCACGCCCTGCGTTGTAGCAAAAGCTGACAAGGGCATCATGTTCGTTTTGAGTAGCATTAGGATAAAGTAATAGTACATATTCGCTATCTTCTTCTAAATGTTTAACCATTCTAGACTTAGCCTCTGTCTTGGTTATGCACTCCCACTTATTAGTAGCTTTAGTTCCAAAGCCGTTAGAGTATTGGCTTACATCAGGGTAGGCACAAGAGGAGAAGCCTTCTAAGCCAATGATGAAAGCTAATAGTGATTCTTTAATCATGCAGCACCTCCTTTAATTCTTCTAGTTCTTCCTTTAGCTTTTCGGCTTTAGACTCCCATTCTTTACCCCATTCTCTTAAAGCAGAACATCTTGATCTTAATTCCTCTAGGGTTTCAACAAAATTAATTTGCTCAAACCAATAAAGAATATCGTTAGCAGACTCTTTTAAGGCATCACACTTTGCAAGCGATTCGCAAATATTATTAATGTATCCTTTGGATTTGTCAAAGTTTTTAATAGTTTTATCAATCAAGGGGCAAGCTTGTTCTGGTTCAATCATTTCCCAATCCTCCTAATTCCAGTGCGTGCTTGTTGAGGTTTATACTCAAAGGGTTCATTTACGCTCGAGTAAAAGTTTATGCTACTTATTTCGGTAGCCGTGCCTTGCTTTTCGGTTCTTTCCATGGCTCTTAGCTCATCCTCTAGATCATTTACTATTTGATTTGCATCTCGGAGAGCTTCTTTCGCTTTCTGTGCCGAATATGATATCTGTCGTCTATACGCCCGTGCCGCATTTAATTCTTGTCGTTTTAAATATATGCTAGGTACATCTGCTAAAGCAGCTTGACCAACTAGGATAAGCCCTAGTGCTATGATTTTTTTCATTTTTCCTCCGTTTTATTCCTCGTCGATAGCGACTTTTGCTAAACTCTTCTTAATAAATATTTCGATTTTTCCCCATTCCTCAGTAAAGTCTTCTGGAAATTTTTTTTCTGTTTTGTCTGCATTTTCTATATATTTGCTGGCAAATTTGTAATTTTTAATATCTATTTGAATGTTTAATGTTGAGTTGAGCCATTTGTTGTTGAATTTTTCTAATTTAATCGAATAACTCTGCCCGCAATTTTCTATTTTTTGTAAAAATTCGTATAGTTTCATTTTTCCCTCCGTTTTTATTAATTAAATTTTCTGTGAATGATTCTGTCGTAAGTCTTATGACCATTTGAATAAGGCTTGCTTAAATTAAAAAGCATAATGGTCATTAAGCCTACTTGTTTACTGTAGCTGATGCCTTGCCTTTGCAACTCAAGCTGTACTAGCTCTATCGTCTCTTTAGATTCCACTGGAAGCCAAGTAGAACGATCAATTACTCTCTCTATGTTCATTTTAGCCACTCCACTAATACATACGATACAGCTATAATAGTAGCCACAACTACACAGCTAAGAATAAACTGCACTGATTCTAATTCTTCTAGTTCTTTCACGTTTTCTTTCCTCTCTCTCTTTATACCACACTATATGGTTTGATATCAATCTTTTAGTTGATTTTTAATTTCTTTTTTAATTTCTTCTTCAAACTCTTTATATCTATCTTTTAAAATGTTAATAGTAATTCTTCTGTGTTCGTTGTCTTCTTCGTTATCGGAGGGTTCTAATTCTTCCATTGCCTTTATTTTTTCTCGTAAATAATCCATTTGCATTCCTCTTCCAGCTTCTCTTATGTAAATCTGTTCAGGACAGTTTGGGTCTACATAATCATCTAGCTCATAATATTCATAATTATTCATTCTTCTGTCTCCTGTTCTTCTTCTCCGTGAATTTCTTTTTCTTTTTCTTTTGTTTTTAACTTATCGTTGTGGTTAAGCCTTTCTAACAGGTCTGGATAGTAAGTTAAACCATCCAGTAGAAGCCCCATATCTCTGTAATTGTGAGCAGTCTTGCACCTTTGCGGCTCTGAATAATTCGGGGTTTTA
>OGVU01000096.1_pt1 | contig 11096 bp, 10 predicted proteins | sample 1575861 | NCBI WGS metagenome assembly OGVU01 (sample SAMN07581532, study PRJEB24739) | freshwater metagenome | place: Singapore | collected 2015-01 | reverse complement strand
TTTCCCAGTCACGATACATCAACCAAGGAACACTCTAAAATCAATCCCGTCTAGATGGTCAGACGTTTAAACGGTTAACTGTTTATGATTTTAACAGTCACGGCTTTTAAGGGCGGGGTAGGAAAGACCACAACGGCGATTCACCTAGCGGGCTATCTCAATCAAAAAGCTCCCACGATTTTGATTGATGGGGACTTGAATCGTTCGGCCATGCTTTGGGCTTCTCATGGAAAATTATCTTTTCCAGTGGTAGATGAGAGAGAAGGATTGAAAGCGTCCCGTCAGTATGATCACATTGTTATTGATACCCCCGCACGGCCAGAAGCGGAAGAGATTAAAAGTCTTTCAAGAGGTTGTGATTTATTGCTATTACCGACAACGCCTGATGTTTTGGCAATGGGAGCTTTAAATGCTAACATCCAGACGCTTAAACAGCTAGACGTTCAAAACTTTAAGATTTTAATCACCATCGTTCCCCCGCGCCCTTCAACCGTAGGCAGCGAGGCTAAAGCCTGTCTAGAAAGATCGGGTTTACCTGTCTTGATGAATATGATTACTCGGTTGGCGGTTTATCCCAAGGCGGCCCTAGACGGGGTGATCGTTTCGGAGGTGAAGGGCGATCGCTATTCGGGAATTGCTTGGAATGATTACAAAGCAGTAGGGGGCGAAATCAATGGCTAAGGAAAAAAATCGGTTTGCGGGGTTTGAGGCTCTAAAGAGTGAACCAGTGGAAACTAAACCCATTGACCAGGGCAAAGTTGGCAAAAGTAAAGACTCGAATTATAAAAAGGTGACGCTGTATCTTACCAAAGAGCTTCACTTCAAACTGCGATCGCATTCCCTAAAGACAACAGAGGATATGTCGGATTTAGTGGAACAAGTGATGACTGATTACTTTAAACAGTTAGATGGTTAAACGCTTAGACGGCTAACTGTCTATTGACAGACTAGGCGGCTTGACGGTAGATGTTGTGTTGAGCATCAGCATAGGATTCATAAATATGTTGATAGACTTTTTCACGTTTTTGATTGTATAGTTCCTCTGTATAGCTTTCTGGCAGTTGGTCTAAACTATCGGCGATCGCCACTTTGACATCAGCCCTAGCCTGTAATTTTTTTCGCCAATCAAGGGTTAATTTTTCTTGTTTGAGGGTATTTAATAAATCTTCAGCTATTTTCTTAATCTTTTTCTGGTCTTTGTCACTCAGGGTTAGGTCAGGATCAATTAACAGGTCAAATAGAGCCAATTTTTCTTCATCTAGATTTTCTGCGATCGCTCTTTGATCTTCCTTATCAAGGTCTTGAGCTAATTCAATAAGTTGATTAAAAATTACTTCTATATTGTGAGTAGCAGAATTATAATCGTCAATCATTTTTTGGAATTTATCATAATAATTCATTCGACTTTTATTAAGCTTGATCATGGTGTTGATTTTGCTACTAAGGGCATTTTGAAGCTTGTCAATAAGTGTGTTTTGATAACCCTGAGAAAATTCTTGTTTTAGAGCTTCTATATCAAGCTTACTGAGATCAATTAATTCTTGAGAGTCTGGAATCACATATTGATAGGTTCCAATGGAACTGTCTAAGATTGTCTCAATTTCCGCTTTGATTGCATCAATATTTACTTTAGGGTCACGAATTGTTATTTTCTGTTTAAGAATTTTAATAGTAGCAATGGTCGCGCTAAATTCTTGAGCTTGAGTATCAGGAAGAATTGCTTTAAAGATTTTAATGATTGTATTACTTTTATCTAAAAATGCCTGCTTACTATTGGCATTGACTACAATCGCATTGGCAGCATGATCCCAGATTCCGATTTGTTTAAAGGCACTAAGGGTATTTTTAAGTTGGCTTAGGTCAATTTTGATGCTGTTTAAATAATCATCAAATTCTTTAATTTTTTCTTTTAAAATTTCTACTAATTGGGCTTTAGCTTGAATGGGAGAATCCTCCTCATTTACGCTATTTCCTGAACCTTTCCCATAAATTTTGAGTGCATCCTGTAGATTATTAAAGACTCCAATATAATCCACAATTAAGCCGTTATTTTTATCCGTAAAGACTCGATTGGCTCTAGCGATAGTTTGCATCAAGGTATGATTTTTCATCGGCTTATCAAGATAAATCGTTGAACAACTCGGAACATCAAAACCTGTCATCCACATGGCACAAACAAAGACGATTCTGAGAGGATTTTTAGTGTCTTTAAATTTCTCATCTAGAGCGGGTTTCTCTTTCGCCATACGCGCTCGATGGGGTTTGATAGTGAGTCCTTTTTTATGAAATTTGTCTTCTTCATTTTGTCCTGAAGAAATAATTACGGCCATATCCGTTTCTTCTAGGTATTCGATTTGAGCAGTTAAACGCTCTTTTTCACTACCAATGGATTGATTTAGTTGGGTTTTAAGCTCGGTTAGGGTTTGTTGCCAGTAATGTTGAACTTTGTTATACATTTTGACGGCGGTGAAGCGGTCAATGGAAATAACCATCGCTTTTCCCTGATAACCCCGATTTAAGAAATGGCTCACAATGTCTTGAGCGATCGCGTCTAAACGAGGTTCTCTAGTAATGAGGTGATATTGTCTAGAAAATTCTTGAGCGAGTTTATCTTCTTGGTCTTGATCGAGAGTCGCGGCTTCTATGGCATCCGTAATGTCTTCGTTGAGGTCACTATTACTTAAAGCGAGTTGGGGAATGCGATTTTCATAAAAGAGGGGAACGGTCGCGCCGTCGTCAATGGATTGGCGAAAGTTATAGATACTGACATAATCGCCAAATTCTCGCCTAGTGGCTTCTTCTTCCCCCGCAATTAAAGGCGTTCCCGTAAAACCAATAAACGCGGCGTTAGGGAGAGCCAAGCGTAGGTTCATTGAGTAGAGGTCATATTGGCTACGGTGGGCCTCATCTGCTATGACGATAATATGGGCATTGTCGGAAAGTTGAGGATAGGTTTCTCCTTTCTTGGTTCGGAATTTTTGAATAAGTGTAAAAATATAATGATGATCTTCTTTGAGGAGTTGTTTAAGATGTTCGGCACTGTCAGCTTTAACGGTCTTTTCAGGGTCGGTGACGGCTCCTGTTTGGGCAAAGTTTTCATAAATTTGATCATCTAAATCTTCACGGTCTGTTATGACTAAAATTTTCCAGTTGCCAACTAATTTACGGAAGACTTTTTGGGAAAAGAATTGCATAGAGAAACTTTTTCCACTGCCCTGGGTATGCCAAAAAACGCCTAAGCTTTTCCTACCCTGTTCGGGGTTTTCATAAACTTTTTGAACGTTGGCGATCGCGGCATTGACTCCTAAGTATTGATGATTTTGGGCAATAATTTTGTTAACTCTACCGTCTTTTTCGTGGTAGAGAATAAAGTTTTCAATAATATCAATGAGTCTGGTTTTCTCGCAGGTTCCTAAAATCAGAGTTTCAAGGGAAATAATCCCTGTTTCGCCTTCTTTATTAATTCTTTTCCAATTATAGAAATGTCCCCAATCGCTGGTAATACTCCCAATTTTTGCCTGAGAACCGTTAGAAAGTAGGACTAGCCCATTATACCAAAAGAGTTGGGGAATTTCTTTGAGATAGTCCGTAAAGTTATCATCAAAGGCTTTTTCAATGGCTTCTTTATGGGATTTGAGTTCAATAAAAACGAGGGGAATCCCATTAACAAATCCTAATAAATCGGTACGTCGTAAATAGGTTTCTCCTGCTATCCAAAATTGAGAAGCCAGAAAAAAGTCATTATTTTCGGGGTGTTGCCAGTCAATGATCCTAACGGTGGTTTCGGTTTCTTCGTCGTCTTCGTTCCGATAGGTGACTTCTACACCCTCTTTAGCAGTTTGTAGTTGTCGCGGTTGGCATTGACTAGGGAGAGAGCCGAGCGATCGCCGCTTAAGGTTTCAATGGCACTGGTGAGGATATCAGGGGTCAGATCGGGGTTAAGTTGGGTTAGAGCCGATAGAAGCCGCGATCGCAGAATAACCTCAGTTTTTGTTTCCCGTCCCAGGTTGCTTTGCCCACTTTCCCATTCTCCAAAGCAGTTGGCGGTGCTATAACCTAAGCGGCTAAAGAGTTCTATGGTTTCTAGCTCAAGAGCGGCTTCATCAGGGTCTTGATAGGACATAGGGAAGGATCAGACTAACGGTAGTTGACGGAAGGCAGATAGTCACCTAATCTTGGATCTAAGCTCATCTCAGTAAAGATAAACTAAAATTACAATTTATTTCCATTTTAAACCCAAGGTAACTGTTTTTGTCATAAAAACTTATCTAGGTTCAATTATGTTAGGAAAGCTACAGATTACACGCTTAGGTATTGTTATTTTGGCTAGAAATCATAACCCTAGTCTGCTTAATCCTGACTTTTTAAAAATTAATGGCATTGTTGAATCCGATTGGGAAGTCACATCTCCCTCTTTTACAACAGAAACACTTTCCCAAGTGATTTATAAAAATGGGGTTCGGATTATTGTTCAACCTGATCAGATTGCTTTTGATCAATTAATTAAAGACGGATATTCTGAGGATAAAGTTTTACTTCAAAATGTCATTTTAAAGTATCTAGACGTTTTGCCTCATGTTAATTATCAGTCTATTGGTATCAATCCATTGGGTCACATTATTTTTGAGACTCAGGAAGATTTAGATGATTATTTTTCTGATTATTTATTAAGACCAGGGGATTGGAAAAATTTTTCAGGTAAACAACCTAGTTTATCAGGAAAGTTCACTTATACTTTTGAGGATCATGAAATTAATATTTTAATGGAAGCGGTTTATATTACTGAGAAAGGAAATGATGATGATGATCAATAACTAGGAATACTCTTTAAAGGAAATGTTAATCGAGATTTTGAATTAGATATGAAGCCAGAAAATAAGTTAAAGCTTTTAAGAGAAAGAGTTTCTTTATGGTCTGAGGATGTTAATCTTTACATTTCTTTAATGAATAATTGTTTTTTAAATCAGGAGGATTAATTACTATGGCTGTTATTGATAAACCCATTTGTCGGATTAATACTTTTAATGAACATGAAAATCGGGAGATTTTAAGAGAAAATATTAAAGATAGTCTTCCTTTAGATGATTCTCTGTCTAACTCTTATCGTAGTATTACAAAGCATCTTTTATCAGATTTTGACTATTCTTTAGAAAGTCTTCAAGAGTTAAAAATCCCTGATCCTGATTTAGAATGTGAAGGAGAAATTGCAGTCGCGTCCGATTATTCCTACTCAGAAGCTTATAAATTATTAAGAGAGCTTTATCAAGATTTAAGATTAGCTTTTCCCTACTGTTCTGCTACTTTAGAAAGCCAAGGCGGAATTGATCTGGTTTGGGATAATCCAGAATCTAATAAAAGAGTTTGGATAGAAATTCCCTTTTCTTCAAACTTACAAGGTTCTGTTTTTTATCGTCAAAATGAGGACAGCAAATTCATTAACTATATCAATGTTAAACAGGTTTATAATCTTTTGATTTGGCTTTTTAATAATAAATCTGTTGATGATTGTTTAAGTTAATAAATCAAGCGATTATTTTCCTGTGAGTAATTTGTCTGACTCTACTTTACTATATCGGGCTATTTCTAATAAGAAATGGTTTGACAGCAGAACTAAGATGATCCTACCTGTTGCTTTTAGACTTAGAGAAGCTAAGGGGGAAACAGGAATTTCTACTGATTTAATACCTGAGCGTTGTTATCAATTTATTTCTAGTTGTTATGGAATTATAAAAATATCAGTAGGGGATATTCGATCATTAGGTTTAGAGGTTGATAATAATCATCATACCCACGTCAATATTATTAATTTTCCTAACCCAACTTTAGAAAAAATGAAGTATCAGAAAGTTGTTGATACACTTACTCAAAAAGCGCGTATTTATCAATTATTTAATCCTCCTATTACAAAATAATTTTCTATTAGATCGCCTCTCCTAATTTACGATGTCTTTTCGTGGCTTAATGATTTAATTCCCTAGTTTAAAAGCATTTAAAACCAACTGTTCAAGGAATTTTTGATCATCCCAATAAGCGCGAGTTTCGCTAATTTTCCCCTCTTGATTAAAGATAAAAACTGTAATTCCTTCTGCGTTGGCTGTGTTCCCCTTACGCGCTGTGACTGACATTTTCCATTTGACGGCGGCTTCGTTTCCTGCGACAAAGATATTTTCAGGAATGGTTTCGGATTGATGATAGAAGTTGAGCAGTTCAAAGAATTTTTGATAATCGTTGTGGACGATACTGGGGGGATTGCCTACGGGGTCATAGCTTACGGCTTCTGGGCTAAAAAGTTGAATCCAGGCTTCACTGTCTTTGTTGGAAAGATGGGTAAAGTATTGATTAATAGTTTGGGTGAGTAAGGTTCGATTCATGGTTGGATTCCTGTATTAATAGCAAGGTTTTCTACGTCAATTTCGCCAGAGATGAGTCTAGGCAGTAAGAGATCGCGGGTTTTGCGAAGATTAATATTTTTCTTCCTCAAACAATCTATTTCGGAAAAATTAACTTTTGTAAAATTATGAAAATTTTCTGGCAATCTGTCACTACAAACAATCACTTTTTTATTTTTAAATTCTGTCCAATGTCGCTTATATTCGATAGTCTCAACTAAGCTATTAACCAAAAAATATAGATAGGTAATAGGTATATTTTTTTGTGAAATAAAAGGAATTACATTGGGAGCGATGGAAAAAGGTTCAACTATAAGTTGCATTTTACAAGTGTGATCACCAAATATAATCATTGGATTGTCAGTTGATGCGTTAAAATCAGCTTCTTCATTATGGAATCCTAAAAACTCGTCTCTTGATTGATCAAAAATAGGAATCGCCCCAGATTTTTCTACTTCTGATTCTTTATAATTTTTCTTTGATTTTAATCGCTTAACTATTTCATCAACTGTTTTAACTTCCCAACCTTCAGGAATCAAACCTAATTCAGACTCAACAAACTGTACAGCTTCGTGACCAGGAAAACGGAATTTAACAAACCATTCCCGATAAAGCATTCTCGCCATTTCTTCTAAGATTTCGATGCGACGGGTATTATTTTCGATGAGGTCATCATAAGCTGATAATATTCCCGCGATTTTTTGTTGTGTTGGATAATTATGAACTTTGATTTCTAAACTATCTAAATCATTACGATTTAAAGTAGGAACACCTGCTCCTGAATTAAACCTCTGTAAATCAAGAGTTTTCAGAAAAAAGTAAACATATTTAGGTAAATTTCCTTTAAAATCTTTTACCCATAAAGCTGTATTTAGTGGCCAAAATTTTTGATTAATATATTGAACCTCACCTAAAGAACCACTTCGACCAGTTACCACACCAGGAGGTAAAACTTTATACTCTTTATGAAATCCATTAATTGTTGTTGATGCGACAATAGGATAGTCACCTTCTACTCTTAATCTTGAAGGTAAATCAAATCCTCTTTGGAGAGTTATAAAATTCTTAAATTCAATTTCTTTTAAGTTTGACATAAAATTTTAATTCTTAATAATTTATCGACAATTGATAATGATTAACCGTAGAGGTTAGGTTTCCTAATCCTCTTTAATTCATTAAATAACTAACAATTCAATAATTGAGCCACATTTTCCGCAATCCTCGCCTCCAACTCCGAACCCTCACTATTCAAAACCTCTAACTCCTCATTCAAAGCCTCCAAGGACTCACTAAAATCAAAATCTTCCGCCTCCAATCGTTCCGCAACCCCCACATAACGCCCTGGGTTCAAACTCCAACCCTGAGCTTCCACTTCTGCCAAGGTCGCCGCCCGACATAAACCCAACACGTCCAGATAAACCCCATCAGGAAAACTTTCTTTCAGTAACGACTCACTACCCGCCAAATTCTCCACCGCTTCCCCCCGAAACAGACGGACAATATTACCAATAAATTCCACTTGAGCATCAGTAAATTCTCGATGGGCTTTATCAACTTGCCTGTAAATATGACGGGCATCAATAAATAAAATCTTGTCCTTTCTCGCTGTTTTGACCTTCCCCCGATCCAAAAACCACAACGTACAAGGCAACGTCACCGTATAAAAGAAATTAGAACCAACGGCGATCATCACATCCACTGCCCCCGACTCGATCAACTTTTGCCGAACCGTCAACTCCGTCCCCCGCGCATCACTGGCCGAGTTGGCCATGACAAAACCCGCCCGTCCTTTCTCGTTTAAAGCGGCATAAAACAACTCAATCCATAAATAATTGGCATTATCCACCGATGGAACCCCCAACGGATAACGCTTATCTCCCTGAATCTTTTCTCGATCAACCCCATTCACATTAAACGGCGGGTTAGCCATGACAAAATCAAAGGTTCCGACACAATTATGAATATCCTCGTAATAGGTATTAGACGCTCGAATATTCTTTAATCCTGAGATACCATGAACCGCTAAGTTCATCTGAGCCAACTTGACCGTTCCCTCGACCTTTTCTTGACCATAGACACTAATGGCACTATTGGCAGAAGTCCCCGTCCGCCGTTGACTAAATAAAGCACTCTGAATAAACATTCCCCCCGCTCCACAGGCAGGATCTAAAATGCGACCATGATCAGGTTCGATGACCTCCACAATTAACCGCACAATCGAGATCGGTGTGAAAAATTCTCCCCCCTTCTGACCTTCTTTCTGGGAAAAATTACTCAGAAAGTATTGATAAATTTCGCCAAAAGCATCCTCATGAATATCTTTAACCTCAAAATTGAGCGTTTTTAACAAACTCCGTAAAACTGACTTCTCCAAACGGTTATAATCTTTCGGCAAAACCCCCGCTAACTCCTCATTAGCCAACTCGATCGCCTTAACCGCAGTGACTAACGCCTTCCCAATATCCTGATCTTCCGTTAAATCCAATAAATACTGATAACGAGCTTCAGGCGGTAAATATAAGGCTCCCTTAGCCTGATAATCATTTGGCCCCAAGGAACCGCGACGACGACTCGAAACCTGACCCGCTAACTCCTGCTCTACCAGTCCAAACTTATAGTCGGCATAGCGTAGAAAAATTAATCCCAACACAGGAACCGAATACTCGGACGGCTTGAGCTTAGAATTAGCCCGTAAATCGTCCGATGCTTCCCAGAGACGCTTTTCTAGTTCCGTATAGTTGGCTGGCATAGATTAACAATTATTGAAGGTTTTTTAGTTTGTGTGTGCTTAATGTCCAGGATAAAGACATAATTCCCCTAACATATCGTAGCTGTAAAGGGTATGAAATTTTTTTTAGACGCGATCACGTTGACCCGTTAGTAAATCAGGATTAACCATAGTTTTAAAAAGCCTATGGTTTCCCTAACTTATCTTACTTGTAAATAGTATGAAATTTAATCGGCGATCGCAGATTCACACATTGGAGTGATTAGGTTTAACGTATGTTGCTCAATACATTTACCATACCCACAGTCAGCGACCACATGAATCAGGTTTGGGTTTATCGATTTAATGGTCGCAGGTAGCCATTTTTCTTGCCCTTCAAAGTATCGCCACAACCAAACCCGTTGACCTTCTGAGTAGGTTATCGCCTCTACTGGTAACGGTGTGTTCTCTACCATCACAGATTCGACAGTAATAAACTCTACCGACACGGCGGCGGGTTCATCACAAGCGTTATCCATTACGGGTTCATCGACTAGCGGCGGCGCGACCGAGTGATCGGATTCTTTTTCATTGAGGGGGATTTTGTCACAGAACTCTACTTTTTTATTAAACATAAAGTCAACTTCTGTGACAGACTCAACGCTAGGCGGGGTAAGGACTTCGGCGAATTTGTAGGTAAGTGAGTCTAGGATTGCCTTCCGTGTCGGATCATTGAAAGTTTCGTAATCAAGCTTAAGGGTGCGATATCGCTTGTCACTATTTTCACCATCCCTGTATTGATTCTGATTAAACTTTAAACCTAATCTTTTGCCGATATCCCCTATCAATCTCATTGGGTAGGTCTTCTCAGTGACGTTTAATCCCAAGGCTGTGTAAATGCGAGGACGGTTAAATTTAGCCCGTTCCATAAATTTGATCACATCAGCATCGGTTTCCCGATACTCACGCCCAGGATTATTGAGGTCGATTAAGTCAAAATAGCCTATATCCTTAAGAACCTTGACCATAGGGCCATAGGTTTTAATATCTGGCAGAAACGCCACACCATCAGCAAACTTTCTTAATTTGGCTATCCATTCCTTATTATCCAAATGTTTAGCAATATCAGGATTTTGGGCATAGAAAAATAATTTAGTTTGACTCAATGCCTTACGGCGATCCTTTATTACCCAATCAAAGACAAAATCAGGGGTCAAGTCGATGTTTGGCAGTTCAGCCTTGAGATAAGCCTTATCGACTTGGTTTCGTTCCCCCTCACTGGTTGTAGCCTTACGGTTAATCGCTTTGGCTTGCTCTAAGGTGATATCAGGTGCTGTTGCGATCGCGGTCGCTTTTTCCCGTTTAATTTCTTCCTGTTCATCTTGAATTTCATCAGTTAAATTATTCGCTTTATCACTGGAATAATCAACTAAATTATGCCCCTCATCTATTAATTCTTGTCTTAATTGAATAGATAGTTGAGATAGATTGTAGTTATTTCTTGCTTTGATTTTACAAAATAAATCAATGTGAGGATTATCCCATGTTCCATCTTTTCCTATTAATTCACCTAATGCTTTTACAAAGTCTATAGGATTAGATTCATCAGATAAGCCTTCCTTTGCTAAATTTACAGCAAAATCAATAATTTCCGATGACATCTTTTTATTTTTAAAGATGGTTCTTTTAATAACATCTAACTGAGGAAAACTATTACCACCCTTTAAGCTGACAACTCTTCTTCGTATTCCATTGATAGCAGCTGATAATTCGTCTGCAGAAACTGGTTTAGGGAGATAAATATCAGCCCCACTCTCGTAGCCCAAAATCTTATCCTTAACATCAGCTCTAACTGTTAGCATGATGATATGTATTGCGGGATAAGCATTTCTGTAGCGCTTTGCAATACTGGTTCCGGACTCACCAGGCAAATTAATATCTAGTATCAAGATGTCAGCTTTGTTACCCACATAGTACTCATCAAGCTCTTCTGCACAGGA
>OGVU01000095.1_pt1 | contig 11098 bp, 24 predicted proteins | sample 1575861 | NCBI WGS metagenome assembly OGVU01 (sample SAMN07581532, study PRJEB24739) | freshwater metagenome | place: Singapore | collected 2015-01 | reverse complement strand
TACTGAATGAAGGAATAATTAATTGCGTGGATGGGATGAAAGCTATAGATTACTTGAGTGTAAAAAAGGAAGATGTGTTATAGTATAAATCTACACTCGTTTTCTTCGTTTTCCATGAGACCCTCTAACTAAAAATTAGAGGGTTTTTTTATTTGCAATAAATACGTAAAGCCTTTTATAGTATTTTGTATGAAAGTCGCAAACATGGAAACGAAAAGAAAAAAAGATTACACGGCGGAATTGTATTTTGACGTGATCGAGGAAATTAAAAAGCAATTTGGAAATCAGGTATTCAGAGAAAAGCCTAATCTATTCGCTCAAGTAGCAGCTTTAATTAACGAGGACAAACCTAAAGAAGCTCCTAAAAACCTTGAAAAAAAGCAAGCCCAAGTCAAAGAGTCAAAACCTTTGCCTGTGTGGACTGGTCGAAGAGTTACTATTTTAAAACCTGAAAGCCAAGCCATTAAGGATTGCATTTTAAAGTTAGGTGTTAAAGGCGAGTGGTTCACAAGATCAGATGCTAAAGAAGCCGCTAAAGCTGTTCTGAGCAGCATGGACGGGATAGATAGTATTATTCATTCTCAGTTATCGGTCTTGCAAAAACACGGAATCATTAAAAAAGTAGGAGAAGGCAGAAGCAAGATAGGAACTACTGGTAAGAAAAAAATTAACTATTACGCTTTAGCATAAAAAAATCCCGCAGGGAAAAAATCAAAAACCTGCGGGATATAATGAGGAAGGAAGGTTTACAAAAATAATTATACCCTATTTTAAACTTTTAATCCAAAATCCTAACATTGCTGATAAAACTATAAAAACTGCCATCCAAGATGAATGTAAAAAAGAGCCATTAAGTCCAAAAAAACAATAGCAAAAAACAAATATATAAAGGAAAAAGTATTTCATTTTTTAAAAACTAATGGAGTATATTTCTTACCATCAAATATTAGGGGCTGTTTTCTGTTCTTACTTAAATCCTTTTTACAGGAGACATGAACCCATCCAGAACGTGGGTCTTTGACATTATAGTATTCTAAAATTAACTGGTCATAGCTAGGGCATATTTCATTAATGATTTCAGCTAGTCTGTAATTACTTACCGACTGATGTTCAATGTCTACTGCTTCCCCTTTCATATGCTGAGAATTTACAGAGCCGCCTATATGTGAGTTAAGCTTAGGTGACCTGTACCAGCTTTGCGGCTCAAGGGCAGAGCCTAGAAATTCTCTTAATGGGTCAAGGATATTTAAAGCTAAAGCCGTTGCATTCTCGACTACTGTTCTCGGTGGAGTGTTGGGGATTTTATTTCTTATTGCATAGGCTGACTTACCTATTTCAGAAAACCAAAAATATTTAGAAATTCTATAGTCCATGTTTATATTTTACCCTTTAAAGCAGATTCACACCATCAGCACTAGCAAGCGTATCTGTTTTATAACTGATTTCTTTGTCCCAATGATGCCATCGTCCCATCTCAATAAAATTTTTATTTACAAGTTCTTTCATATACTTGTGAGAATTTGCGGTGTTGATTTCAAGGGATTTAATGATATTAAATACATCTTCTTTAGGAATATATCTCTTGGTATTCTGGGGGTAATTAGTACCAAGCTTAAGTAAAGAAACATAAATTTTCTGAGCCGTGGGAGTTAAATCTATTAATCTAATTAACAAGTCTAAATACATGATTTCATTATACCCTCTCTAGATATGTTTCTACTCGAGAATAAACATATTTAAAAATAATACCTTTATTTGATTTAATAGGGTGTCGTTAATGCCGACGGTCGATAAAATCCTTTACTAGATTACCTTTGCTTATTTGATGGTTATTTGATAACCAACGACACGCCAACGACAAAACGTAATCACTGATTGAGTTTTAACCATGTTCCTGATGTCGGGAAAATGGTTTTTTAAGACCATGCAGGGCGATGACGTGCCGATATGGGAAATCCCATTTCGATTTATCAATGGTATAATTTTGATATGTTTGAAACACACAAATTAACGGAACAAGGTTCAGATGAGGTTTGGGAATTTAGAGGCACTTTACGGCATGCCGTTGAAAAAATAGAAAAATATATGCCTGAGGGCAGGGAAAAGAGCTTATTTAAAACCAATTTAGAGACGGCTTTATACTGGGGCGAAAAAGCTATAGCTGGTAAAGAAGGTAACTATAGCGAGATTGTTTATCAGAATATGTATAGTACCATTACTGTGATTCACCCTTCAAATTGAAAAGCCCTGCTGAACTGGGGGGCTAGCAAGATTCGGTTATTTCCATTTAGGATTCTTCAATCTATTGTAACTAACAACCCCAAGCCATGCAGCATTACGCTTCCACTTGGAGACACCATCAAGCTTTAAAATTTCTTTAAAAACCCCATGAGTAAAGGCTTGTGATTCAGATTTAGAATTACATAAATAATCATGCACGATAGCAGCTCTTAAGGTATTCCCCTCAAAAGGCTCACCGATTACAGGCTGTAGCCATTTAGGAATGCTCATGCCATCTGTAATAAAACCTTTGGGAATATAAATTTCAGTGCCGTAAATAAAACTATATCCAGAAGGGGTAATGTTGTAAGCTGGCTTATCTGTAATTTTAATTAAAAAAGATTTCTTAAGCTTAAACTGCAAAGGCTTTAAACAGTGAATTTCGAGGTCTTCTAGTAGATTAAAATTAGAAAAGGTTATCATTCTTTTATTTTAGCAGCGTTCTCCATAAAAGCCCACACAGAGTAAGTATCAACATGAGCGATCCAGTAAGGCTTGCGTTTTTTCACGTATGCAGCGACTTGACATTCAGCAAAGCTGTAAGCATCTGCTTCATCAGTGAAATAATAAAGTTCTAAAGATTCTTCATCTTGTGCTTCTTGCTTAACGAAAGAAGGAAAAAGTTTTTTAAATTCTTTATTCATCATCCCTCAAATTCACGTAAATGCAAATAATTATAAACATAAGTAGAACTAATTTCGTTATCCAGCCCATCACTGGGTGTTCCCCATAGGTCTGATTTAATCCCATAATTAAAGAGCCTTGTAGCATTACGTTAAAGTAGTTTTTTCTTGTCATCTCAAATCCTCCATATAACAAGCGATAGAGGCAGCTAGAGCACAAATGCAAATGACTAAAAGCCCTAAAAAAATCCAACCTAAATAAGGCTCAAGCCACATAGCATAAGCTTTTAAAAACTTAAAAATTAGATGAGTACCCAGCCCCCAAATCGTAAAAACTCCAAGTGCTTTTAAAAAGTTAATCAAAAATCTCATTCTTTAAACCCCACATCTTTACCGCCTATTAGTTCTTTTGCTCATCGTAAAATGAACATGAAGCACGCCATCGATGAAAGCTTTAGTTTCTTCCACTGTGCCGCCAATAAAAACAGTTTTAAAAGGTTCATCACTACCTATCTTTCTTTTTTTAATTTCTTTTTTGCAAATAAATAAAATTTCGTCCTCCTCGCAGAAATATTGGGAAATGCAATCTTTGCGATTTTTAAAATATAGTTCTAGATTCGCTATCGTACTCATTCCTTAAACCCCACATCTTTTTTAAATTCTATATTCATACCTTCTTGGTATTTTAGTTATATAAAAATCCTCCTTGCTTGATCTACTTCTAATCTAGACTCTTCCTCGCTTAAAACATCAATTATTACACCAATAAACGGTTTTTCTGCGTAAAACTTGCAAAAAGGTTCTTTAAAAACTACAACTTGAGCGTCATCGTGATAAGCATAGCCATTAAGGGAATCTAGTACCAGCTTTGCAAAGTTATCTAAATCTGGCTTAACAGTAGGTCTAATTGACCCATCTAACATTAAAGCTCTTTGCTTTTTAGATATTGATTTAGGGATTGGATAACCGCCTACTAAAGATATCTTTAAAGCTGTACCCTTCTCAAAGGTAAACTTGGACTGAGTTAGCCAAGTTTCTCTGATAATATCTTCTGCTTGTTTGGTTTTGGCTAAGGTGTAGGCTTTGCCGTTTCGCCTAAAGCGTGGTCTTGCCTTGCCTTGTGGGTTCATGTCTATTTTGAGTTTTATCATTCAAGTACCTTTTTGATCAAATCATTAATTTTGTTGAAGCTTTCTTGCTTAGTCATGTCTAAGACTGCCTCTTCACCTGTTACTTCATCGAAAAATATAAATTTATTATCTTGGATGTCTTCTATCGAAAGGTATTTACCTTTATGTTCTAGGACAAGCTGAATACCCATAATGCTTCCATCTTCATCGTTTACTAGCGATTCATAAAATATTTTTAAGCTCATTTGGTTTTTAACCTTACTACGTTACAGGCTCTATCTTTAATGTCTATATACGTTCCAACAGGTAGTCTGAGTTCTAGATAATTGTTATATCTAATAGGGTTTATGGAAGGGAAGAGCTGCCTAACTTTTCTAAATTCTCCTTCTGTTTCAACTGTTATAACTCTAATCGGTGGCTTTGGTTTTTTCATTTTTCCCCTACTAAATCCATAGTTACGTGTACGTCAAGCCCCAGTATTTCTATACTTCCTAGGTTGTAGCCCTCAGTGTTATACCCTTGTTCGGCAAGGAACTTAAGTACATCTTGTTCGCTAATCTTAACTATCTTTTTAAATGGTTTTTTGCATTTTTTTAGTGGTTCTGCAATTAAATCTTCTAAATCTTCTGGTTTCACAATGCACCTCCAAAATCTAAATTAATAACCCTGTCCGATGTAATGTTAATAATTCTCTTCCCTTTATGATAATAAGTATTTTTTGCAGTCGGAACTTGATTAACATTGATGATAGATGATGATACCTTTACTGGACTGATAGAGATGTAATATCTGCCTTTCTTTAAATTTTTTATTTCATAATTCGTGCTTGTGTCATCTATTCCACTGAAAGTAAAATTCGGTACGGTTTGACTTGAGTCGTTATAGTCATCAACATTAACAAAATTAATTATCATGCCTTTAACTAAAGGTACTGTACCTGTAACTGTTACAGTATCATTTAAGAAGTTTTCTTTTAATGTCTCTGACAAAGCCCTGATATCATCATGCTGTAATCTTGGAGCTGGTCTGGAGCTGGTCATTAATGGTCTTGGTTGTCCTGCACCTTCCCCTGATCTCCACGGCTGCCCGTGGTCTAAGCCTATTGAGTGTAAGATTTCATGCACTATAATTATCGCTAGGCGTTCGTTATCTGAAGCATTACCAGCTACGCACAGACCTCTATTTAATCCACCATTAGGTAATCTGTAAGCTGCATCAACAAATGAGCCGCCTGTGTTGTTATAAATACTTGCATAAGCTACAGCTACTTCATTTATAGCAGGCTCATAAGATAAATCAATAGCCTTTCTTTCTTTTAAAACGAATGGATAAGGCTCTAAAAACTCAAAGACCTTATTCACTACTTCATTAGAAAACTCGGTATCGATTACTAGCTGCACTGGTTTAGTTTTCGCCCAGAAAGCTTTTTGGGTTGCGTTCCATCTGTAGACTTCTGCTGATACAGGTTTAGCTAAAAATAATGCTATTAATATTAATTTTTTAAAGTTATTTTTTTTCATTTTATTCTTCTCCATCAATACTTAAAATCCACGCAAGAAAATCACCAGTCTTATCTATGACCTCATCTGCTACTCTTATAATCAATTCTATTGGATCATCTTCGTTCATAAATTTAATTCCTTCGATATGTAATCGATATAAGATTCTCTTTTTTTCTTTTTAAAAGAATTAAAATATTTTTTAATAAAGTTAATTAATCTTTTCATAATTTTAAGCACCTTTCTAGCCTCTCAATCGTTAATTCTCGATTAATAATTTCTTCTACTTCGAGCCTACACCCTAGTTCATAAAGGCAGTTTTTAACGACTTCCATTCCTGCTACTGTTCTATGATCGCCATCTAGAGCCGCTTTTAAGCTGATAGCTCTAACCAATTTTAGTGATTCGATTATGTCTTCTTTTTCGCTTTCAATCATTTTATTCCTCTTCGTTTGTTTTTTGTTGGATAAATTGAACTATTCCAATGAGCTTAATCATAAATCTTTCTGCTGATTTGATTTGCACCTCATTGTCACACAAGTTTTTTATTTCATCAAGAAAAAGAATTGATGTTAAAATCGAACTTGTTTTAGAGTTTTTTTGTAAATTTAAACTGTAGGTCTTGGTTACTGGGTTTCTACTCCAAGTAAATCCTTCTTGTTTTTTTTGGTGTTCGTTCTCCCAGCTATCCTCTTCTTTCTTGCCCAAAAACAAGCCTGAATCTTTATCTAGATAACTTTCATAGCCTTCTATTTCGTTAATGCTATGTACGAGTTCGCTTATTCGCTCGTCGTATATCTCCATTAGCATTTCATTTAATGTATAACCCCATTCATTCCTTAATAAATTCATTATTTTATTCCTCTCTTGATATCATTCTCCAAATCTTTAATTTCTTCTTCGTGTTCCAAGTAAAGCCCAAATTTATTAACCTTTTGACCAGTCGAGAATCTTCTGTATTGATCTTTTACCCAAGCTGTCATTTCTTTTAGGTCTTCCTCTGAGCTAGCCCATGCAGTACCCATTCCCCATATGTTATTGTGGGTACTTAAGCTAACACCCCGAGAAGTGATCTTCAAGACTCCACCAAATGCAGGCTTTTGTTCATTAAAATAAATGACTTGGCTGATTAAGTCATCAAGCAGTAGCTTTTGGTTAGTTTTCATTGATTTACCTCACTTGAAATCCATTCCTCAGGATACTTTAAAAGTTCAAAATACATATTGTCATAATTAATTAGTTTGTGCGGAAAATTTCTATAAAGAAATGTTTTAATGAAATCCTCACAACTGCCATATTTCGCTTCAAATCTGAGTTTCTCTTTTGTGTATTTAATTCTCGCAATGATTTCTTCATCATCTGCAAGATGTTGCGTGAGTTGTTTTTTTATTTCTTCATTTATCTTAACTCTTAAAGTTTCTAACTTTAGCGGTGTAGGCTCTTGCCATATTTCTTTAATTAAAGAAATAATTTCTATTCCATTTTCCCAAAAATTATTAACCATTTCCTAAATCTCCATTTATCAAAGCTCTAATCAATCCATTAGCTCCCTCTTTCTGAATTTTGTCGAACTTCAAAGCTTCCTTCTTAAGATACAAATATTCTTCCTCAGAAGCTTTCAAGCAGTGCCTATGCTTATTCACTAAAGGCTTATGGACTGGCTCTATTTCTCTATTTTTATAACGCTCAATCAAGAGCGTTATAAAGTTATAGGGTAATTTCCCATTCACTTTATATCTTTCGACTGAGCCTGCTTCTAAATTAAGGCTTCTAGATTGTCTTTTCAAATGCTTTCTCCTTTTGTTCACAAAGCCACCCAAACATAGACCTGAAATCTGTCTCGGTGACTGCCGAAGCACAATTATTCCAGCTTGAAAGCCCTTGCTTGGAGTTAGCGTATAAATTTACTCCTTCTTTCCCGATTACCACATCTATGTCAAGTCCGTGCTTTACATTAACTAAAATAACTTCTCGAATAAGTTGTTCGATTAAAACTATTTCTTCGTTACTTGGATTGAACTTTTGCATTAAAACCCTACCTCAAAATCAATCTGTCCTTGAGCAACAGTAGCCTTTTGCTTAGCATTAAGCTGTGCCACTCCGTTTTTTCTCGCTTGGACTTTGTTTAGAATAGCTTGAGCTGCTGGATTGAGTTTAGCTTTTCTCGCTTCATACCTAGAAGCAGGGAAATTAGCTTCAATAAATTCAGGATATTCAGGATATTCCTTAGACATTTCTTCGGCAAAAACAATTAAGTCTTCCCACTCCCAGCCTGCTACTAATGGATTCAGAGCTAAACCTAGAATATATCCTGAATAGTTTTTATCTTTAGCCTTATCGTAAGCTAGTTGGCTTTCGTAACATTCAATATTGTGGCTATTGAATGTTAAGCATACGGCTTCTTGCTCATTAATAAAACCTGAACAAGGAAAGGATAATACTTTTTCATTAAACAAATTTAATTCAAACTCATTTAGAGAAAAGCTATTCGGTTTAAATTCCGTCGGCAATTCTTTTTCTTCATCCGTTCCTTTAAGTTTTTCTCGTTGGGTTCTGAGTTCTTTAGACTCAAGGGCGTTTCCATAACTCGGTTCAACTGGTGATTCATCGAACTTGACTAAGGGCGTAACACTAAAAAAACCTGCTTTTATTTTGTATTCCTTTTGTGTTTTTTTCGCAACGCCTTCTTTGTTTACTAGCTGTACTTGTCCTCTCAGCGAAAATAAAGGAAAGTCGCTAATCGTGAAATATCCAAACATTTCAAGAGCTTCTTCTGTTTTATCCTTTTTTGCAAGATAAATTTTTACTTTCTGTAGCTGTTTTTCGTTTAACTTTAAGTCTTCTCGTACTAATTGAATGTTCATAGTGTTATTTCTCCTTGTTCTATTTGTTTAACTTTCGTATATGTTTCTGCGAAAATCTCTCTTAATTTTTCTGTCTCGTTGATTGATAGTCGGTTTCCACTTGCCTTTATGTCTTCACCGATTTTTTTTAAGGACATTAAAGTAAAAGCTTCTGTTTCTATCTTCTTTTTGAAAGCTAAAAAGATTTCGCTTGGCTCTTCTATCTCAAGGTGCTTGTCTAAATAATCTGGCTTTGGTTCCAGAACTTCAGCTTTAAACTTTGGTTCTGATTCTTGCTGAAAGCTGTCTGCTTCGTTATAGACTGCTCCCCCAAAAACATCAGGGCAACACCATTTGACACCGTTAGAAAAAGCTCTAGCGAATAACATATTTTTAGGATACTTAATCCAGTTATCTTTTGCGGCTAGCCCAGCTAGCCTTGCGTCATCAAGATTAAAAGAAGAGTCCCCGATCTTCTCAAACTTGCCATCTTTTTTTTCAAGAAATTCCAATTTACAAATTTCGTTTGTATGCTCAATGATTCTGTAATCATATTTCCCTGATTTCTTGACCATAGACGCTTGCGTTGCAGCGTTGATAACTAGCTTGCCTTGTATGATGTCTATTCCCTGCATTGATTGGAAAGCCTCTAGTCCTAGACTTGCACCAGCTATGATCTTTACAGAAGCTTTAGCCACATCTGCAACATCCTTAAAAAGCTTTGACTCTACAAAAACTTTAGATAAATTTTGTACTTCTTCTAGTTTTATTATTTCGCCCATTATCTTTACCTCATACATCCATTTCTATAACCAATATCATCGTGTATTGCATCAGCCGTATCATTACAGCCTTCGCTGTAGCCGTCATCAAATCCAAGTTTGTAAACTTCCTTGATTAAAGGTTCTACCCAGGAGAAAGATTCGGGAGTCGGATTTAATCCAGCACTTAAGCCTTCATTCATATTAATTCCTTCGTTGACAGCAATCCCGTTATGCATTAATGATAGAAGGTAGTTTTCGTTCAGACTGTCCCATCTGATCTCAACTTTCAATCCTTTAACCGCCTCGGCTTCTTTTCTAGCTTTTTCTTCTGCTTCTTTTTCTTGTTTTTTTCTTTCAGCTTTCTCTTCTGCTTCTTTTTTCCTAGCCTTTAAAGTTTCAAGAGACTTTTCCCAAGCATCATCAGTCATTACACTAGCTTTCTTGATTACGATCTGCTTAGAAGCAGTGCAGTAACTGGCTAGGCCAAGTCCTTCTATAATTGCATAGCGAGATTCACCGAGGATTTTCTCTTTATCAGCCTTGACTTTTTCTAATTTAATCGCTTCGATAGATTTTTTCATTTCCAATATTTCTTGATTAAAATATTGATCAGCGATAGTTAGTAAATCTTCGACTGCTTGAGATTTTTCACGAGGATCTTTGAAAAGTAAATCAATATCATCAGGAAGAAGAGCAAGCCTTTGAGTTTTGATTAATTCTTGTTTTTCTTTCTCTGCTTTCTGTTGAGCAGCTTTTAAATCAGCAGCAGCCTTTTCAGCAGCTTTAATTTTTTCTTCTTCTGCTCTTTTTAAAGCTTCTTGCTTGTCCCTTTCAGCTTTTTCTTCTGCTTCTTTCTTGGCTTTTTCGGCAGCTTCTTTTTTAGCTTGCTCTAGCTCAATAGCTCTTTGCTTAGCTTCTTCTTCCTCTTTTTTGGCTTGAGCGATCTGAGCTAGCATGAGAGATACTTGCTCGTTAAACTCTGTATCTGTCATGGAGTCTAAAGCTTCCTCATCTATATGAAGTTTTAAACCTTCAAGTGAAGCCTGCCTAATAGGTCTCATAGAGACTCTATAAGCTTTTTCTTGCCTTAAAACCTCAGCCTCGCACTGGGCTTTTAAATCCTCTTCAAGCTCAAGCAAAGGAGCGTTAATGGTCTTCTCCACGCCTATGATTTTTTTCGACATAGAGTTAAAGTAGTCTCTCTTCTCTTTAAAGAATTTAGCTACTTTATTTTTTTGCTTGGTTATAGCTTTCTGAGACTCTCTTCCAGCTTCAAGTCCAAGCTTTGCAACGTTAATTCTATATGGCTCCAGTGAGCTATCTATCAGATCAACGAAATTAGCTATTTCTTGATCATTGTCTATGGCTAATGTTGCTAGTTGGTTTTCTATTTCTATTTTTTCTGTCATAATTTTCCTTTTCCTCTAATATCGTATCATATAGTACGACATAAATGTTAAAAATTAACTATACTCTTTTAACATTTTTTTAAGAGTAATTTCTAGTTCTTTTGCGGTGATCTCCAGTTGCCTAGCCTCATGTACCGTCTTGGCGTAACTCTGATTAAGTCCTGCTTCACGGTGGATAAATTTGTTAAGGTATTGCATTTTAATTTCTAGCACTTGGAGTTCATAGAGAAGGCTTAAAATCTCTTTTCCCTTTTTAAACTTTTCTCTGAGTTTTGAAAGTTCTAGAAGTTCTTTTTTAAAATCCAAAAAATCTTTAAAATCTTTAATTAATTTAAGCATTAACTGTACTCCTGATAAATATATTTCTTTCTTTGATCTTTCTTATTCAGCAAGGCTATTTCTGCTATTCGCCTTTTTTTAAGTCCTGATTCAGAAGCTAGACCTTTGTTTATTTTATTCTTCATAACCCATGCGGCAGAATCTTTTTTACCTTGAGCTACTAATTTAACGGTTTTGGTACATCCTGCACGCCCTGCGTTGTAGCAAAAGC
>OGVU01000094.1_pt1 | contig 11126 bp, 2 predicted proteins | sample 1575861 | NCBI WGS metagenome assembly OGVU01 (sample SAMN07581532, study PRJEB24739) | freshwater metagenome | place: Singapore | collected 2015-01 | reverse complement strand
CTGTTGGTTAGCGTCGAGGACAGGCGCAGAATCCGCTTTAGGTGCTTTATTGACAGCTTGCATGTGTAACGTAGCAAAGTTCAGATACACAGGCAAGAACCTGTCCCTAAACCACTTTGTCCATGCCACTGCGGCGTCGCTGAAAAGGTCCGGAATACCGAAGTACGTAGTTACCTTTTCTAGCAGTTCGTTTGGATTACCATCAAAAGAGGCTTTAGTTCCCTGATACGTAATCTTCTTAGCCATTTGAGCTTCTAGCATAATCAGAGATACGACTTTACCTTTTTCCAGTTCTTTCAAACCGTAGGTTTTGTATCGCACTGTATCAAATGCAGAAACTGCGTTAGCCGACACAGACGCGCCAATGCCGGAGCTGCCGCTTACGCTTGCGCCAGGCAACTTCTTGACGACATCGTTACTGCTGTAATCTAGTCTACCGCCGGACTTTATATCCTCCGGTTTCTTAGAATCTGTAGGCAGTGCTGTACCTGTCGACTTAGAGCCTCCAGGCTGAGTAGCAAACTCTTTTAGAGCCGCTTCTACGGCAGCGGCTACATCTGCTGCATTCGAGGCAGTCACGCTGCCGTCTAAGACAGGTAACGTGGTGACCGTATAAGGACCACTGGAGAACTTGGTGGCTTCGATATACTTAAGCTTCTCTTCCTTTTTTAGATCGTTGATCTTAGTGAGGTCGATACTGCCGTTGATAATATTCAAGGCACTTACATGAGTGAGATAGACGGGTTTGAATCGTTTAATATACCACGTACCGTAGATGTTCTTATGTTTTTCGTCTTTGGAGGAGAACCCAAAGATAGACATCATCTCATCGATATCCATTTTCTTTTCGTCAATTGTAGCTTGTTCGCTACCTACCTTGACGAATTGCTTCATGTATTCCTCAAGATCAACAATCTTGTTAAAGAAGCTCGTGTTGTCTTTCTTGAAGCCGTATTGAGTATAACGAATATTATCGAGAGTGCTGGGCTTACTCATCCACCTACGCAGGGCTTTATAGCCCTTATAGGCTCCGTAACCGGCCACTGCCGCGCCGACTATGCCAAGAGTCACCAGAGAGCTTACGACAGCCGCTAGGCCTGCTCCGATGGTGCCGAGCGTACCCATACCTCCAGCAGCGCTAGCTACTGCGCCAGCCACTCTACCAAGACCCAGTAATTTACCTAGCCCGCCGAGTACACCGCCAGCTTTGAACAGGCTCTTAAACCCACCAAGGAAGCCAGTAATAGCGTCCAGTGCGCTGGCTAAAATACCCATTAGGCCGTCTCTCTTTTCGCCTTCTTTAGGTTTAGTCTCTCCTGGTTTATTGGTTTGTCGTTTAGCTTTTTCAGCTTCACGCTTTTGCATAATGTCTTGCCAAGATCCTTCGCGGTCACCGTCTCCATCCGTGTCGCCTTTTACTTTCTTTTCAGTAAAGTAGTCTTGGAAGATATTCTTAATATCGCCTAGCAGGGAAACTGTCTGCTCCCCAGTGGTTTCTCCTACAGGGTTAAGCTTACTGTTGGGCAGCACTGCTTCTTTTACATTGAGCTTAATTCTGCGACTCATTAGTTTATTTGCCGCCTTTATCCCTTTTAAGGTGTTTTGCAAAAGCGTAGCTTTTAGTGGCGTTCCGTCTTCTTTTACAAGACCCTTCGTAAGGTCTTCTTTATCTAATACGCGGATTTGTTCTTGCTCGTCCCAAACAGGTCCGTCAATATCCGAAGGTAAAAAGATAGTCAGGCCTGTCTTCTCCGACACGTATCTACCGGCTTTCATTAAGACGGCTTTAAGTCGCGGCGTAGTCTCGCCCTTGACGTAAACGTCCTCTGGCTTACTTATGTAGCGAATAAATCCGCCAGCAATTCCACCGACCACTTTACCGATCTTCCTTGTTAGGAACTTCGTAGCGGTTAGCCCTTTCTTAATCGTCCAGCCGGAAGCTTTTCCTGCTATTTTAGCAAGCCATTTGACTGGACGGAAAGGATTAAGAAATTTTAATAAAGAATCATAAACTCTGAGATTAGGAAGATCCTCATCCGGTATTACGGTTTCTCCGCTCCTATCTATAATTTCGCCATTAATGTCGTTTTGGTGATAGATAGGCTTACCGTCGGATTTATTAAAATACTCACCGTTTCGCAGTTTTACTGCATACAGGCGTGGTTTCTTTTCGTCACCTACGTAAACGTCTTTGACGCTCAGTGGTCCGGCACCCATCGTCATGCGCAATACGTTAACGCCGAAGGTGGTAGCTTTACCTATCATCCTAAAGTTAAACTTAGTTAACGGGATGCCTATTTTCTTATAATACCAGCTCACTCCGTCGACCATGCTGCCTATACCCCGTAGCAATTTTCGGATAGGCGCAAATCGTTTTTGTCCGCTATCCCAGATCATCAGAGATTCGAGTTCCTCTACGGATATCTTCGTCTCTCCCTTACTGTCCTTAACCTCGCCTTTGATGTCGGCTGGCGTATAGATAGTTTTACCGGATACAGCATCGTAGTACTCGCCCTGCTGCATTTTAACGGCAGTTAATCTTGGGTATTTCTCACCTTCGACCCAAACGTCACGAGCTTTGCCCAGGATAAAGCTCGATACCATGGAGGTCGCATCCTTAACTTGCGACCATGCTTTATTGAACTGATCCGTAATCAAGCCGCCGAGTTCTGTGCTCTTGAAGCGATCAAATAGTTGGCTGGTTGGAGCACCTAAGTATTTTTGTAGGCGACGAAGCGTACCGTCACTAAACCTAATGTAGGCTTGCTCTAGTTCATCGAAGCCCAACACGGTCTTTCCGCTAATTGCGTCTCTGACTGCGCCTTTGATGTTCTCTATTTTATCTATAATTTTACCAGTTAACTCGTCAACGTAGTGACCAGACTTTAATTTGGCATCGATGATTCTGGGATCTTTCTCTCCCTCCACGTAAAGCTCTTGCCAACGATCCTTTAGGCTGCTAGCAAAAGTCTGCATCTTTTGACGCATCTCTTTATAGTCTTTATTGTTGCCGAGTCCTTCGGGACTGGCTGCGTCGACTACAATCTTTTTTCCTTTTTGCAAATAATCCTTGACTTTTTCTTTAGCGTCTTTAATCTTATCTTTATTAATTCTATCGGCTAGCTTCTTTTTATTCTTTTTGTAGAACTGACTGAGTTTACCGTAATTAAAGTCTTTCTTTGTAAAAAGGTTATCTACGGCATTATCGGCAGAAGAATCATCCGCGCCTTTCTTGAACTCCATCGACATGCCCGATTTAATCAAATCGGCAATGAGTTTATAATGTTCAATAGATCTGTCTAGGCGACGAATTACGTCGTTGAAATTTTCAGTGTAATCTATTCCGCCCTCAAAGGTTTTGGACGGCACAATTCCCGAAATAGGAGACCTCGCTCCTTTGCGTCGATTACGCTTTGTCAGCGAACTATAAGGATCCTTTCCAAGTTGTGCCTTTGCAAAGGTATCCACATCTACCTCGTAACCAGTAGGAGTTCTTTTTAGCACACCTAACTCTACCAGCTCGTTTGCGTTACCTTGCTGAATATATTCTTCTATCTTACTGCGAGGGTCCTCAGTACCTCGCGCAATAGAATTCATGCTGCGAGTAAAGGCTAACTTTTTCTCTGGGTTAGTTTCCAAATCCGTCAGGTATTTCTCCATGACTTCTTTGTTTACACCAGTTAGTCCCTCTTTAATGTCTTTAAACCCTACTTTATTTTTCAATAAAGTTTCTTTAAAGCTTTCTTGATCTCGCACCGACATTTTCTTGTCGGGATCAATTTCTTTCAATAGGTTATCCAAAACGTCATTGGTGCGCTTAGAATCTCTTTTACCGTAGGTAGAGGAGGATATGTTTTTTAGTAAAGCATTTCTGCCGACGAATTTACCCTTATCTTGGTCGTACTCTACTCGATCGATGTTTGGGTTACCTGTTCGAAATATTTGTATCTCTTGTAGAATTCGGGACAAGTATCCAGGAATAATCTCATTTATAGAACGATTGGTCTTAAGCGTAAACGGCTCGACTGTGTTAAGGTCTTTAGATCCAGCCCTCGCGAAAGTCCTATCTACCGACAGACTGGGCAGAGAAGACTGTACTGCACGGATGATCCACGGCAGTATTCCTTTTTCATCCTTCCATCTGTCACTAGTCCTGAACTTCTCAGCAGTGTCGACGATGTTTTCGTTAAAATTCTCTAGGTATGCGCCGGCCTTGTCGAGTGAGGGTATGTGTTTAGACAGAGGGCCTTTTATTTTTCTAGCAGCCGAATAGCCAAGAGTATCCGTTAAATACTCGCCAGCAAAATCTCCGGCTGTTTCGTACTTATCTAACATGTCGCCATTGGCAAACTGCGCTTTCGTTTCGATATCGGTGAGTCCCGATCTGAAACCCTGTATGTTTTTCTTAATACCAGAAAAAGTTCTTTCTCTGAGTTTTCTTGCAGTGAGTTGTAGGTACTCGTCAACGCCTGGGAACATTCCCCTAAACGCGGTACCTAAAGTGTCTGATGTCTTATTAAAGAACCTCTCAGAGGCAAGCTCCTTAACGTTGATCTTCTGCCAATCGGGCAACGCAGTATTCTTAACAATCTTACTAAATGCGTCAGTCTGCAGTGCGTGAGTCTTTGCGACTGTCTCAAGGATATCGTACTGCGTAAAAAGCTGACGATGTTGGAGCTCCAGTGACTTTTTCTGATACTGTAAATTAACTGTCGTTTGATATTGTGATATCCTAGACAGAGCAACCGAGGACTGGTTTAGGACAGTAAATAAATCGCGATGTCGATTTAGCTCAATGCCTTCTTTAATAAGGTCTTTGCTGTCGGATTCTCTTTTATCTTTTTCAGTCTGCGCAAACTGTTGCTCGAAGATTTGGCCGAGCTGCAAGGCAATCATCGAATCTCTTTGATTCTGCCTCTCTAGCTCTTGGTACTTTCCGCTTTTGCGCTTAGCCTCCTCATCCCACTCTTTCAACAGCTTCTTGACTGGATCAGGAATATATTTGTTGTCTTTAGGGGCGAGTCGAGCTGCGACTCTTTTAAAGTCATTAATTGCAGGCCTGACTTCGTTGGCGGCATCAGTATAGAGTTGCCTGACACTAGTGGCGACCTTGTCGCCTAAGTCTAGCGTATCTCCAAATCCCTTAGGTAGTAACTCTTTTAGTACGCCAGTAACAAATGAAGGCTGACTGGCCCTGCTTTTAATCCCTGACTTGAGTCCGTCCTTGATTTTAGTAACTGGCTTTCTGTCGTCCTTAAAAGGATCAGCACTAAAGTCTAAATCGTCGAAATCTAAACTAGAGTCAAAATCGAAATCGTTGTCGATGCTATTCTTTATCTTTTTGCCTTTAGCCATGATTCATTATCTTTCTAAGAAAAAACACCGCAGCGGCTTATTGATCTGAACGTCTTTCATTTGTTTTCCTTTATGTTTTATTCTCCGGAGATCCTCAGCTATGGATAAACTCGACGTACCCTTTAACATCTTCTTCCTCAAACTCGATGAGAATACCGTCAAGTACCTCAAGCCCGTCACGTCTCTGGACGTATATGACGGCATCACTAAAAACCTCCATCCAGACGGCCTCTACTCTCCAGCCATCTTTGGAGTCGTAGGCAGCAATAATAGATACACAAAATTCTCCTATATAGACATTAAGCTAAAAGTAATGCATCCCGTGTATTACAAAGCTATTACTGCGATGAAATCCCTCTACGAGGGGATTCTCTCCGGTAAAGAGTTTGCTGTGTGGGATGAAGAAAAGAAAGACTTTATCAAGTCCAATGCATTAGATGGTCAAACCGGATTTGAGTTCTTTATCGAACACCACAATAAAATCGAACACGAGGAAAGACCCTCTATCGATCGACAAGAAAACATCTCACTCATTAACAAATATAAAGACTACCACCTCTACGATAAAATCATCGTACTGCCTGCAGCCTATCGAGATATCGAGATAGACGACAATGGCCGAGAGTCCTCTGATGAGATTAACTCTCTATATTACAAAATGATCGCTATCTCAAACACGATCAATCCTCACACAGTCAAAATCTCCCCTGAGGCATACAACACGCCTCGAATGTCGCTACAGCGAACCTTTAATGAGATTTACGATTACTTGGCTAACCTGATTCGAGGAAAGTCTAACCTCTTCATGGGTAAGTGGGCTAGTCGTAAAATCTTTAACGGCACAAGAAACGTCATCACCTCGATGAACGTCACCCAAACTGAACTGGGTGCGCCAAACTCGATTGATTACAACGACACACTCGTAGGGCTTTATCAGACACTAAAAGGTATACTCCCGGTTACGCTCTACCGTCTCAAAACTGGTTTTCTATCTGAAGTATTCCCTTCAGTCAATGCTCCTGCGCTACTCACTAATAAGACCACACTTAAGTCAGAAAAAGTAGTCTTAAAGACTACCGTATACGACAAGTGGATGACTAACGAAGGTCTTGAGTCACTGATTAGCTCTTACAAGGAACCTTCCATTCGTCACGACTACGTCACTGTAGACGATTACTATTTGGGACTTATTTATCGCGGGCCCGACAATACATTTAAACTCATTCACGGAATCGATGAATTGCCTGAAGATAGGAACCCTAAAGACTGTAGACCAATCAGTCTCACTGAGTTTTTCTATTGCACCATCTACGAGGTCACGGATAAATACCCTGCGCTAGTCACTCGCTACCCTGTTTTAGGTGTAGGCAGTATTTATCCGTCGATGACTAAGTTGAAATCGACCATTGAAGTGGAAAAGAGATATAAACTTAGTTCGGACTGGACTATTGATCCGGAAGCAAAAGTCTCGTATGAGTTCCCAACTCAGACCGAGCTCTATAGCGCTTTAAGTCCGCATCCCTATAAGCTTGGAAAACTACAAGCTGATTCGCTTAAGCTAGGATGACTTGGCGCAGTAAGTCAACGTTATTCACTTAAGTGTGTCCTCCTTTACGGAAACGTAAGGTGAGATTCTTCTTTAATTGCTGGAACATCTCGATAGATATCAGTGACTACAACGTAGCATGAAAATGCAAGCGTGAAAGTTTGAAAATACTGGTATAGAGAAAATCAGCAGCGAAACGCCTTTAAAATGGCGCACGTTCAACGGCCAGCCCTTAAGCAAGGGGTAGGAGCAAGTGCTCCGAAATGGGAAGCGCCTAATCTCACTTCGGTGAGGATGGTGAAGATATGGTCTTATCTGAGCGGAGACGTTCAGTCGCGCAAGTTAGCGCGATTATCCGAATAACGCACGGATAATAAAAGAGTGTTCGATGGCGATGGACAGTATTAATGTTGTTTTGTTTTAAAATGTGATCGTTTACCGTTAAAGTTTAAGAAAGTTGTGAGGGTTAAGTCTAAACACTTTCTAATATATTGTATGTGAAACTTCTTTCACATTTTCAATCTGCGCTTTAAAGGAAATGATCATGTTGGATTTTGAAATTAAGAAAATGCTAGAGATGACTGAGGAAGGTGACCAGACTTTCTTCAAAATGGATTCTATACCTCTAAGATACTCAATTAATCGTAAAGGTTTAATATTCGATAACCTACACCAAAAAGATGTTTATCCTTCGTTCTTAAATGGATATCTTCGCGTAAACATCAATATTGACGGAACCTTTGTCAAGTTTGACCTTCGTAAATTGTGGTTGATGGCCTTTTCTCCGATGCACACGACCGCCGATGTTTACATGAACAAACTTAAGGTTATTTCTTTTGATGGTAATCTTTGCAATATCTCAAAAGAAAATTTAATATGGAAAGTTCCTAGTGATGGTGTTGAGTGTTTAAAGTATCCTGGATATTATTCCATACCCAGTAACCCCAACATTGTCGTATCTAGAAAAGGAGTGGTTATAGATTACAGGGATGGATGGGTCAAGAAAATAAGCATGCCTGAGGCATCTAACCGCTACCCAGAAGTTTCTAACTCTACGGCCGTGTACGGACCTTATTTGGGTTACCATACACACCTCCTTCACCGTCTTTTAGCTTTAGCCTTTATTCCCCTTGAAGGTACTCGCGATAGGTTCTACGTTAACCATATTGACGGTAACAAGCTTAACTACGATGTCAAGAATCTGGAATGGGTAACGTACAAAGAAAACAGGGATCATGCGGTAGAGGCAGGTGTGTGTGTGCAGAGTGTGAGGCTAATGGCCATTGACATCTACACAAAGGAGCGTAGGAGTTTCCCTTCCTTACAGGCGGCAGCTAGAGCTTTGAATATTCATGCATGGGATATTTCTAAAGCAATTGAAGCTTATAGGGGACAAGGTAAGGTTATTTGCCCGCCTTGGCTGTTTCTAGAAGAAGGCGATACGATTCCTACGTCGTTTATCCGCATTCAAAAGCGCGTAGATCCGATAGGCACTCGTTGGTTTTTAGTAGAGAAAGACGGAGAGGCTAAATACGTCTCCGGTGTGGGTAATCTCTACAAAGAAGTAGGGGACAAAGAATACGTAATCGAACAAGCCAAAGAGCATTATGGTACTTTTGAAGTGAACGGTTACAAGGTAAAGGAAGTCTATCGTCAAGACGTACCTGCAAGCGCTTATAAGCGTGAAGACGAGAAGAGGGGCGGCAAGGAACAAAAAGCCATACGCGTGACGGATCTAACTAGCGGAGCCGTTACTACTTACCCCAGTACAGATCACTTTGCCACTCTGGTCGGTGCAAAGCGAAAAACTATTCAGCGTAGAATGCTCTACAACGATAGCGTCTGGCGTGATTTCAAAATCGAGTATATAGACAAACAAGAACAACATTAAACAGATGGTCAGGTTGCCTATCCGTAGTAATACGGATAATAGAAAATCCCTTTAATTGCTGGGACGTCTCGTTAGACTGTACGACTACAACGCAGTGCCAAAGCACAATCGTGAAAGTTTGAAAACTGTACAGGTAGAGAAAATCAGCAGCTAAGTCCCTTTAACATGGGAAAAGTTCAACGACTAGAGCACATGCTCGTACTGGCTAAAGTAGCCGGGAAATGGGGGACTCCTCTACGGAGGATGAAGATATAGTCTTGTCTATGCGGAGACGCATAGCAGTGGGGAAATAGTTACGCCCCGTAAACGAGGTAGAGGGTATTCGACTCTACTTGAAAGCCTAACGACGAGTTCATGTAACTTCCTCTATTCTGAGGATGCTATTAAAGAATGTAAAGACTTCTTTAATAGCACTCGGTGCTATGTAGGCACCGATGGTAAATTCATTAACAGCTTAGAGATCGATACAATTAAATACGTTTTGCAAAATTTGACTGGAGATCCTCAATGACGATTAATCAACAAGTATTCTATAAAACGTACGGTGTTCGAAATGTAAACGAACTCGCTAAGCCGCGTTTGTTTGAGCTGGCGCAGTTTGAGTTTCCGATGAGGAGCGTGTTGCATTATGCGACTTATGACTCTATCGAGAGCGGTCCTCCTGGAGACTATGCGCTCTTTAACAAGATACTAAAGCCCATTTACTTTAAAGCCGTCACCGAGATTACGGCTTTCAATGGTAGCCCCAGACTGCAAGCCATCAACGTGATGGATGTGCTCAAAGACTATCGCAATAGCAATCGTCGTATGAAGATGTTGCAGGGTGACATCAGTAGCGTGATTGATCCCAATACCCTAATTGTACTCAACTACTGTATCCTCAACAAGCATTATCGTTACGCGCGTAATTTGTTTACGGATTACCATCGCTGGAAAAACATCTTTACGACTGTAGTGGATACGCTGATCGATAGTCTAAGCAATCCGCAGACTCATCATTACTTGCCTTTATCTTTGCCTGAGATGATTCCTAGTTTGAATCAGCTCGATCAAGCGGCATTGAACATCAATCAAAGCACGCTGAAAGTCTTTAAAGATAATAGCAGCTTTGTGTTGCTGGAGCTATGGAAGTGGCTCGATCCCAATACCACTAAAGATAGTCTCTTAAGTAAGATACCTGTCAATAAACTGCACTTGATTGATTTCGTGTACGTGAAGCGAAACAAGTGGTGCGTACTGAATCTGGGCATATTGAATAGCTTCAGGAACATCAATACCGATAACTTAGCTCCTGAAAACACTCCTGTAATACTGAGCCGAGTAAAGCTGCAATTCAAGCAGATACAAAAGCGCATCTTGAGTCTGATGATGACTCTAGAGGCCGGCTCTATCATTACAGTAGATACGCCTGAGGAAACCGTAAAGCTCACTCGTAATGAGAGTCAAACGCAATCTCAAGCAGATCCCTATCTAGCTGATGATGACGAAGAGCAAACTCAGACACAGTCGCCCACTACTCCGATCGTCGAGGACAAAGTACCTACTGACGCGGAACTGGAAGCTAAGCAAGAAAAAGCAAATCAGCTCCTCACTATTGAGGACGATGATGACGATGATATTATTTCTGAGAAGATAAAGCTCCAGGACATGGAGCTCGATCAGCAGATCGATCAGCTCAACGAAATCAATGAACGTAAAGAGAAAGCACTCCAAGAAAAGGAAAATGCTACGATTTACGACATGCTCAATGAGCAGGAACCTGAACTCGATAAAGTCATCGAAGGTATGTGCGATAAGCTCGCAGACAACAACCTACTGACGGCGGGTGAGTACAAGCGCTTCATGCGGCTGGCTGGGTCGTATAAGACGATTATCGCTAAGGATGGAAAGAGCACTCTAGAGCAATACGTCAAAATACCACCAGAGGACCTGGTGGTAGAGGATAAGGTAAACATCCCTGACTCGGACGCGATCGTCGACAAGACGATGCTGAGGTCATCGTTAGAAAGCTTTACTTCCGATTACGTTAAGAAAGACGTAATCGGTAAAGACACCGCAGCCATGGTCACTGCTATCCAGCGTGCAGGCCTAATCGTTACCGACTATAAAGTCGAAACATACGAAAGTATCTTAGGCTCTGAAGAAGAGCATACGGTACGAATCGTACCTGTAGAAGGGATGCCTTCCACCATTCGTTTCAAAGTCCCGGTAGTTAAAGAAGACGGTACCTTTGAAGCTAACGGGGTTCGATATTCTTTACGTCGCCAAATCGGCGATAATCCTATCCGTAAGATCGATTTCAATCGAGTAAGCCTGACCAGCTATTACGGAAAG
>OGVU01000093.1_pt1 | contig 11127 bp, 27 predicted proteins | sample 1575861 | NCBI WGS metagenome assembly OGVU01 (sample SAMN07581532, study PRJEB24739) | freshwater metagenome | place: Singapore | collected 2015-01 | reverse complement strand
TGTGTGTGTGTGTGTGTGTGTGTGTGTGTGTGTGTGTGTCTCTGCGTGTGTTGGTGGTGCGTGTGTCTGGATTTTTGGACCCACCCCCGGGTGTAGTCCCCTAGGGTGCGGCGTGTGTTTCGTCGAAAGGTTTGTTTTTTCTGCGAATATTGCAAGATCGGTGAGCGGCAGCTAGGGGAGACCCGGGTACGCCAGGGTGCAGGTGGTCAGCTTGAAATGGATCGTTCGTCCGGGGACCACCGCCGCATATCCAGCAGGCTTCCGCGGTTTCCCTAATGATCTTCGCTTGCTTGCGATATTCGTAGTTGTATTGTGGTCGTGGTCCGCGTGCTGCGTCTATCCGTGCCTGCATAGCGGACTTGCAGGTTTCGCATCGGGATCCGTTGCGGGTCAGGGTGCCGCAGTCTAGGCAGGGTCGTGGGAGTGGGGTCATGCCTCGGCCGCGGGGATCTCCCTAGCGTGGATTATTCTTTTTTCCCGTTCACTAAATTTCGGTGAAAGTTTTTGTTTCCGCTTCTCTAGTATCGCATCCATGTAGGCGTGCCATGCTTCGCCGCGGTCGGAGGACGGCACTAGCGATAAATAACGTAAGGCTTCGTCTATATCTTCGAGCGTGTCCGCTTCGGTGACGGCGGCCATTCATGCTCCTAAAGAATGATTGCACCTAGTCGTGTGGTGAGAATACTTCATATTAGCGGCGAACCGTACATATAGGCAATAGGGTTTTTCGTGAACACTACATCTTGTGGATCAGAGTAATCCAGGTGACTGACAGTATCGATACGGCCATTCCTACGGCAGCTAGAACTAGGTCACCGTTGGATATTTTGCTTTTTTTACTTTCCGTTTCTTCCATTTCCAAACCATGCAATCTTGTTTCTTTGAATACTTCCATCGGCCGATAAATTGTTTCATGCTTCCTCGATCCTGCGTCGTTCGTCTATCCTTGCTGCCGTGATTAACATACAAGTCAAGCATTTATCCGGTCGCGGTTTGATCCCTGGAGGACACAATGGGTCATGGTCAAGATCGGACGGTAGCGGATTTATTGTGGAATCCTTGAACGCTCCCATTAGTGCCGCACTTCCTGTTGATGGGACCAAATGTGTGCAATCCAATCCGTAGCGTCCCCGGTGATCGTGACATTTAAGTTACGTTTCCACCGTCCCGGTTTCTCAACCTCGATCGTGAAGATCGGGACGGCATTCATGCAAATAGGACAACGGCCATTTATCACCTGGAAATAGTCATCCTGCGGGACAGATAAATTCCAGCTCATGCCGAAGCCAAAGCATCCCGAATCGAATGCACTTCGTACCGGTTATTTTTCCGCCTGATCCGGCCGGCTTGCGCCCACCGTCGAAGATCCCTAGCTGAGATCCCAAGCCAAGTTGCGGCCGCTTCCGGGTCCAGCCAGAGTTCCGCGTGCTTCGATGAAGCCACAACCATTAAAAGCCGCTCTACCTTCCATGAAGTCTTACAACCTGGACAGGTGACCATGCCGTCGAAGTCCTCACCGGTGACCCGCAGTTTCCGGCCGCATTCCCCATCCGCCAGATCCGCCGGACACGTCACCGACCAGCTAGTCCTCGGTTGATTCCCCGCGGCCGCCTGACCCTGCCGCCAAAGAACCGTCAGCTCGCGCGAAAAATCTTCAATCGCCGGATGTTTCTCACAAGCACGATCAAGCCACAATTCCAGGAAACTAATCGTCCCCGTCAGCATCCCCCACGCCGCATTGAAAAAGTCATCCTCGGATTTATGTTTGCGGACCTTCTCAATCGACGCCGGACCAAACGGAGAACAATCAAAGAACCGCCGCCAATCCCGCTCCCAATCCTCGAGCGCCGGCAACACATCAAACCCAGCAACGAAATCCAAGGCATCCAAACGGACACCGATCCGGATCTCCCTAGACCTACCAGAACCAGACTTACCCGGCATCAGAGATTTATCCGCATCCCAAAAGAATCCCCGAAGATCCCCAAGCTGGCGACGCATCCTCGAACGGCATCGCACACAAACCCTGGAATCATTCTCACGGGAACAAACGTCACAATTCATGGCAGCCTAATTCGTCAGCATAAGCAAGATCGCAAATATTCGTTATGTCATATATAAGCCGATGCGAAATTGCGCCTAACGCATCCAGCAAATCAGCGGCATAAATGTTGTGACCGTTATCTTGAAGATATTTCTCGAGCATCAAAGCACAAGCTCTTTGATATTTTAGGCTCACATCAATCGAACATTGTTCTACCGAATCTTTCATAAAGTTTCCTCCCGTGAAAAGGGTATAGTTGTGGGATACCCCCCCAAAAGCCGAAGCCGTTGTATCCATCCCACGGCATGCCAGATAGCCGCTTGGCTGATGCCGAGCAGCTTCCGTCATGCGACTCCTCCCGTCTGCGCAGGACGGTTAGCCGTTAAGCCGGTTTAACGGTTCGGTCACTTCTGTTCCGGCACCTACTTAGTTAGCGTCCAAGTGTGTTCGAATGACGGTTTGCCAATCTTGCAGGTTTAGTTTTATCGCGTCAAGTGTGTTAGATCATGAATGTGCCGAAGAGTTTCCAGATAGGCAGTTAGTCGTGCCTCTACTTCGATCTGGTAAGGAATCTCGAACGTGTGCGGGGAATAGATCACCTGGAAATCAACGAGCTTTTCCGTGTCATGGATGACGACTATCCCGGTGCATCCCAAACCGGTAGCAAGCCTTTTAAGGATCGTTGTCGGTTTATTGTTCCGTGTCGTGGATTCGATTGCGTAGATCGGTGCGCGGCATTTCCAGGAATGGCATACGCCGATAAAATCCAGATCGATTCCGTCGGCTTGCGGCGGCATTGTGCGCCGGTGCCAATCCTGGAAGAACCTATCGAGATACAACCTTTCGGACATTATTTCCAGCGGCATGTTTCCTCCATCATTTAACGCCGATGATTCGTGCTCTAATCCATTGACTAACGCTCATACCGGCTTCAAGGGATAGTTCACGAATCCATTCGGCTTCTTTTTCGGTTACGCGCAGGGAAATCATTACGGATTTATCGGCCATTAGAACGGCATTTCTTCATTCGGTCTAGACCAGATATCTTCCTTAGCTTTTGCGTATGCGGCCGCACCTGGATCCGCTGCAGGCGCCTGGCGGCTGATGCGGCTAACCTTGGCGGTTGCTTTTTCCAGATTCAAACCGAGAGAGTCCGCAATAATTTCCATCGCCGTGCGCTTTTCACCTTCGGGAGTTTCCCAGGACCGGGATTTGATCTTCCCAATGACGATGACCGGATCACCCTTCGATAAAGATTCTGCCGCGTTATTCGCCAGGTCCCGGAATGCGGTCACGTCCCAATAAGTCGTATCCACGTCTTGCCATTCGTCATTGACCTTTTTCCGGCCGCTAGTGACGACTCGAGCTTTAAGGATCGAAGTCCCGGTAGCTCCAAATTTAATTTCCGGGTCATGGGTAAGCCGGCCAACCAAAACGATCGGTGCGCTCATGCGGTTTCCTCTCCTAAGTTTCCTTATTGTGCCATGATTAAGCCGTTTTGCGGCGGTTGAAACGCTGATGTAAATCTAGTCGTTCTTCCGGCATAGTGCCGCCATAAATGCCTTCCCGGATGTTATGTCGAAGTGCATACCCGATACATTCGCTGCGCACCTGGCATTCCCCGCAGACCTGCCGAGCCTTACGGATCGCCGGCCACGGATTAGGCGCATCGGGGAAGAAAATATTCTTATCCGGGACGGATCCGCAATTAGCGTTATCCATCCAATCTTCGAAGCTAAATCCGTGCATTCCACCGCTCCCGCATCATCCAAAGAAACCCGCCGAGAGGAAGCATTACCGGAACCCCAACTTCGAGCTCCCCAATCGGGTCATCGGGGAGGGTCCATAGGCACCAGTCCTCAACCCGGCCGATCCCGTATCCGCACCGCTGCGTGATTAGGAACCCGTGAACGTCGGTACTTTCCCGTCGTGCTCGGTCACGCTCGAGCTTCGTCTCCTGCATCCATGCGCGGATTAGGGACCAGGAAGCATTCTGAGCCGTTTTCCCGGACTTGACTTCCAGGATCACTAAGGGGTCGGAAAGTAGCCGTATGTCCCCCCAATCGTCGGATCCGCGTAACGCTAGCCGTTCCGCCTCGGGGAAACCCATTTTATGTGCCAGGTTCACGACTGCAGTTTCACCGCGCGTCCCGATCACCTTCGGCCGGTTCATAATAAAACACCTTGCGCTATTTCGTTTTGAACGCTTCCGCTACCTTCAAAAAGATCATCAACCGTATCCAGCTCGGGATCATAACCCATTAAATCTAAAACCCATCGTGTCCAAGCACCCGGTTTCGCGCCAGCAAAACCAATATTCGGCCGCGGGATAGTGACACAATCCTTCAAAAAAATAGTTTGACCTTTCGAAGCTCTTCGTCCCTCGGGTATATGCACTAGGACCGGTTCATAGGAATTTAAAATTCGTGCCCCGCTCGGCATTTGTTGAGTTTTATTCCAGATACAAATACGGATTGGGTACGTTCGTGGAATCATCGGAAGATAATCGCGTAAATTATCGTGTGCCATCGCTACGACCCACCCGTCATAATCTTTCATCAACTTTGTTAATAATGCTCGGTGCGTTTCTAGGTCGTCCCATCTAGCGGCATCGGGATGATGGTCCGCGGGTCGGGGTCCGCCAATCCCGGTGCCTCCCGCATTTTTTCCCAAACGAGTCGGATGCATCCCATCTCCGTACCAATCAGCGGCGCGACCTAAATATGGCGGATCAGCAATACAAAGCTTCATTCCGGTTTTCCCTCCCACTCGTATAAATGCCGGTTGTATGACCAGTCAGACCAACCGGAATCACTAGCATCTTGGGGATTGCTAGTGATCCAGATATGGCACGGACGGCACACCGCACGGAGATTGTCATACACAAGTATTCCGGCTTTCCATTGACTACGCCGAATCACTTCGTGAACATCGACACTCGCCGCACGATGGCACCGTTCGCACACCGGTCGCTCTTCGAGGATCTGCGCCACTAAAGTACGCCGCTTCCGATAAATCGCTTCCTGTTTTTTAGAACGGAACCGCATCCTCTAAAGCCTCTTCATAAGTCTCCGGCGGATTAGCCACCTTCGGGAATTCCGCGGCGTACTTTTCGTACAACTCCCGCGGCAACCGGCCACGCTTCCCAAGCTGGAAACCGTTAGCCTCACCATAGGCACGGATCTTCGCCGGCGTCCGATCCGCCTCGGGAACGTGCGCCAAGATTTCATTCGGCAGGTTATACATAGCCACCCTTTCTAGGTGTATTGGCCGACGGATTCGGCCGCGAATTGGGAACGAATCGCCGCCGATAATGTCTGACCAATCGACAATTGAGCGCGAATCGTATTTATCCTTTCCTTTACTGCGCGATGCTTCTGAAAAGAAATCTCGTACTCGAGCCGTTCCGCTTGTGTCCGGATCGTCGCTTCATGCTTCCGTTGATCCACGGACCCTTCACTATTAAGGAACGCTCGCGCATATGCGACTTCGAAAACCTGCTTCGCACGAACCGAGACTTCATCCGCGATAGCAATATCATTCGTCGCCGCATCCAAAAGCCGGGAAAGCTCCGACAATCGCTTAACGATCTCAATCTGATTAGGGAGCATGACCCGTTTTGCATTCTTTAATCATCCATGCGCCGCACTTGCGGCACCGCGTGACTTGCGTAGTGGCGGTAGAAATCACGTATTCCTCCCGGTCCTGACTCACCACAAACCAAACATTTCCAAGAACCTATTCCCCGGCTTTCGGGAATACTTCTTTCGGTTCCGTGAGATCTCGAACGGTCCCGCACATTTCGCATTTAAAAATATCCTTCTCGATCTCCCGGAATTCCTGCCGGCCGTAGCATGACCAGCACCACATTTCATCCGGCATACCGTCTCCGCAAATGTGGATATTTTGACCGGTAAAAATCTGCGATAGCGGCTTTCGCTGCCTGCTCGACGCGCTCTTCAACTTCCCGCCGATCGGCTTCGATCTCCCGCGCAAGCTGCGCGGACTCGAGCGCGGAAATACCCCAATGCGCCGACCACCTAGATAGATCATCGATCGTCAAGAAACCATCACCGAAAAATTCTGACGGCCGAACACCTTCCCATTCGAGTAGTTCCCGCAACCGGTCACGCTGATAAATCGTGGAAGGTTCCTTGGGACCGTAAGACCATCGAACATCCGTCACCTTCGGGACATTCCCAGGATTCCGCCGTCATTCACCCTCACCGCTTCCCGCAACATATTTATCCCCGAATGCGGAAATATCCGACGGCCGATATTCGTTTGCGTGATTCCAACAGAGCATCCGTTCGACCATTCCCGTATCGAAACGAATAAACCATTGTTCCTTCGCTTCTAATTCGCATTCGGAATGCTGGCACTTAAGACGATCCATCGGTGATCTCTTTTCTGCGCATTGACCAGATATCCCGCAATTCTGATTGCAGTTCGTCGGCCAGGTGATATCCGGAGATCTCGTCGGCAATCTTCTTCAACGTGAGGAAATCCGGTGCTTCCGATATCGCCGCGGTCCACGCTGCCACCTGACGGTCAGTAGCGACCGGCCGGGGAAGCTCGAACGTCGTGGATATTTCTTCCTTCGACCAGAGATCCAAACCGACACCGAAACGCATCGCTGCCACTCGGATAGCGTTACCGATTGCGCCTTTGATTTTGTCGAAGTGATCGGATCCTTGCGGTTCCCCGTAGCCATAGCGGGTGACTCCGCATACGGTAAGCCGGATCCACAATCCGCCTTTGTCATCGAAAGCCGGTAGTCCTCGATCATCAAACGCAACCGGTTCCCATGACCACGACGGATCGATTTCGAGCAATCTTTGTGTCACCGCTGCGTGGCCGATATACGAAAGGGTTATTCCCGCTTTCGGTAACGTCGATATCGCGGACTTCGGGAACGGTTCCCGCAGTTTTGCGGCTTGTTCCGGAGTCATCCGCAGTCCCTCACCTTGTATCCGTGGGAAGCCGCGTGAATCGCGGACCAATGGTGAAGTCCCTCGAACCCTGGCCGCTTCGGGAACGGATTCAAGGTCACCGCAAATACTTCATCCTGGACGTATACGGGAGCTTTTGCGGCACGTTTACCGACCCATTCCGGATACCCGGCGATCTCCGCATAGTGATCCCAAGTCGGGGAAACGAATTGATAAAGACCGCTTCCGTATTCCCCATCGGATTTCGGATTACCTCGGGACTCCCGCCAGATAATGCACTTACGGATTTCCTCGAACCGTGAAGTACCTGGATTGTGTGATCCCTGATATTGACTATCGGGGAGATCTTTCGGACCGGTCGCCATGACCGCAGCGAAAACTAGGCTATCGAGCATTTCGGATCCCATCTGTAATCACCGCCTCACCGAAGTAAGCGCGGCGCAACTTCTGATTTTCCTTACGCAACGTATTTATTTGTGCCGTGTATTTCGCGTAGCCAATCGAGAAAGCTACCCAAGCGACGAAAAACGTCCAGACTAGAAAAATGGTCATACTCATTCGGTTTCCTCCCGAACATGCAACCGGGTCCGGATCATTAGTGGGGGACGGCAGGTCCGGACCCGGCTGCTATTTAGTTGAGCCGCGGACCTCCCGCGACTAGACCCCACAATAAACCCGCCGTATGACAAACGCAATATTCGACACACCGGAAAAAATAGGACGCTCCCCGGTTCTATGCCGGGGAGCGCCTGCGCGGGAGGAAACCGCTCCCGAATCATAGTCCTACGGGGACTCTTCGAACCACTCCGATAAATCCGGTTCCAGGTTCCTTTCCGGATCAAGCTCGAGCGTTGCACTAAACCCGATCGGCTGCTTTGATTCCTCCGGCGGATCCTCGGTATCGACCGCTAAGGCTATGGAAGCTGCCGTTCGAAGTAACCGGCCGATATCCCGCTTCGTTAAATCCATCCCGTCTAGGGACAATTCCACGGATCCGACCGTGATTTTGATCTTCACCGATCCAGGCTTTCCGCTAACAATAGGTAGGAAATAGCGTCCACGAAGTGATCCCGATCGTAGTTAGCGCGGCTCCTGGCGATCTTAACGAGGGTCATCATCTTTGCTACGTCGGCGGCCGTTATGGGGACGTTTAGGAAGGATTGCCATAGTCCCGCGATCCGGGTCAGGGTTTCGGCCGGGTCGCCGTGTGTCCGGTAGCGGTCCCCCATCATCAGGGAGATCGCTTCGCTCGGCAGGCTATGGTCAATCACGGACCCCTCCGGTACAAATCGGACATTCGGGACGTTATAAAACTGTTATAGAAATCTGGCGATAAATCTTGACTTGCTCCCGGATCCGTGTAGATTTATCTACATAAGGCAAGACCGACCAGGGGAGGAACCGAAATGAACACAAACGAAAAGATCCGCGAAGCAGCTAGCACCCTTTCGGACGATCAGGTAATGGAAGCAATCGTCATGATCGATACCGAGCTAGAAACCCTCAAGGGTGATGCAGGCTACGCACACCGCACCGTACGCGCCGCACTCTACGAAGTCCTCGAAACCCGCTACCCGTTCCTAAATGAGATCCTGGATGCATGGGTCGAAACTGACGATGACCGGACTTACACCGAAGTTATTGCCGACGCGCTCACAAAGGAATATGTCCTTCCATGACTGATCTAGACGATATCCGGGACCAACTTCGATCCTGCGGGGAAGATTGGAAAGCCGCACGGGAAGCCGAACGGATCGAAGCACTCTTCGCCTACTCATGGATAACGGTTGCTTACGCTCGAGGAATGCCAGAAACACACATAGCCGAACTAGTCGGATGCGACCGGATGACAGTCCGAAAAGCACTCGGCAAGCGTTAAACGATTTCCAGGGAATGCCACCGCCGGTCAGCGGTCAAGAAAGTAACCGCGGCCGGCGGTGCTTCCACCCCACCCTTATGCGACCACCACACCGAACCACCGTCCAGGGAACCGGTTTGAATCCACGTCATATCCGAAAACTGTTCGATCCGCAGATAGTGATAGTGACCGCTCAAGATAATATCCGCCATGCCGATAGGGTCACGGGATAAAGCCTTATTCGCTAGCCACGATTGCATTTTCCCTTTCGTCTGATGACCATGCAGGATGCCGATCCGCGAACCCGCAAGATCAAGGGTTAAATGGAGTTGATCCTTTAACGGCAGATACCACGAAATCTCCCGGCCGGAAGCCTTCATAACATCGGCTACCTGCGCGGCACCCTCAACCGCCCACGAATCGTCATACGTCGAAGCCATGTGATTCTGGATCCGTAAAGCTTCATCGTGATTCCCGCCAACCACAACCACGGAAACGTCATCCGACAGATCCGAGAACGCTTGAACCTGATCCAAAAGCATCCGCCGGAAAATCCGGACCTGCTCGGTAATCGTCAATTCCAGGCGGCCGACCAAAGCTCCACCCTGCGAATTCACACCCTCGATACAGTCACCGGCCCACGCGAGAAGCACCGGACCTGCCGCGCCGGATTTCTTCAACCGCTTATATCGGTCCACGGATCTTTCTAGGGAGTCATAGAACCGGCGAACCGTACCTTCCGTTCCGTCACCATCCGGCTTCCCTAGCTGCAAATCACCCGCCAGAAATACGAAAAGCTCCGGCCCACCGGCCGGAGTCTCTTTCGTTTTTTTCTTTGCGTGCTTCAACAAATCTTCAACATCAAGGGATTTAAGACTAGGTTCGATCACCCATCTGCAGCGCACGGACGGCCGGGTAACCGCATCCTCACCCTGCTCACCGCGGGTCCAGGCGGCCGGATCGTGGCGCACCTCGACTAGTCGCGCACGATAACCCGCCGGGATCTCAATTCCCATAGAACCTAGAACAGATTCCGAATCATCTTCCGGAATCAGTCCGCTAGTGACGATCCTGGATCCATCCGGTTCGAACCGGATCCCCGGTTCCCATCCTCGCGGGACCGGTTGCGCTTGCATTCCGCTAGCACCGACCGCGGCTAGATCCTCAAGCTTGCGTCTAATTGTCACGTTTGCATTCCCCGCGCCGATGCCGCCGAACCGAACAAGCGGATATAAAATAACCTTCGGATTCTAAAACTTTCGTAATGAGACTAGATTCTAAATCCCCATCCAAAGCTTCGGTTAATGCTTCCCGGTCATCGTCCGGCATACCAAGCAACAGTAAACAAACAAAACACTTAGTCCGGCGATTCGGTTTAGCCGCCTCGAGCCGCTCACGAAGGCTCATATCCGACCCTTCGGATGCTCCTTCACAAACTGCCGAATCAAATCAACCCCACGCTCCCGATTGCCGCGGTTAGCCTGAGCAATCCGAATAATCTCATGCCACCATTTAAGATCCTGGCGCACATCGATCTTCCGGGAAGTCCAATCCCGGTGACGTATCACCCTAGATACCTGCATGGAACCGGGACCGCGCTACATGGCCGCCAGCAAAGCCGCACAAAGAAAACCAGTCTCAACCACCTGATCGACCGTCATTCCTTCTAGGGTGCCGTCGATCTGCGGCGACGTACCCAGGGATTCGATTTCAATCCCGTACAAGCGCGAATTCCCGGAGTCCTTCGGGATCACCACATCCGGGTCAGTAAACCGCCAGGGACCCCCCATACCCGCATGGTAGGCACCCACGCCGGAACACACAACGGCGGTTCCGTTTCGTTCGATTAGGAAATGCGCGGCACGAACAGGCTTATAAGGATTCGTGTAACAGATATATCGAAGGCTATTAGTGCCGGCCGTGTGATGCAGAACGATACCCTCGAAATCTGATTTCCCGTCATACGGATCGATGTTCGGGGAATCCCAATCCGCCACATATCGAGCGCGAACCTTCCACGCTTGCAGCTTGCGGACCAACCGCTTCGGGGAAACCTTCATGCGTCCGGATGGGTATTAGCGAAAGCAAGACCACCGATAAATACCGCGTTAGCCAAGCCGAGCAAAGCCACGCCGAGCTCATCGGAAACCCAACCGGCAATCACAAGAACCGGAATCGAAGCCGCCGAAATACCGTAAAGATATTTGCGCCACTTAGTAGGAATATTCGGCATTATTACTCCTGTTAAATTGTTCCTATCGTGACTGGGAAAC
>OGVU01000092.1_pt1 | contig 11224 bp, 20 predicted proteins | sample 1575861 | NCBI WGS metagenome assembly OGVU01 (sample SAMN07581532, study PRJEB24739) | freshwater metagenome | place: Singapore | collected 2015-01 | reverse complement strand
ACATAGAGGCACACTCTTTCCCTACACGACGCTCTTCCGATCTGTTTCCCAGTCACGATAGATTGAAAAGAGGGTGTAGGTGGTATTAAGGCTATCTATCTTCAGCAACTTGCCGACTTCCAAACTGGAGTAACTGTCGATGCTACAAGTGGTGAAGTAGATGGATTGCCAACGGCTTCCATTTATCAGTTTTCCCTTCCAAAACATACAGGAAGCTTCACCGAAGAAGTGCAAAGTTCAGTTGAGAATGGCACTATCTTCTATACTCAAACCGTTACCGCTACATTCTTCCAACTTTCTGCCGCACGTAGAAAGCAACTTGAAATCATCGCAAAGAATCGTCTTGTTGTTTTTGTATTGGATAACAACAACAACATTTGGATGGTAGGTAAAGTTGACGGTGCAGAAGTTACCGCTATGTCAACTGCTACTGGTACTGCCAAAGGTGATTTGAATGGTTATACCATCACTTTCACTGCTGAAGAAAAGAACAAGGCTTACCGCTTGGAGTCATATACTACAACTCCTTTCGATAAATTTGGTTCAATTACTGTTGTAGCACCAACAATTTAACTTATATTTGTTTAGGATGAATTATCTCCAAACGAATACCGCATTTCAAACTCTCCTTCTTAATCTTAAGTCGGGGAGTTTGTTATTTGCGACAACCTACACCAATTACCTTGTCGTAATTCAAAACGAAATAACATTAGAAAACTTTTATGTTATCCCTTCTACAATCAGCGAAAACGACCGTATCACGACTTTGGCAATTAGTACAAATGCTGATGATCCAACTAATGGTAGTATTCTTGTTCTTAATGGTGGAAGGTATAACTTTATTGTATATGGTCAAAACTCGGATACTAATCTTGACCCAACGAGTGCGGATGTTGTGGGAGAAATAAAGAGAGGGTTCATTCAGTTTGAAACATTGGTCAACTATTACGACCAACCGAATATAATTATTCCAAGTGATATCGAATATAATGGATAAAAAAGAATCAATCGTTAACCGCTTTAGTGCAACTCAAGTAGAGTTGGCAAAGTACGTTAAAATCGACCCTATCGAGTTTGAAGACCGCAAGGGATGGGTAGCGTATGGTGAAGGAAGTCACTTTCCTCAATACTTAATTGAATTGTATAACACTTCACCCGTTCACGGTGCATTGGTTAACTCCATTGCCTTTATGATTGCAGGAGAAGAATTTACTGCATCAACTACGTTAGCGGTTCGTGAGATTCAAAGATTGAAACTTGACAAGATATCAAAGCAAACCGCTTTAGATTTGAAATTACACGGTGGTTTCTATTGGGAGGTTATTTGGTCAATGGATAGAAGCACCATTGCACAAATCAATCATTTGCCATGTGAAAACTGCCGATTGGCTTGTAGTGATGATAACGATTATATTACAGGCGTTTGGTATTCTCGCGATTGGTCTGACACTCGTAAGAAAAAGAACAACCCTCACTACATTCCGATGTTTGACATGAATACCAAAGACGAATGTCCAAAACAGATATTGTTTCAACATTCAATGATGGTTGGAAGTGAGTATTATCCAAAACCCGACTACATTGGTTCGATAAATGAAATTGAGAAATTAAGACAATATAGTGAGTACCAAGTCAATCTTATTTTAAATGGCTTCTTTCCTTCATTAATTGCATCATTTAACAACGGAATCCCAACACTTGAAGAGCAACGAATGATAAAAAGTCAGTTGCAACAATCGATTCAAGGCGCGGAGAATGCAGGTAAGGTTTTGACCTTCTTTAACGAGGAAAGAGATAGAGGGGTTGAGTTCACACCATTCCCAGTTGGTGACTTGGATAAGCAATTTGAAAGCCTTGTTAACCCATCTATTGAGCAGATTTTGATTAGTCACCGAGTAACATCACCACTTCTTTTTGGTGTTCGTGATGGTGGCGGTTTGGGTTCGAATACGGATGAAATGAAAACGGCTTTCCGTTTGTTTTCAAAGCAAGTAATCAATCCATTTCAACGGATCATTTGCGATGGAATTGATTTGTTATTAAATGCAATGGGTGTTCCATCCGATGTTCAAATAGTTGAGAATGATTTGTTCGAAGAGGATGTTGTAATTGATGCTAACGGCACACCTACACCAACTACGGATTTGGCAAGTCAAGCATTGAACGGTGCGCAAATTAGTTCTTTACTTGAGATTATCACCCAAACAACTGCAAACGTATTGACTACAACAAGTGCAAAGGCTATCACAAAGGCGGCGTTTCCGATGTTGGCAGAAGAAGAAGTTAACGCAATCTTTGACAATTTAAGTAGTGTTAACTTACAACCAACGGATGTGATACAATCATCCGAAAAAAAAAAAGTTGAGTGCCAACACTCGCACGTTTCTCAAGCAGAAGAAAGTTTTGAGCCAACTAACGAAATGGCAGCAGAAGCCGAGTTAGGTTTAAAATGGCGCGAGGAATATGGAAGGGGAGGAACTGAAGTAGGGGTAGCACGTGCAAGGGACATAAGCAATAAAAGAAACTTATCTTTTGACACTGTGCAAAGAATGAATAGTTACTTTTCACGACACGAAATTGATAAAGAGGCAATCGGTTGGGAAGATGGCGAGGAAGGTTTCCCTACTGCAGGTCGCATTGCCTGGCAACTTTGGGGCGGTGATGCAGGTCGTGATTGGGCAAAGCGAATCATTGAAAGAGTTAACGAGAATCAATCAACCCACGTTTGCCAAAGTTCAAACGATTTCACCGATGAACAAGGTAGAGAATGGATAAGTGAACTTAAAGACAAAGCGGAATATATTGATGAAGAAGAATGGGAATTGATAAGCGAAGAAGAAGTTACCGACCCCGAAAACGAATTGAGTTTTACTTCCGAAATGTTCAACAAGATGCCATCGATGAATGATGCCAATGGTGACGAGAAAAGCAAATGGGGAGATGTTGGATTGTATAAATTAAGATACGCATATTCTCAAAATCTTTCCGCTAACTCACGCGAATTTTGTGTTGAAATGGTAGCAATGTCTAAAGCGGGTGCGGTGTTTAGATACGAAGATATAAACGCAATGAGTGAAAAGGGAGTGAACGGAGATTTCGCACCCGAGGGTCGCTCTACTTATTCCATCTTCCAATACGTTGGCGGTTCATTTTGCCATCATTTTTGGAAGCGTCAAATTTATATGAGAAAGAGAGATTCAAAAGGTAGAATCCTACCAAATAAAGGTCTTGAAAATGATAAACGAGTAGGTAATAACCCATTTGTTCCAAAAAAAGGAATCGAAGGAACTGCACCAATTAATCGACCTGGAAGAGGGTCACTTAAATACGCTTAAAAAATGCCAATACCACAAGAAATATTATTGATTAACGAGGATGTGTTAAAGAAATACACACCTTTGACTGATGCAGTTGATCCGAACTTAATTCGCCCTTGCATTTACGTGGCGCAAGATATGTACTTGCAAAACTTTTTGGGTACTAACTTGACCAACAAATTAAAAGATGATGTAGCCAATGGCACGTTAGCGGATCAGTACGAAATATTATTGAATGAGTACGTATTGAAATTACTTATTTGGTGGACAATGGTTGAACTTTACCCATCACTTTTGTATAAGCACGACAATGGTAATTTGGTAAGTAGACAAAGCGAGGACACAACGCCAGTAACTAAAGGTGAAATGGAATCTTTGAAAGAAAAAGCACGTGAGAATGCACGATTCTACACAAAGAGAATGGTTGATTATTTGCGTTTTAACACAACATTATTCCCCGAGTACACGAATAACACGGATAACAATATCTTCCCGGATATGAACCCATACGGAAAGAGTAATTTTTTAGTGTCAGATAGCTATAAAACACAACGTCATAAATGGTCAATAAAAAACTTCCTACCACCTACGTACTAAAGCGAGAGCAGTACGAAAAGATGCTAAAGGTTTATCTTAAAAAACAACAAGCAAAAGTAGAAAAGAGATGAAGGAATGGATGTTTTTGAAAGGTAAGGTTTGGTTATTCGCATCACTTGCTGTATTCCTACCAATCAAAGAGTTGATGTTAACCATTGGCTTTTTGGTTGGTGCTGATTTGGTAGTGGGTGTATGGAAAGCAATAAAGACAAATCAACGCATAAGGTCGCGTAGAATGTCGGACACAATCACGAAGTTATTGTTGTATCAATTAGCAATAATGAGCGGATTCTTAATTGAAACTTTTATCATCAGCGAATTGATCCCTATCACGAAACTAATTGCTACCGTTATCGCAATTATCGAGTTCAAGTCAATTATTGAATCAATCGAGGCGGTTACTGGCAAAGACCTTTGGAGTAAGATTAAAACGATTATAGGGCGCAAAAGCGAAGATATAACCGATGCAATGACCGATGGAAAAGATAAGTAAATACGTAACCTATCAAGAGGTCACAAAGAGCAACCAAGCGACTGCTTTAAAGTTGGCTAACATTCCAAATGCTACGCAGTTAAATAACTTGCGGTTAGTTTGTAGTAATGTTTTCGACAAAGTGCGCGAACATTTTGGAAAGCCTATTGGTATCAGTAGTGGGTTTCGTTCGGTTGAATTAAACGCCAAAATAGGCGGTAGTAAAACATCACAACATTGCGAAGGCAAGGCACTCGATATTGATGGCGATATCTTTGGTGGCATAAATAACAAAGAATTGTTTTTATATATTAAAGAAAATTGTATATTTGACCAACTCATTTGGGAATTTGGAACAGAGAACTGTCCTGATTGGGTTCACGTAAGTTTTAATGAGGGTAAGAATAGAGGTCAAGTTTTACGTGCGTTAAAGGTAGGCGGTAAAACAATATACAAACCTTTCTAATATGGCTGAACAAGCAAAAACAAAGTTAGCACGTGAAGTGCGTGAGAGATTCCCCAACACACCTACGTTAACACTTGCAAAGAAGTTAATTGCAGAACATCCTGAAACTTTTATGAGTGTCGAAGAAGCGCGAATGTCGCTTCGCAGAATTGAAGGAAAAGTAGGTAGTTCAAAGAATCAAGTATTATCCAACAAATCTCTTTTTTTGGAAGGTGAAAGACCACGTAACCCGTTTAAATTACCCAAGTCATACGCGAAAGGTAGAAACCACATTGACATAAAAGGTAAAAAGGTTTTGATACTTTCCGATATTCATATTCCATACCACGACATCGATGCCTTATCGGTTGCAATCCAAACAGGATTGGATGAACAAGTAGACACAATCATTTTAAATGGTGACGCGTTAGATTGCCACATGGTAAGTGACTTTGTGAAAGATCCAAAGAAAAGACGATTTAAAGACGAGTTGTATGCTATGCGTACTTTTGTATATGAACTTCGACAAACGTTTCCCAATGCAGAGATAATCTATAAAGAAGGAAACCACGAAGAACGCTATTGGAGGTATATGCGCGTGAAAGCACCTGAGCTATTCGACATTGATGCGTTTGATTTCAGTTCGCTTTGTCACTTGGATAAGAACAACATTAAGTTCGTGGAAGGAAAAAACAAGATTAACATTGGTGGGTTGTCACTTTTTCACGGTCACGAATTTGGTAAGCAATTTATACCATCGGTTAACGTAGCACGTGGGTTGTTTTTAAAGACAAAAGCTAATGCGATGTGCGGACACCACCACCAAACCGCAGAACACACGGAACGCGATGTAAATGGTAAGGTGATTACTTGTTGGGGTGTTGGTTGTTTGAGTGAACTTTCACCCGACTATAACCCATACTCTAAATACAATCACGGATTCGCAATAATAACAAGGGGCAATGGAAAAGAATTTCACGTTAAGAACTATCGCATTAGTAACGGTCGTATCTATTAGTATTGGAATTGGAATCGGTGTTTTATTGTGTCGACCTAAACCGAGTAGGGTACAAATTGTAACCCACTTGGATACGGTTGTTGTATTAAAAACTTACATTGATACTTTGGAAGTTGAACGGATCAAAACAAAGACCATATATGAGAAACAAATTGATACTATTTATATGCTTGACAGCGTTGCCATTGATAGCGCATACACAAAAGCAATACAACGCCTTCAGCAATTCGAAAACGCTGGATTCTTTAAGCGTTGAACGTAGGCTTGTTGTACTTGGTGTCAAATCACTTGAGTATTATGTGAACCTCAATAAAATCAATTCCAAGATTATTCGTACACAACGTGAAGTTATTGTGCATAACGAAAAAGAAATTGCACAATTAACACAGCAAAATGAGGGATTACGTGAGGAATTAAATGAGGGATTAAGAGCAAAAAAAAGGTGGCAAAAAGCCACCATCTTACTTGGTAGTGTTTATGTACTTACTATTTTGGCTCTTGCTCAATTATAACTGTTCCGCTAACTTCAACTAATAAATTAGTGTTAGCATCAGTAAAATAATATCCATCACTTCCATTTTCACTAATTACTTTTCCAGTGGAATGATAAGTTACGATTGTATCAGGACCTAAAACTTTAATTGTAAATTTATCTCCGTATCCCATTGCTTTACTTAAATGTGCATCTACACAACTTGAAAACGCAATAGATAAAACTAATGATGTAATTAAAACTTTTTTCATTTTATTTATTTTTTTAGGTTCATAATTCTTTTGAGATAAATAGCAAAGTCCAACGCCTCTTCGTAAGCGTGGTGCATCCATTCCTTTTCGGATAGGTTTGCTTTATCCACCGTTACTCCGTACTTAATTCGCCCCATTTTCTCACGTGCAATTAAGTCGCTAATTACTTCTTTGTAAACATCTGACTGGCAGTTGTCGAAATCGTGTGTTATATTCATTGCTCTATATTTTTTCGGTAGTAATTATTTGTCGCACTTACAATTTTTTCCAATTCTTCAAATTTACAATCTTGCACCTCTTTATTATTTCCGTTAATCATTCCTTGACAATAGGCTTCAGTAATTTCATCTTTATATTGTTGCCTAACATCTTCTAAACGCCTGTCAAAATGAATTAAATAGGCTTTGCCAAAATCATAATAATGGTCTTTCATTGCCTTTCTAAATTGGTCAATTAGGTTTTCTATTGAGTTCATTCTATTTTCTCGTTAAATTCTTCTTTCATTTCATTTAATATTTGCGCCATTGTTTTAGGCTCAAGGATTGCTTTAAGATTTGGCTTGAAATACAAATCACTTTTAAGCACCTTTCCATCCTCGCGATAAATTGGGTTTCCATCTGCATCAAGTTTGCTCATATTACTCGCGTGAACTTCGTCAAACATTGCCTCTAATTTGTCGGATATTCCCAAGTCGATAGCGTAACCAAATAGCAAATACATTTGGTCTATTATAGCATCCGAAATGTCGACTATGTTAGTGGACATCTTCATTTCGTCCAGTTCTTCTTGAATGAGCCTTTCGTGCAGTACGCAGTTTTCAAAATTATACCCACGATTTAAAGGCAAGTTAAAAGCCTTTCGAAATTCGGTTACTTGTTCAATTTGTTTTTTCATTTTTCAAATATTTCTTTGTAATAAACTATTGGACTCAATCCATTTTTAATATCGATTTGGTATGCAGCACCATAAACATAGGCATTGCTAATTTCTTTCCTATGAATTTCATTAGCTTGTTGTAATATACTATTCCACTCAAATTTATCTTTTGGTGTGTCCCAAAGTTTCTCAAATAGAAACTCAACACTACTTTGTTTTTTCATTAGTGTAAATATTTCCAAAGTAAGTCAGCGAGATACATTCCTATAACACCGCATATTACCATTTTAATAAAATTCAATACTTTATTTTTCATACAATTTCAATTTTTTCTGCCGTTACTTTTGCTTCTTTGATTAAACGGATCAAATCGGGCAACATCCAATAACCGAACTCTGCCATTTCTTTGGTGAACTCATCCATGTGTTTGGTTATATCGGGCATTGTCACACCTTCAACGTTCCATAGCGCGTTAATTGTCTTGCCGTGTTCACGTTGGATAGAGTCGTTAAGTCGTTTAAGTAGTATCTTTGTCTGATGATTATAGAACCATTTAATCGGTTCGCAGTCATCGGATGCGTAAAGTGTCGCTTGTGTCCACATTAGAAGGTTAAGCACCTTCAATTTTTCGTGTTCCTCTTTTGTTAGTTGTCGTTTAGAGCTCATCTTTCAGTTGTTTTGAGATTAAGTCCATTGCATATTTAGCACCTTCCATAAAGGAAAAATAGGCGGTGTTGTCCATTTGTTCACCATTGTACTGCGCGTGAATCTCCGCTTTCATTTTAATCAATTTGTGTAGTTCCATAATTGTTTTTAGTTTGGGCAAATATAACTATTGAAATGCATATTTACCAAAGTTTCTTTTTAATTCGTAAAATGATCGCATCATTATAGCATCTGCAAAATCGGGAGATAGTCCGTGTCGTTTCTTCAAATCTTCTTTGTTGGTCACCCTTAACTTTCCATCGCTATCCAGTTTCTCGCGTCTTACCATTTCAAGTTCCTTCACTATCGTGTCTTTGTGAGTTGGTTCAAATGTGATAAGGTTGTTCGTGATTAGTTCACCAAGTTTAAAATAGCAATCACTTTTCAAGTTTAAATAGTTATCGCGCACCGCTTTTGATCCGTTAAGAAATCCTTTGCAACGGATGTAGTCAACCGCACCCCCACCGATTCCATCCTCATCGACTAACACATTAGATAACTTGACATTGTGAGTTCTAATCAGTTCGTTCACTATGGATACTGTTTCGTTAATTGGCTTGTGTTTTAGAACGATAAACTTTTCAGCGTGTAAACCATCCCACAATACAATCACCGTTCTATCGTCACCCATACGCGCGATATCCGCAGTTATGTATTTATCCCCTTTCGTTTGTTGAGGTCTAAAACAACGCAATAAATCATCATATTCATAAAGCCTATCCTTTGTCTCATCGTAATCCCAATCCCCTTCTAACAACCTTTTGCGGTCAACCTCTGGCAACATTTGTAGAGATTGAATATAAATAGGTGAAATGTAAGGATTATCAGTTGGCAATGCGTGAATATAAATACGGTCAGGTCTAATGGTTTGATTTCTTTGTGCATCATAAAACTCACTATATAACCACCCCTTATTTGGATTGGCTGTCATTAGTAGTTTTGGCTTGTCATTGACCAATTTATACCTCATCCGTGAACTTAAAATATCCACACATTTTTTACTTACCTCTCCTGCCTCATCCACAAAAGAATCAGTAATTTCTAACGACCCAAACCTTTGGAATTCTGGATCAGATGGAGTATCAGCCAAGTCCATTAATATAGTTTGGCTTCCATTGTACCAATTAATCACGTGGTCTTGTCCGTTGTAAGTAAAATGTCTCCCTACAATTAATCCGTATTGAGCGCACAATTCAAAGAACGTAGCCATTGTACTTAATCGCAACTTCTTTAACTCTGCACGTCCAATCAAACCGCGAGTGCCTGGATACTTTAGCCTTCGTTTAATTTGCCAATCACATCCAAGAAAACTTTTCCCCGATCCAGCACCTCCAGCATATAACACTTGCCATTTATCGCTATCAGTTGAAAGCGCGTTTAAGGCTTCAATTTGTTTTGAATGGTATTTAATTTCCATTTTAAAAAAGTGTTAGTTGTGGTTCTTTATATTCAACTGTCCATTGATTTGCCATTGCTTGAGCAATACCCATAAAAGTTTTACTTCTTAAAGTTCTTCTTTCTTCTGGTGTTTTAGAATTTATTAAAGCCTCATAATACCACAACGCTTGTTTTTTTTTCTTTCCGGTTTTTGAATCTATCCATTCTTTAAACTCCCCTTTGTCTACAAGTTGTGTTGGTTTTAATAATGGTAAATTTTTAAGCCATAAACAAGTGGATTTTTGAGCCTTGTCACCAAATTGCCAGGGTTGAATAATTTGACTTGGTGGCTTATATATTTTACTCATTATTCCTATTGGATTTTCAACTGCTATTTTTTCAATCGGTGCATTTATAAATTTCATAAAAAACTCAATACTTCTTTGTTGAGAACCATCAGCACGTTTTTTTTCAAAGTGTCTTGCGCCGCTTACAGTTAAATCAGTACAGGGTGGGAACGCAATCATCATATCCCAATTTTTGTTTAGTTGCTCTAAAACGTCACCTTGTATATGCCATTCCAGATGTCCACCACTACAAGGCAACAAATCACAACTAAAAGCCTGGTGTCCTAATTTACGCAGTTCAATAGTTACTGCTTGACTTTCTTCACAAGCTACTAATATTCTTGCCATAACTAAAATTCTAATTGTTTATCATCTAACCTGATGAACTTAATTGTTTTCCCTGATGAGTTACGCGACGCTACTGGCTGTTGCCCAGTGAAGTATATTCCATAAGAATCGAGCCACTTGTAGAACCTAGCTTGAGGTAAGTTATACCTACCGTATCTACCGTAGTCAGGATACTTCTCTGTAAAGTCGTTATATAAGTCCGTCATCTGATATTGAGCGTTAGCCGTGTTGGTTCTGTGATTTTCCTTATCTGTACACCACTCGTAGAACTCGTAGCATGTATCCGCAATAAACTTACGCGCCTTAATGTTACGGAACTCAGCCTTAAGTAGCCCTGATTTAAGGTATCTCATTAGACAACCTATCATGTAGTTATCAAATCTGTTCCACTCATCTGTATCCCACTCAACAAATAACTGACGTCCGAACTCATCCTGTGGCGTGTGGTTGCGGTTAAAGTACTGTCTGAACTCAATCTCCCACTTACGTCGCTCGAATGAATTTCCGCTACCTTTAATCGCGTAGTTCGTTGTAATTACAATCTTTGGACTCTGCTCGAACGGGACCTTAATCGCGTCACGGTTCTTCTTCTCAAGTGTAATACCTTGCGTAATTATACTGAACAGTCGCTCGAAGTCGAAGTTCTTCACAACATCATCGTACACTAGCACCTGAGTATCTGCTGATACTGTTTGGTATGGAAATGTTTTGTCAAACTTAAAGTCTTTACCGTCAATATCAACCAATCGCTTGATCTTGCTAATAGCCGTAAAGAATAGTCCTTTACCTGTTCCTCCTTCTGGGTTCTCAGATATTTTCTCATCGTTTATGATCACAGCTGGACAGTATGCAGCAGGTTTATATCCATGCAACAAAAATCCTATCGTTGACTCAAGCGATTTTCTAGTTCCTTCTTCACCAGAAACAAGTTTCACGAAGTTCTTAAAGTCACACTGATCCATATCGTGACTGGGAAAC
>OGVU01000091.1_pt1 | contig 11262 bp, 11 predicted proteins | sample 1575861 | NCBI WGS metagenome assembly OGVU01 (sample SAMN07581532, study PRJEB24739) | freshwater metagenome | place: Singapore | collected 2015-01 | reverse complement strand
AAGACCCTTACCAGACTGATAACGAAAATAGCGTCTAGTCTGACGAATCGCAGCTTCGTAGTTAGAGTTAGCATTCGTTGAGAACACGACACCGCCATCGAATGGTCGGTGCAAGTAAGTCCCCTGAGGTCTAACAAAAATAGAAGCGTTTGAGGGGTTGATGCTTGCTGGAACACCTTCTGAAACTTCTGCATAGTAAGTAAACGTAGTTGCAGTCGGTACGCTAGCTACTCGGTATGCACCATTAGGTGGATTAGTTCCAGTCAGACCGCTAACAGCAATGGTGTTTCCAATTGATAACCCGTGTGGAACAGTGGTGGTTACAGATATAGCCAAACCACCGTCAGTGTTGACGTCATTAGTTACAAATGGAGTGCCACCAATTCTTGCACCTGTATATAGAGTTGCACTGTAAATGGCAGTTTTGTTTACGTCCAAGATGCTGGTTACGTTACTTCTGTTTTGGGCCTTACCTAGGTAGGTGAAAGATCCAGTTCCTCCACCTGCTTCGATTAGGTAGATTCCGTTTGCCTCAGATAGGAACGTGTCCTGAATAGTAAGTGCGGTTCCGGTAGGTGGGGCAACACCAGCTGTTGCGCTACCGTTAGTGAAGTTTACGTTGCCAGTTGCGCTGTTTATTACAGTGAACTGGTTTGAGTTTGGAATAGCAGTGATAAAGAACAGACCGTTGTAGTTAGCCTGGTTAGCACCAGAAACGACTACATACTGCTCGACCGCAAATCCATGGGCCGCAGAGGTTGTGTAAGTTACGTAGTTTCCTACTGGGTTACCTCCAGAAGCTCCAGTAACAACTGCAGTTTGAGTTGCAAGAGTTACAGTAACGGTTCTAGAGTTGGTAGGCATGCTAATCGCAGAAACGTTAGTAAATGCGGTAGGCGAGAAGTATGCGAAAGGTCTGTTGTTAGTTACAGCCAGGTTTTCCCACTTGGTAATCTGGGTACCGTACTCGAAGTCTGTATCGATTAGAGCCTGAGGTGGAGAGATTCTAAGCTTATTTACTGGATCGATTAGAGTCTCGATCGGGTTAAATCGGCCTTCTCCAGCTGGTGGAAATTGTTGAATGCTCATTAGAGGACCCACACTCCGCTCATGTGTAGTTTGATATCGACACTAGAAGCTGAACCAGTTATTTCCCCGTCTGGAGAGATAATTGGCTGCTTCAAATCTACAGATATGGTGGCCTTACCAGCAATTGGGGTATCTTTAAACATTTCGACCCCATCAAAAATGATGGTAAAAGTTCCAGGAGTTGAAGACGTGTTTGTCACGATTATGTTAGTAACAATTGCAGCTTCCGTATTTGCCGGTACCGTGTAAATAGAGGTATTCGGAGTGGTGGAAAACTGCCCTCGTGCAAAAACTTGAGTTAAGGTAGCCATTAATTACTACTTTCTAGCTTGTTTTTAGATTGCATCCATTACGATAAGTATAGCATCTACAGTCTCTGTCGGACTTGTCCAGCCTACATCTCCATCGGCACTGGAAAGTTTGATTAGATAATCTCCAGTAATACCTCCGGTTGGGAGTCCTGGACCTTGAGGTCCAGTTGGACCTGCAGGACCCTGCGGGCCGGCCTCACCGGAAGTTAGAACCCAGTAGCTGTCATAGAATACATAAATTCCGGCCTGCTCGGTGTTAAACCAAAGATCACCTTCAGATGCTCCAGTTGGTGGAGTACTAGAAACCTCAATTATGGTGCCGCTTGAGGCTAGAGTAATTCGACCTTTTGCGTCAACAGTAATGTTTGGGTTGGTGTAACTGCCAGCTACTACACCAGTTGTTGCAAGAGTTGGGTTTGGGTAATTGCCAGTTAAGTCTCCACCTGCAGGACCAGTAGGAGTTCTCGAGTTTGTTAGTCTGGTATCATTTGTAACTACAGCTGTACCTGCAACATCTGTTGGATCAATATTTCCAGAGCTAATGACACCAGCCGAGTTGGTCTTAAGAACACCAGCACCTACTGGCAGTCCAACAGATCCGGTAAAGGTTGGGTTTGCTATAGGAGCAATGACGTCAGAGTCGACTAAAAACTGGGAGCCGTTAAGCTCAAGTCCGTACCCCGCTGTATATGTTCCTGCTCCAGAAAACTGGGTAAAGTTGATTGGATCAGTCCCAATTACAGTGACACCAACAGATGTTTGTACCCAACCTGTGTTGTCATAGAGAGTTCCGCCAGTAACGAATACAAAGTCACCGCCGTCTACCTCTGCTGGAGCATCAAAGTCTGTAGCTCGAACTGCTGCTCCAGATGCCTGAACTACATAAATACCGTTTTGAGCAGCGTTAGTTTGACTCTTTACTAGGACTCGGTCTCCAGCAACTAGGGTCACACCATCAATTACGTCGCCTGCCTCTAGTCCAGTAGCGAGGTTGACGTTCGCAGCGGTAGCCGCAACTACTGATGGGTGGATGTGTAAACCTTCAGCTACAGCATCAACGTATGATTTTGTAGCAATTTGATTGCCAGCATTTGTATTTGATAGATACGAATTTCCACTATCGGCTTGTAAAACAATATTTCCATCAGTTTGGAGCTTAAGCATTTTTCCAGACTGATAGCTGATAATAACATTATCTTCGGTTGGACCAAATCTAGCGGACTCGAGACTTACAGTTCCCGTAAATGTTGGGTTACTAGTTGGAGCCTTGGAGTCGAGCTGACCCTGGATTCCAGATGTAACACCATCAACATAGTTAAGTTCTGTGGTTGTGGCAGTTATGCCGTCAAGAGTATTTAGCTCAGCGGTCGATGCCGTAATGCCGTCAAGCGTGTTTAGTTCTGAAGTTGAAGCAGTAATTCCATCAAGTGTATTTAGTTCTGCAGCTGAAGCAGTTACGTCGGTGATGTCAGCCAATACATGCGTGTGAACGGAAGCGGCCTTACCATCCAACTGAGTTTGAATGGCAGAAGTTACGCCATCGACATAATTTAATTCTGTTGTGGAAGCAGTGATTCCGTCAAGCGTATTTAGTTCAGCCGTTGAGGCAGTAATACCATCAAGAGTGTTTAGCTCAGCCGCTGTGGCTGTTACATCAGTAACATCAGTCAGCACGTGAGTGTGTGCTGATGCAGCTTTACCATCTAATTGAGTTTGAATGGCTGAAGTAACACCATCCACATAATTAAGTTCTGTGGTCGTAAGTGTTGCACCATCTAAAATATTGATTTCTGATGCTGTGGCAGTGACACCGTCTAGTGTGTTTAGCTCAGCTGTAGACGCAGTGATGCCATCTAATACATTCAATTCGGCAGCTGTTGCTGTTACATCTGTTACGTCAGTTAGTACGTGGGTGTGGACTGATGCGGCTTTGCCATTTATTTGAGTTTGGATAGCAGAAGTAACGCCATCTAGATATCCAATTTCGGTAGCACTTACATTACCAATTGCCGTAGTGGCTGGAAGGGTGACAGTTCCGGTGAATGTTGGCCCCTCAAGATTTGCTTTTAGACCTAGGGATGTTTGAATTGTTGTAAAAAAGTTAGCGTCATCGTTAATTGCAGCTGCTAGCTCATTCAGCGTATCCAAAGTGCTCGGAGACAAATCGATGACATCAGCGATTGCCTCAGAAATTGCCGTAGAGATTTCAGTAGGAGTTAGTCCAATGTACGCAAGCGAGTTCCAGGCAGTGGTTCCGTTACCAACCTTTAGCTTTCCGGTGTCTAGCTCGACTCCAAGCTCTCCAGCGGAAAGCGTAGGGTTGACGGATGTCCAGTTGGCTGCTTCGTCGCGTCTTAGTTGTAGTTTTACTGCCATGATTATCCGTTCGCGTTCCCACCGTTAACTGTCACCAAATACATAGAACCAGCGCTTCCGCCGTCTAGTACGTCGTAATTAGTTCCAGTAAGAACATCGGTGTCCACATTAACCCATTTAGTTTGGGCTGAATTATAAATTAGTACTTGGTTATTAGCTAAGTTCGTTAGCTGAACGTCCGTAAGATTGGCAATGCTTGTTACAGCATCTCCAGCTTCCCAGGTAGTGCCATTGTATGCGTAAAGACTCTGCAAGTCTGTACGATAAAAAAGATCGCCAACGGTACCCGCCGGAGGAAACGACGTTCCTCCTGGCAGGTTTACCGGTGTGAGAAATCTTCTTGACATTACCTAATCTTTCAAACGTTAGCCAATAATAATTACTTCGTACTTTTCAGCAGCAACAGTGCTTCCTGCTACCCACTGCAATGTTATCTGATTTGTGTTGGTTCTTTCGATATCTACTTCAACCATGTCATCAAAATCAGTCTCATATACCTGAACCAAAACGTGCTTAGTTCCTAGGTTGTGAGTTACAGTCCAGGTCACAATTCCTGAAGATGGGGTCAACTCTGGGTTTAGAGCAGTAACCCTAGTCATAAATCCTAGGTTTGTCTTAGCTCCTGCAGCACTAGTTGCTCCAGTACCACCCTTGTTGACAGCAATTGTGTCAGCATTCCATGTACCAGTAGTTACAGTTCCTAGAGTGGTAATCGAGGTCTGACCAGCATAGGTAGAAGCAATGTCAACAGCATCAGCAGTTACCGTAATGCGGTCTGCAGTGCCATTAACGTTAAACTCGGTGCCATCTAGAGTTAGACCATCACCTGCGGTGAAAGTACCAGCACCAGAGAACTGTACCCAGGCGACTGGGTCAGTGCCTAGAGTGGTTATAGCATTAATCTGGACCCATCCGGTGTTCCCGTAGATGTTTCCACCATCTACGAATACGAAGTCACCAGCGTCAATCTCAGCTGCTGTGTTGTAGTCGAGGGCGCGAACTAGATCATCAGTAGCCTGGTCGTAGATGTAGATACCGTTTTCGGCAGGTGCTGTCTGGCTCTTAACCAAGATTCTCATCTGGTCAGTCAGAGTTACGCCATCAATAGTTGATGGTGCGTTTCCTGGGGTTAGGTCTACGTTTGCGGTGGTTGCAGCTGCAACAGAAGCGTGGACGTGTAGACCTTCGGCTACTGAGTCGACATATGCCTTAGTTGCGGCATCGCTATCTGCGGTTGGGGTGCCTAAGCCAGTTATCTTTTGGCCATCAGCATCTAGGTCTGCACTAAGAGCAGTTCCTGTTCCTAGGGTTTTGTTGGTCAGGGTTTGGGTGTTCTCAGTCCCAACAACCGATCCAGTAACTCCGTGTACACCAGTAGTGAGGTCGGAGTGGTCTCCAATCTCAGTATCTACATAGTTCTTGGTAGCAGCATCTTGTAGGTTAGTTGGGTCAGCAAGACCAGTAATCTTGCTTCCGTCTGCATCAAGGTCAGCACCTAGAGAGCTTCCAGTTCCTAGTTCCTTGTTGGTAAGAGTTTGAGAGTCAGTTGTACCTACTACTGCTCCAGTAACTCCGTGAACGCCAGTGGTTGCATTGTTGTGATTAGTTACTTCACCAGTTGCAAAAGTACGGGTAGCAATTGTGTCGGTGTCAACAACAATTTTTCCAGCATCAATCTCTAGGCCAGAACCAAGATCAGCAGAAATAACACCAGTGCTGCTGTTATAGGTGATACCATCGCCATCCGAGATAGAATCTCTAGCCCTTTGAGTTGTGAAGTACTTGTTAGTGAGGCCTTCATCTAAGTCATCAGTAGTAGAGTCAGCAACACCATTTTCAGCTGTAATGGTGAGACCATTAGTATTAGCATCGTAGGTAATCTGGATGTTAGTCTTAGATGCATTAGCTAGAAGATCTCCAGCTGCATCTTTTGCTCTATTGTCAGTAAAGTAAAGATTACTGGAGCCCTCTTCAATGTCGTCTGTGTCTAGGGCGTTGATTGCGTTAGTAATTGCACCACTAACATCTCCACCCTGAGCAAGAGTTAGCCAGGCAGTGCCATTAAAGTAGCGTAGAGTGTTGTCGGTAGTGTTGAAGTAAATTTGACCGGCAACAGAGCTGCCAGCCGATGGTTCAATCGCCAGATTTTGAATTCTGGCGTTTAGTAGCTCATTCTTGTTAAGATTGAGCCCAGTCAAAAACTGACGTGCCATTTAGTGTTTCTCCTTAGGATAGGTAAGCCACCCCAGATATAGGATCTGAGAAGGTAATTGTTAGTGATACTGCATTTGTATGGTTGACTGTGCCCTCCACCATGGAACCTGCGCTATCGTAAATAGTCACGTTTGGGTGGAAGTTTAGGTTGTGGTTAATTAGCCACAGGTTGGAGACAGCACCCTGTTGATGTCTGTATGACACAAGCTCGGCTACGTCTCCTTCTTGAACTCCGGAAAGACCTGACGGCCCTTGTGGACCAGGAGCAGTTACAACAATCTGTCTAACGTACTTACCTGAAGTAATATTGCTAGGTACATCGCTAGGCATTATCTGGTCACCTCCGGTCTTACTACAAAATTTCCTCGCAGAAGCTTGTATATGTAGAGGTCACTGCTGGGGGCAACCATCTCTAAATCGTATAAATACTTACCCTCTGGTATAGTTGCCATGACCTCGTCCGAAACATATAGTTGAATCTGCCCGTTGTTTTCGCCTAGAGTTATGCCGCCATTTTCAGTCGTAAGACTCAAAATTGAGCTGGAGCTACTAGAGGCTCTAACTTTCATTCTGGCTGTATACCCCGCCATGCGGATAGGCTTCTTGGCCGGATCTCTCCAAACAATCGTGCGTGACAAAGTCGAGCCTTGATCAGCCACAATGTTATAAAGACCGGCAGGAGCGCTCATGAGACTCTTTCGGCGAGGGTACAGTCTCTATTATTTTACATCATTTGAGCTTTGCCAATAAGAGCGGTATACTTTTGCTATGGTAGATACTTTGGAGGCTCAGCCGGAGACTAAAGAGGACTTAGAGAACGAAAATAAGTTTGCTCACCTGGCAGAAAAAGCCTCAGTAACTGAGGGGTATATCTTAGGAACTCCCGTTGTAGCAATATGCGGTCAGATTTTCGTGCCCTCTAGAGATCCTGAAAAATTCCCACTTTGCCCGATTTGCAAAAAAATTGCGGAGGCATTATTCTTGCTGTAGAGATAAAAATCATGTTTTGGTTTTTGCTCTATACTGGTATCCAACCCGGTCCTGACGTTGATTTTTTAAATCAAATTTCGTCAGGATTTCTCATCTCTTCTTAGGAAAGGCACTACAAAGTGGTAACGGTCTACACTCTCCCAGCTTGCGTTCAATGCGACAGCACCAAGAGGTCTTTAAAGAAAAACAACATCCCTTTCCAAGAGATTGACTTAAGCCAAGACCCTGACGCTTTAGAGATGGTTAGAGAGCTGGGATATACCGCTGCCCCTGTTGTTATGGCAGGAGAAGACCACTGGAGTGGCTTTAGGCCAGATAAGCTAGCTACACTTTCATAAAAGTGTATGACATCATCTATTTTTCCAACGTCTCAAACAATACCCACAGGTTTGTTGAGAAGTTAGAATTGCCTGCTCATCGGATTCCGATTCGATGGGAGGGCGACGAACCATTTATGGCCTACGGGCCATACGTGCTGATTGTTCCTACCTACGGCGGTGGGAACGATAACCACACAATACCTAAGCAGGTCAGGAAGTTTCTCAACTTCAAACCTAATCGGGACTTGTTGCGTGGAGTCATCGGAATGGGTAATACCAATTTTGGTGAGCACTACTGCAAAGCAGCCGAGATGATTTCAGCAAAAGTTGGTGTTCCGCTGCTGTATCGTGTAGAAATTACTGGAACGCCAGACGACGTAGAACAAGTAAAAGAGAGGCTAGACCTACTGTGGAGAACTACAGCTATCACGAACTAAACGCAATGCTTAACCTATGGGGTGAGGGCAAGACCATTCAGTTCGACAAAGACAAGGAAGCAGCCCGTCGCTACTTCCTAGACCATGTAAACCAGAACACTGTCTTCTTCCACAGCATTGAAGAAAAGCTTCACTACCTAATTGAGAACGAATACTACGAGAAGGATGTTCTAGACCAGTACTCGGCTGAGTTTGTGAAGGACCTGTTTAAGCAGGCATACGCTCACAAGTTCCGCTTCCCTACTTTTGTGGGCGCCTACAAGTTCTATACCCAGTACGCACTGAAGACTTTTGACGGCTCTCGCTACCTTGAGCGCTTCGAGGATCGTGTCGTAATGAACGCCCTTATGCTCGCTCAGGGTGACGAGGAGACTGCGAAAGACCTAGTTGAGGAGATCATCTCCGGTCGCTTTCAGCCTGCCACTCCAACCTTCCTGAACGCTGGTAAGAAGCAGCGTGGTGAGTTTGTCTCCTGCTTCCTACTTCGCATCGAAGACAACATGGAGTCAATCTCCCGCGGTATCAACTCTGCGCTGCAGCTTTCAAAGCGCGGTGGCGGTGTGGCTCTAAACCTCAGCAACCTTCGTGAGCTGGGCGCACCTATTAAGAAGATTGAGAATCAGTCTTCTGGTGTTATCCCTATCATGAAGCTGCTGGAAGACAGCTTCTCCTACGCCAACCAGCTGGGTGCTCGTCAGGGTGCAGGTGCTGTTTACCTGAACGCTCACCACCCAGACATCATGAGATTCCTAGACACCAAGCGCGAAAACGCAGACGAGAAGATTCGTATTAAGACCCTCTCAATTGGTGTTGTTATTCCGGACATCACTATGGAGCTTGCCAAGAATGGTGAAGACATGTATCTGTTCTCGCCATACGATGTTGAGCGCGTCTACGGCATTCCATTCGGTGACATCTCGGTAACAGAGAAGTATCAGGAAATGGTAGACAATCCTGAAATTAAAAAGACCAAAATCAAGGCACGTGAGCTACTCCAGCGCATTGCCGAGCTTCAGTTTGAGTCTGGCTACCCATATATTATGTATGAAGACACTGTAAATAATGTAAACCCAATTAAGGGGCGCATTAACATGTCAAACCTCTGCTCTGAAATCCTGCAGGTCAACACCCCGACCACCTACAACAATGACCTCTCTTACAAAGAAATCGGTAAGGACATCTCTTGCAATCTGGGCTCGCTAAACATTGCAAAGATGATGCAGTCTCCTGACTTTGCTAAGTCGGTAAAGGTTGCGATCAAGGCTCTAACCGCAGTTGCTGACCTGAGCTACATCGACTCCGTAATGTCGATCGCTGAGGGTAACCGCAAGTCTCGTGCTATTGGCCTTGGTCAGATGAACCTGCACGGTTACTTTGGTCAGGAGCGCATGCACTATGGTGACGAGGAGTCTCTCGACTTCACAAACATCTACTTTATGACTATTCTCTACAACGCACTCAAAGCTTCCGCTGAGCTAGCTCAGGAGCGTAAGAGCAAGTTTGACGGCTTTGAGAATTCTAAGTATGCAGATGGCTCATTCTTCAACAAGTACATTGATGAAAAGTGGGAGCCTGCCACTGAGAAGGTTGCTCAGCTGTTCAAGGATGCAAAAATTAAGCTTCCAAAGAAGAAGGACTGGATTGAGCTTCGTGACTTCGTAATGGAGCACGGCCTCTACAACCAGAACCTGCAGGCTGTCCCCCCAACTGGGTCTATCAGCTACGTAAACAACTCCACCAGCTCCATCCACCCAATTGCTGCACCGATCGAGGTACGCAAGGAAGGAAAGCTCGGCCGCGTTTACTACCCAGCTCCTGGTCTAAGTGATGACAACCTTGAGTACTTCAAGGATGCCTACGAAATTGGTCCTGAGAAGATCATCGATGTCTACGCTGCTGCAACCCAGCACGTTGACCAGGGTCTATCGCTGACCCTGTTCTTCAAGGACACCGCTACCACCCGTGATGTCAACCGCGCTCAGATCTACGCCTGGCGCAAGGGCATCAAGACCATTTACTACATCCGCATTCGTCAGGCTGCTCTCGAGGGCACAGACATCGAGAACTGTGTAAGCTGCATGCTCTAATGAAAGCTATAGCAGGACTAGCACCAGACAGTCCCTCCTTAACAGAGTTAGGGGGGACTGTTTGGTCTGTAGAAACTAAAGACGTGCCATTGGCATTTAATCCTGCCATATGTAAAGACTCAAATGGGGGGCTTGCCGTTGTGGCTCGTAGAAGTAATTATCAATTAGATACTTACTTTGGATCTTTGACGATACCGTCTGGCGCTAAATCTGTTAAAAACGCCACGTACTTTAGCTACTTGGATAAAAATCTATCTCCAAGTAAGTGGTCAAGAATTGAATTTAAGGGCGGTCCAGACTTATTTAGAGGCCCGGAAGATGCCCGACTAATCAGGCGTGGTTCTGATTTCTATCTCAGTGTTGTTTTACTTGAGCGAGATATTCCTCGGGCTAGAGTAGCGCTGTACCAATTAGACATTGACAAAATGGTGGCCACCCACATCGAGACTTACCCTGGCACAGAAGAAAAGCGTCCTGAAAAGAACTGGATGACCCACTTGGAGCTAGGCAATATTGATTTTTCATTTATTAAGGAGCTTCCAAACAATATTAGAGGCGGTAGTAGTCTCATCCCCTGGGGTACTGGATATTTAGCCCTATGTCACAAAACATATTTAAATAAAAATCGATTCTACAATCCTCTTATTTTTGGAGTACAAGAGGGAGTAGAGCGAACCTACACCCACGTTTTTGTTGAGTTTGATAGTAAATTAAAGATAAGAAACGTATCTGATGAATTTTTTCTGGTTGGTAGAGGGATAGAATTTGCCACTGGGCTTGTTGAACTAGGAACAGACTTGCTTATCAGTTTTGGTAAGAATGATAGAGAAGCTTGGTTTGGTAAAATACCAGCCATAAAGATCAAAAAAATGCTAAATGAAGGAGCATAAAGTGGCCATCTCCCGCCCTGTTAACTGGAACAAAATCGAGGACCAGGTAGACCTAGACGTATGGAACCGTCTCACCCAGAATTTCTGGCTGCCTGAGAAAATTGCGCTGTCTAATGACATCCAGTCTTGGAGCACTCTTCGACCAGAAGAGCAGCTTCTTACCATGCGTGTGTTTACTGGTCTGACCATGCTAGACACCATTCAAGGTACAATTGGCGCGATGAGCCTGATGCCAGATGCTAGAACTCAGCACGAAGAGGCTGTGATCACCAACATCGCATTCATGGAGTCGGTCCACGCCAAGAGCTACTCCTCTGTCTTCTCAACCCTCTGCTCTACCAATGAGATTGATGAGGCTTTCCGCTGGTCAGAAGACAACCCATATCTTCAGAAAAAGGCAGAGATTGTTCTTGGCTACTACCACGGTGATGACCCGCTGAAGCGAAAGGTTTGAAACCCCTTCTAAAACAAGATCAAGCTGTTTAAATACAAGCCAATTACCATTCTCCCCTCTACGATATGCAAAGTTGATATCGTGACTGGGAAAC
>OGVU01000090.1_pt1 | contig 11275 bp, 19 predicted proteins | sample 1575861 | NCBI WGS metagenome assembly OGVU01 (sample SAMN07581532, study PRJEB24739) | freshwater metagenome | place: Singapore | collected 2015-01 | reverse complement strand
GTTTCCCAGTCACGATAGCCCAGAGCATATAGTTCAGGCTCTAGAGGAAACTAATGGTATGATGATAACTGGCATCATTCAGCCGTTTTTTGAGTTTAGCACTTTTGTTATCACTAGGGACGTGTGGAATGCTGTAGGTAGATTTGACGAAAATTTTGTTTATGTGTATAGCGAGGATGCAGACTATAAACAACGTTGCATGCTGAATGGCGTGGTTATAAATTCTCTATATGTAGAGAATAGAGACGTAAACGATAGTGCATCTATTAAAAACGATCCGTCCATAGATAGAATAGAGTATAATAGGGAATATCTTCGCTTTAAGTGGGGAGACAGTATTCACCCTAATCCTTATGCTAGAGCAGATTTCCAGGCTCCGTTTAAGAATAAAACGCCGTTTCAACAAGAAACTGACGGTATGCCTACGAATTTTATACCTATAACACAAAGAGTAAAAAACATATACGGGGAAATTTCTGAATTTCCTAGCGTTCAAGAATACAGGAGGTTTATTAAACATGGATTTTCTAAGTCCTAGTATGGGATTTGAAACAGTAAGTGAATTACCTAGGGAGTTATCTACTAATGAGATACTTGGTAGACGTTTTTACACAGACCTAAAACGTAGATATCCTAAGCTAGACACTATAGGTGAGCCAGAAGACTGGTCAAATTATAAAATGATATTAGATCCTTATATGGTATCTTTTGAAACTTTACCTTTGCTATCTACTATAAGATACAGGTATAATAGAATTACCAATAAGCTAGACTTGCGTTTTGAAGAGAACTGTCTACCTTTAGAGGTAAGAACCTTAACACAACACTTTTTTAAAGAGATAGAACAATGGCAAAAGAAAAAGAAGTCAAAGCAGTAAAACCACTAGACCCAGAAGACGTTGCATCTACTATTGACACTATCGTGTCACTGATGGAGAGCGTAGATGCTAGTCGTGAGATGATTAACGCAAAAGTAAAATATCTCAAGGACACATACGGCCTCAATTCTACGCATGTTAGGGCTGCCGCTACTGCTATTAAGAAACAGGCAGTTGACGAGATTGATGAAAAAACGAAAGCAATTCAGGAGATTATTGACCTATGTACCTCTTAATAACTGGCGGTTTTGATCCAATACACTCAGGACATCTAACAGCCTTTAATAGGGCTGCAAGTTTAGGAAACCTGATTGTAGGTCTTAATAGCGACAGTTGGCTGACTCGTAAGAAAGGTACTTTCTTTATGCCGTATACGGAGCGTAGGACTATCATAAGCAACCTTAATATGGTATACTCTGTTTTAGACACTTGGAATGATGATGATGGTACTGCATGTCACGCTATCAGTAAGTTTCACAAGGAATTTGGAAATCGACGCGAACAGTTAGCATTTGTAAATGGCGGAGACAGAACTCCAGCAGGTGCCAATCAAGCAGAATTTGATCTTTGTACAAACTTAGGTATTGTTAGTATTTTTGGGGTTGGCGGCGGTAAAACTGCCAGTTCTTCAAATTTCTTAGCTGATTACCTAGAAGCTATGACAAAAAAATAATTGCCAACACCCAAGTCCTGTGCTATATTGAACGTATAAATATAGCATGGGATTTTTTATTATGGCTGTATGCAAAGTTTGTGGCGAAGATTTCAATGAAAAGCGTTATGCTCTAGGTTACAGGACCTGCTTGGAACACTCTGAGCCTATGAAACAATTTACAGTAGCTCCTGCATATAACAAAGGAGCATATCAACTTATTACTAGGTCAGCGGTGGTAGACATTGGACGATAAACAATTATGGAATGAAAAAGCCAAGTCATGGGCCCGCAAATGCGAAGATGAGATTATATCCTGGCCAGGCTATGAATCTTTTGTATTGAGTAAGATGGAACTAGATTGGTCCCCTCGTAGACGTAGTAGTCGTGGCGGATGGTATAAAGAAGGTGCAGGTATCAGCATCGCTATGAGTCAAGCTTGTATGCCTCGCACTTCTCCGTATAGAATGTACGAGTATAAGAGTTTTGATAGCGATCCAGTTATAGGCGGTTTTTTCTCTAAGAACGAGAATCTGTCACTAGGCTTGCATGTCTGCCATGAAATGGCACATGCAGCACAGTTCTTTGCTCACTTCACGTTAGGTATTTTATCAGATCGCCCTCACGGTAATGCGTTTAAGCAAGCCTACAAGAAAATTCGTATAGCGGTACTTAATCGCTATATACCAATAAATCAACAACAGCTCAAAGAAGAATACTCTGATATGTTGTTAAGTTTTGTACGTGGAGGTAAGTTGTATTGAACGCAATAGGTTTTTTAGGTGCTGCACTAGTTGTGTTAGGTATTTTAGGTTATGTAGGGGTGTTGGTTGCCATATTGGGCGGCCTAATCGTAGCTATATCTACATATTCAATGTACAAATTCCATCAAGACATTTCAGTTATAGCCTTCTCAGCAGGTTATCAAACTGCTATGATGATGGAAGATGAAGAAGACGACGAAGAGGATGAATAATGGATTATCAGTCTTTAAAGAAGATTGTACTTTATCACGATAAGCTATACTATGATCTAGGCAAGCCTGTTCTAGAAGACTCAGAGTATGATGGGTTGTTTGACCAGCTAGTTGAGGTAGAAAAGCTACAGGGTTGGAAAGACTCTGATAGCCCTACTGTACGTATCACAGCAGCTACAGGTAAAGTAAAACATCCTCATCGCTTGTATTCCCTTAAAAAGGTATACGAGCAGTCGGACGTAGATCCGACATTTTCTATTCGCCTTCCAAAGCTGGATGGTGTAAACCTTAGCGTTACTTATACAAACGGCAGCATTAACACTATGCTAACTCGCGGAGACGGTGAGTATGGTGAGAGTGTTGTGCATCTTAGCCGCGTGGTCAAAGGAGTCCCAGTAAAAGTAGTAGACGACTTTACATATGTTGGTGAAGTTGTAACTGATAATCATGACGTAGAAAACTTCCGTAACTACGTTGCGGGAGCTCTTGGGCTTAAGAGTGCAAAAGAAGCAGAAACACGTAATCTTCGTTTTGTTGTTCACGACGTTCTAGGTTGCGAGTTAGACTATCTTGATCGTATGGCCTTGGCTCGTAAGAACGGATTTGATACTGTAGATGAAGGGGACTACTCTATGTATCCTCAAGATGGTATCGTATTCCGCAACAAATCATATGCAGTAGAACAAGAACTAGGCTATACCTCAAAGTATCCTAGGTTTGCTATTGCTCTTAAGAAGAAAGAACACTACAGCGCTGTAACCTATCTGAAAGATATTCAGTGGGCTGTTGGCCGTAGCGGGGTAGTAACTCCTGTCGGTATTGTAGAGCCTGTCATTCTTGATAGTGCAACTGTATCTCGTGTCATTCTACATAACATTGATTTTGTTGAGCAGAACGGTCTTCGCCGTGGCGACATGGTTCTTATCGAGCGTCGCATCACGCCTCAATTTGTAAAAGTAGTTGAGCACTCTAGCTATGAGCCTTTTACTGTTGCAGATGCAAAAGCCGCTCTTAATATGGATGTGTATCGTAAGGGTCCAAAGCTATATGTAGATGAGGATAATGGTTATCGCCTAGTTGAATATTTCGTAAAAACACTAGGTATTAAAGGGTTGGGTGAAGCTAGCATTAAAAAACTAGAGATTCAACATCCCAGTGAGTTGTTTGGTCGTACTGATTGGGACGTTCTAGGTAAAAACGGTCAGAAAATTCAAGAAGAGATTAATCGCCCCAAAGACTACGCCACTGTCCTAGCCTCGTTAGGTATTCCTAATGTTGGCAAAAATACGGCACGTCTTATTGTTGACCATATACCTAAGTTTGAAAATCTACGTGATATTGCAACTACTAGTATTAAAGGTATCGGACCGTCTACAGTAGAAAGTATTTTAGCTTGGATTGATGTTAATGAAGATTGGGTTATAGATCTACCATACGATCTAGAAGAACAAGCTCAACAAGAGGTTATTACAGCCGATTTAAAAAAGATCGCTATTAGTGGCAAACTTGATATGACCAAAAAAGAACTAGCTAGCCACTTAGCTCGTCATGGTTTTGTACTCAGTGAAACTGTAACAAAAGACTGCCACGCTCTAATTTCATCCGGCGAAGAATCTACTAAGACAAAACAAGCCGTAAAATACGGTATTCCAGTATACAACTATTGGAATAACCGCGCCTCAATCCTAAAGGGACTAATTTAATTGAATACTGATAACGTCGTCTATTTCAGCGCTTTTGCACGTTCTAAACCACAGCAAAATGTGGTTCATGATCTTCTTACTTCAGTAGTGGACAACTACAATGAAAAACTAAGTGATTTTAACGTTAACGTGGAAGACCCTACTATTGCTTTTGACATAGCTACAATTCAGTATCTTCTGCGTGGCATGGCTCATCGCAGTCAAGGAGAAGAGCATCCTAGTCAAACTATCCTAAATAGTCTACGAGGAAGTATGTTAGGATTCTAATTCTCCTATAAGGAGAATACTAATGAACTCATTAGATCTACTATACAATGCTACCGCTGTTCAAGCCAAGAACAAAGGTATAGTAAATTTCAAGGGAGACCGAGAAAAATGGAAACAAAAGAAAAGAAATATACGCAGGGTAGATCGGATGAATTTAAAGAATGCAAGTAAAAGTTGCCTGTCACATATCTCAGGTTGAAGCTTACACAGAACACTACGAGGCTTCAGGATTTCAATTACTAGGTAAGATGGTTATAGGAGAAGAAGCTACTTTAACCTTTCAAGGCTACAGTACGGCACACGCCGCACAAGCATCATATTGGGATTCCAGTGCACAAGCGTTTATTCAGTTTGAAGATGGAACTACTAGCCCTCTATACGTAAGACGTTCGCGTTGGATGGAGGACTAGTCCATTTTTAAATAAATTTTTTGTTGCCTCTGGCTCTCGAATCACGTAATGTATATTTAGACATAAACTTATGGAGTTTTAAAACAGTGTCAGAAACTCAACAAAATTACACCTCTGAACAAACCGCACAACTACTATCTCTCTATGAACAACTAGGAACAGACGGAATTGATGAAATTGCAGAGCAAATGAATAAGCCTGTGCGATCCATTCGATCAAAGCTTGTTAAAGAAGGCGTTTACGTGCCTGCACAAAAACAAGACAATAAGAAGAATGGTCCTAGTAAAAAAGAACTGCTCAATACATTAGAAACTATTGTAGGATTTGATACTACAGGTTTTAGTGGGTCTACTAAGCAAGTTCTCGCAGACCTTATTGTATACCTAGACAAAACTCACACTAAGTAATTAGAGTGAAAGGTTAGGCTCTTAATAAGAAGAATATCATATTTGTCTGCAATGACAGAAGAATGAGATGAGCCATAAAGAAGAGCGGTGGTGGGGCTGCTTCTTTGTAATTAATTCCTCTTCAAAAGACTATTGTCTGAAGTCGGGGAGCCTGTTGTGAGTGGTACAGGCTAACAAAAAAACTCTCTGAGGGCTTGTGAATTTAACCTCAGCACACAACCAAATTCACCGATACGAAGTCAATCGCATATAAGTCCTAGTGTGCATTAGGCATGACTTCACTTAAGGCGTGTGGTTGTTACTAATCACACGCCTTAAATTTTCTCTTGCACTCAGGTTATTTTCAGCGTATATTCTTTATATAGAAACGAGGAGATAACCATGTATACCGTTAAGAAAAAGTTTCCAGATGTGTACGAAGTGGCTAACTTCGGAGACCGCAAAGATCCGGATGCAGTTTATACTGTTCGTAAGGCTAAGTGCAGCTGTCCTGCTGCTTGGGGTAAGCGTTCTTGTAAACACTTAAGCATTGTAAACCGATTCAAAACGCTCAAAGAAGGTGCCTGGTGGTTTGAGATCGTAGACAATGAAGTTTTCTCCCACCGTATCCAAGCGTTCGAATGAAATTCGATATTGACTGTAGGTTAAAAATAACGTATAGTTAATATAACAGATGGTTCCGTAGCTCAGCTGGATAGAGCAACTGCCTTCTAAGCAGTGGGTCGCAGGTTCGAGTCCTGCCGGGATCGCCAATACACGCCTCCGTATCGGATAAGCTTCGCCCTCCTAAGGCGGGAGCAGAAGGTTCAACTCCTTCCGGAGGCTCCACTCAAGGATTAAAATGACCGAAGAAAAAGAAAAGAAAAAATGGCCTAAAGAGTATTATGGCACTCGTTACGACTGTTCCTTGGAGCATCTTAAACATGCTACTCCAAGTAGAGCGCGTAAAGCTGGTATTTTAGGCTGGAGAAGTTGGGATAGCAAAGCCAACGTACTAGACACAGTGAAACCTCAGGCTTAGTATGAGGCTAGATAGCTAGTAGACCTGCTCGTAGGGTGTAAACGAGCAATCAAATAAAAATAGTTGTTGACACTAGGTTAGCAGCGTGTTATATTACTTGTAACAAAACAGAATATACTCCGGTAGCTCAATTGGTCAGAGCTGAGTGCTCATAACGCTTAGGTTGGGGGTTCGAGTCCCTCTCGGAGTACCAAATATAAAGGTAGACATGAGACAGCGAGGAAAAAACGTAATGAACAGCGTTAAGATTAACAAACTAGAACTTCTGACTATTGTGCGCGAGAATAAAGCAAAACATATCACAGAGTTTAGTGAAGCTGTAGAAGATTACAAAGCACTTGCAGTTAAAATCGCCAAACACAATCTAGAACTCGCTAATACAGGCGACCTAGATAGAATTAAAGATATGAAGAGCGTTCCTTCAGCTCCTACTAGTTACGAAACTGACTATGTTCGTGCCATCCGTATGCTAGAGTTGAGCGTAGACGATGTGATTGAGCTTGAAGATATTATCTTTAATCAGCTTGTGCTGGATGAATGGGCTTGGAAGCGTTCATTTGCAACTAGCAACAGCATTTACAAATCTAGTTTTTGAATTAGGAAGAAAAGCGCACTGACCTGAGCCTATTGTCTGTACTGGCTGCGAAGGTTATTTCCCTCTCTTCCTCGGCTTGCGAGAATCAGACCCTCGCAGTACGAATAAAATCGCAAGAGCATTTAAATGATTATCACTCCGGTATTGGATCATTTAGTATGGGCGACGGTTTACGGATAAGACCGAAGTGCAGCTCACTTAAATGTGGAATCTGAACCTATAAGCTAAGGGTTTTGTTGCGGCTGCAAAAATTAACAGGGTGTAGCTCAGTTTGGTAGAGCGCTTGGTTTGGGACCAAGATGTCGTGGGTTCAAATCCTATCACCTTGACCAATTATTTTACCGGCTGCAAATCGGTGAATAGACTGCCCACTTTGAAGCACTATGTGAACAGTTGACTGTGAATTAACACAGCTATAAAGTGTTGCAACGACTACGTTGCCCGTCGGCGTAGGCAGAGATAATACCACTGACCATAGAAGCGGGGGTATAGGGCGGGCCAAATAAACACATTGCCCCCTTGGTGAAATTGGTAGCCGCGCGAGACTTAAAATTTCGTTCCTACGGAGTGCCGGTTCGAGTCCGGCAGGGGGTACCAACTTTAAGGTAATTGAATGTCCACCACAGATAAAACTAAATATGTAAGCGGAGGAACAGGATTTCTTAGTTTACTAACTCTATTATTCATACATCATAAACTAATAGGTACTATTGCTTGGAGTTGGTGGTGGATATTATCCCCTATATGGATTCCGGTAGCTGTAGTTCTAGCTATACTCATAATTGCATTCGCTATTGGCTTTTCTTTAACTAAACGATAAGGATCATCGTGGAACTTCTAATTATCATTCTTTTTGGCGCTCTTTTTGCATGGCTTTGTGCAGAGATGGCAAAAACTCGTAACCGTGATACTACTGTATGGGCTATTTTAGGTTTTCTGTTCGGCCTGTTTGCAGTAATTGTACTGGCTCTTATTGGAACCGCAAAATCTAATTAACGGGTGGTTACGTAATAAACCCGCGAGACACCACGGTTAGTGTCTCAACATGCCGTATTAGCTCAGTTGGTAGAGCAACCGCCTTGTAAGCGGTAGGTCGTGAGTTCAAGTCTTACATGCGGCACCATTTATAAATACCTGTTTGACGTTTATCCGGTCTGGCCGGGATCAAGATAGCTTAAAGTGTATGGAGCAAGACCAGCATATCTATCACCAGATATATCGTTTCGTCAACGAACAATGGGCAGGTATTTTTACATGGAATACTCAATCTCAGACTATAATTATATTACAAGTAGTATAGGCAATGCTATTTTTAGTGGTCTTACTCTTGAACAGATATGGTCTTGCATTACAATGTGCGAGACAAGAGAACAACTTGATGCAGCCGTTTCAGCCGCAATTAGGTTAAAAGAATTACAGGGGTCTAGCTCATAGGGCAGAGCGGCAGTCTCCAAAACTGCGCGTGAAGGGTTCGAGTCCCTTGTCCCCTGCCAATATCAAAGTGTCCATACTCGGACTGTGCTGCATGTGCCAGCAGGCAGCACTACAAATAGTATAGGAAGTCAGACTAGTAAGAGGCATACCTCACTAGAGCAGCTTAGATGTAGAAAGCCTTGGTATGACGCAGGCTACTATGCATTTCTAGCCTATATTTAATACACCGCTCGTTTGCGTTCTGGACGGTGTTTAAAGATCAGAACAGATACGTAATAACTATACGACCCCGACCGCCTCTCCTACTTATAGCCTTTGTAGTGACGCACACGCTTGGAGTGAAAGCACAGGCTAAGCTGCTGTGTAAGAGGTCTTCAAATCGGCTTGGTGAAGAAACTAAACACCTTAACGCATCCCTCACACTGTGTTGTAGGCTAACACGGAGTGTTGTAACCAATAACGGGCTTGTCCATCGGGATGGGGGCTTCCCTTGCACGGAAGTTACGCGGGTTCGACTCCCGACAGGTCCACCAAAATTTAATGATAAGGCAGATGCCATGTGGAGAGATACGCCGTTCAGCATGTACTCGTGCAACTGGAAGAACTAGCTAAACAGCTAGAAGCAGAAAATCGCCCATCTAGGGCTTTGAGAACTGCCATAATTATGATTGCAAGGGAGTTGAAGAATGGTTCTTGAACACAAACATCTAATTGTACGAACAGAAGTTAATAACCCTCCGACCAGTGAGGAATGGGCAGTAGCTTGGGTTCGTGATCTAATATCCAAGATCGGCATGAAAGCCTTAGTAGGTCCGTTTGCAAAGTATCTTGATGTGCCAGGAAATAGAGGATTAACTGTTGCATGTATTATAGAAACTTCGCATATAGCAATGCACGTATGGGATGAGCCTAGTCCAGCTTTAATTCAGCTAGATGTTTACACTTGCGGCTCTCTCGATACTCAGATCATCTTTGATGAGTTAAAACAATTTGACCCTGTAAAGGTAGAATTTAAATATCTAGACAGGGAGCATGGATTGAACGAAGTTCAATGAGGCTGTGGAGATATTGGGCAAAAGCTCTTGGAGAGAAAGCCTCTCCAGACGACACGGAAGCAGATATAGTAGCCATAATTAGGACGCTAATTATTGCTGTTTATATTGTAACTAATATTGTTATTATTAGCGGTGTAATACACCACTGGTAATCTCAGTTGGGGGATAGTTCAGCGGTAGAACATCGGTTTTTGGTACCGAGTGTCGGGGGTTCGAGCCCTCCTCCCCCAGCCATACAAACACTAGCCTATGCTAATCCAAGGTGTTTGTAGTGAGAAAATATTTGACGATTACTAAACAACAAGTAGAAGAACTGCTACATGGCAATCCAGACATAGACGAGTGGTTCTCGGCTATGTCTTTATTATTTCCAAAGTACGATATAAATACCGCCCAGAGAATAGCAGGATTCGTAGCCCAGTGTGGTCATGAATCTAATAACTTCAAAGTGCTAGAAGAAAACTTAAACTACTCTGCTGAAGGCTTAAACAAGATATTTCCTAAGTACTTTGTAAAAGCTGGTAGAGACGCTCAAGCTTATCATAGACAGCCAGAGAAAATAGCAAACATAGTGTATGCTAACCGTATGGGTAATGGGGATACTGCTAGCGGAGAAGGATATAAGTTCAGAGGGCGTGGAGTTATTCAGCTAACAGGTAAAGATAACTATTCTAGATTTGCCAAGCACGTAGGCAAGTCACTAGACGAGACTATTGAGTACTTAAAAACCAAACAAGGAGCACTAGAAAGTGCTTGCTGGTTCTGGAAAACTAATGGTCTAAATGAAATATCCGATACTGGCGATATTGTAGCTATGACTAAACGCATCAATGGCGGAGTTATAGGACTAGATGATAGAAAGAAGCACTACCAACATGCTCTAGCTATACTAGGCGGTAAAAGCCATCCAGTTAATCCACAGATAACAGATGCTGTAACTCAGACTGTTAGACGCGGCGATAATAATGCTACGGTTGCAAAGATGCAACGTGCTCTAGGCATCACTGCTGATGGTGATTTTGGTCCTGGCACTGAAAAAGCACTAAAACAGTGGCAAGCTACTCACGGACTGACTGCTGACGGCGTTGCTGGCCCTAAGACACTAGCAAAGCTACTAGGATAATGTAGATGGCCTATAAAACTTACAAGAGAGAAATAGCCGCCAGCGCACTAGTAGTTCTGTACAGTTTTATAGGCTATACACTTTACACCTTAGCTGGTTTAGGACAAACTGACGCTATGGTAGATCTAGTAGGAATTTTGGTAATTCCCACATTTGCCACTGTGGCCGCCGCGTTCGGTATAGACAGTTATTTTAAACAAAATAAACGAGACAAAGTAGACGAAGAGAAGTAATATAGCAGTTGTGCCTTACTCTTCTGTGTGTTATTATTAACTATACAGAATGGAGTTTAGCATGGCTACTGCACATACAGTTATTAATAACTTTGCTCGTAAAGGTTTTAAGATGCTTGGACACGGTTGCTATGCGGCTGTGTTTGATAGCAACGTTGATCCTAATCTAGTATATAAAGTAGGGATTAAGTCGACAGATCCGTTCTTGAGTTATATTCAAGAACCTAGTCTTGCAAATAATCCTCACTTTCCCCGTGTTTATGATATTCACGTTGGTGACGGCTGGTATCTAGTTAAGATGGAACGTCTAGAGCCGCTTCCAAGCCACAAGCTAGAAGTATCTAGTGATATTAGCTCTGTGGTTAGCGACGACAGTTACACACTTAAGTATCTTGCTCCGTCACATGAACTATTCTCTATTGCTCATCAGATCAGAGCGCTAGCAGATAGTCTAGATGTAAAGCTTGATCTACACCCAGGTAATATTATGATGCGTGGTATGGTTCCTGTTATTACAGACC
>OGVU01000089.1_pt1 | contig 11385 bp, 24 predicted proteins | sample 1575861 | NCBI WGS metagenome assembly OGVU01 (sample SAMN07581532, study PRJEB24739) | freshwater metagenome | place: Singapore | collected 2015-01 | reverse complement strand
TCTTTTAAAACGCCGCCAAGCTGAATGTGCGTTGTTTTAGACCTCTTTAACAAACACGCCATTGGGCAAAAATGTGCCTTTGCGGTTTTTAATTTGATCGTAAGCCAACTCTAGGCAATCAACCATTTCCGAAAACGCTTTCAGAAGCTGTGTTTGCGGCGTTGAATTCGGAATGATTTTTCGAGCCTCGGCCCAACGAATAACGTCCGATTCAAGTGCTGCATAAGTTGCCATTTTTTTGCTTTCGTTAGTTGATTAAAAGGTGGGGCGGCCTACTCGCTGCGTCTGGCTTGCGATATTTCAGCGTGTCACACGGGACACCAGCATCCGCTTTCAGCCCGTTTTAATCAAAATGGGATTTGGTCATCTTCAAAATTCTGAGGCGCTTGACGTTGCGGTTTGCCTTGACGCTCCATTGGTGGTCGCGCTGTCAACCAGCCGTTCCATTCATTGCCTGCCGGGATGCTGTCCAGCTTGATGCTGATACCGCCTTGGCCTTTGTCCCATGCGCTGCCGACTTTGACAAAGCGTTGTTTTGTCTGACCTTGGGCGTTTGTGTATTCACCCACTGCGGCGATGACATCAAGTTTGCTGCTCATTTGCTGTTTCCTTTGCTTTCTTCAGTTTTGTGCGGACGTTGCTTGGCAAGAGTGACCAAAACGCAATCATCTGCTCGTTATCAAGGTTTTGGCCCTGAATCTTTTTGTACGCCTCGGCTACACCGCCAGCGTTAACCATCTCAATCACTTCTGCGGACAATTCTTTGAGGTATTCCAAATCCTCTGGGGTTACATTGTCCTGCGCTCCTTGCATTGGCGAGATCAGTTTTGGTTTGACTGGCTCGGATGAATCCAACGCATCATGCTCGACGATTTCCATTGCCGTCATCCAAAGGTAGCGGCGACTGTATGTTTCAACGGCCCCGAGGTTTTGAATAGCGTGTGCGCCTTTTAGCGCGGCCTCTGCCATCGGGGATGTGATTGTGACGCTAGATTGATCGTCAACATCCGTAATTGTCAGCGTTGCCAGATCGGTCCCGTAGCTGACAATCCCGCAAAGCCCTGTCTTGGCAAAAATCTCATTGATTGCAGGCATAAAGTCGCCAAGCTCAAAGTATTTGTACCCGGCAAACTTGTTATGGCCCGATTTGTTTAGCGCCATCTTTTGCAGTTCAACTCTGGCTTTTGCCAGTTTCATGTGTACGCCCATTTTGTATTCACTCCATTGTTGGTAGGTCTGGTAAAACTGTTCCATCGTCAAGCTCCATGAATGCGTCTAATGCGATGCGCTGGACAATCGGGTCATCAGTGCTTGCCATTAGCGTTGCAAACAGTTGCTTCACGAATTCTTCATCACACGCAAACAGCCTGATTGTTTGCAGTGCGTTGTTCTTGTGCAGGTCTGCTATTTTGTCGTTCATTTTGTTCACCTTTGGGGAGCCATCCAAATTTGCGCCATGTGAGCGTGATGTCGGTTTGTGCGCTGTTGCGGTATTCAAATCGTTTGTCAGTCAGCGGGATTTCGGGTTTCATCAGAATTCCTTTTCCGGGCGCACTTCAAGCACAAGGCCCGGCTCTTTTGGGTCGCCGCCATAACTCAAAACGCCGTAGCGGTTTTTCCCGACCTTGAGCAAGATTGGAACATCAGGGTCACATTGATCGTCTTTGCCATCTTCATCAGCTTCATCAAATTTTTTAATTGAAAGATTGAGTGCATCAGCAAGTTGGCGTGTTGTGAATGGTCTGAAAAATCCCATGATTAGCCCCTCCATGCCAAAAGGCATCCAATGATTGCGAAGACCAAACACGCGCAGAACGCCGTGAACCAAATGCGGCCCCGTGTCTCTGCTGGTGTGGGTTTGTAGGTGATTCGGTGGTGATACATTTTTTTCTCCGGTTAGACCAGCACCGCGCTGGCATGGTTTGAATTATAAGCCAACTAAACAGGCTTGCAAGTCTTTTTTGTAGGGACTTCTCCTAATGTTGCGTTTATGCAACTAAACACGCGAGGCGGTTTTGTGTTAGACTTGCGGAATGACCAAAGACGAAGCAATCCAAAAAGCTGGTGGCCTACGGGCGCTGGCAAGGCTGCTGGAGATTACGCCAGCGGCTGTAGCCCAGTGGGACGCAATCCCGAAGGCGCGTATTTGGCAACTCAAAGTGACACAACCCAAATGGTTCAAAAATGAAGTACTGGCCCGGAAGCAACATTCTAAAAAGCAAAAACAACGCATTTGACGTTAGCAACTGGAAGCCTACGATTAGATGGTCAAATGCCCCTATAAACAGAACAATCAAGAAAGCCGAAGACATCACGGCCTTGCGCCAGATCAGCATTGTGCTGAAGGACGAAGGCACAAAGCCGGGGCGCTTGAACTACAAAATTTAGTGTGTTAGAGTAATCATCAAACGGCTAGGGTAGCTCCCGAAAAGACGATTCGTTACCGTCCTGCCGATTGAATTTAGTAACGGCAACCAACAACGTAAGGTTAAAGATGGCGACACTATCGCTCAAAAAGCCAAAGCGCATTGACTTTCCATTGTACAAATTCAATGGTCAGTTTGTGGTCATGCGACACGCAAGAAACTCCCAATCATTCCGTTTTGTTTTTGCCCATCAAACGCAAGAACTGGCAACTAAAGAGGCCAAGCGGCTTTTTTCGCTAAACAACGGGGAGCACTTTTTAGTCCTTCAGATCGTTGATTCGGTTGAAGGGGAAAAGTGATGTTTTACTACCAACACCACATTGGCGACTTCATAAAAGCCACATCCCGTCTTACGGATTCGCAGACCATTGGTTATTTGCGTTTGCTGTGGATGTACTACGACTCTGAAAAGCCGCTTCAAAACGACATTGAAGTGCTTGCAATGCAGATCGGTTTGCCTGTAACAGACACACATTTGCTTCTCAGAGCGTTTTTTAAGCTGGAAAACAACGTCTGGATTCAGGCCCGTTGTGATGCAGAAATTGCAGACTATCACGAACACATAGCCAAAAAATCCAACGCTGGTAAAGCATCTGCTGAACGCAGGAAGAACAAGAGTTCAACAGATGTTCAACAAGTGTTCAACGAGTGTTCAACTGATGAGCAACTAACCACTAACCATAAACCACTAACCACTAACCAAGAACCATCTATATTTATGTCGGAAACTACGTTTCCACCTTGTCCACAGCAACAGATTTTGAAACTTTGGAAAAAGCACTTGCCCCACCTTGCTCAACCAAGGACATGGGAAGGCACAAGGCAAGCCAACTTGCGGCAACGCTGGATACAGGCATCCAAGCCATCGGCTTACTCTGGTGACGGGTACAAGACGCTAGACAAGGGTCTGGACTGGTGGGACAGCTTTTTTGCCTACATAGCGGCAGACACCAAGCTGGCGACAGGTTTTGAAAGCCAAGGGCGCACATGGAGGCCCGATCTCGAGTGGATTGTCAATTCCACCAATTTTCAAAAAATCATTGATGGGAAATACGACAAATGAGCTTCCTGAAAACAACTAAACCAAAAGACGAGCCGACCATCAGCTACCGTTGCATGGCTAACGGATGTCCCTTGAACGGGTCGATCAGCACAAATGGGGCGCAGTGGATGTGTTCTTTCCATTTCCGGGTTGAAAGCAGAAAGTGGCCCATGATGACCGAAGCCATCCGGGAAAACGAGGCGATTTTTGGTTTATTGGCAGACCTGAGCAAAATCAGCGAGATCGAATGGTCGGCAAGCCTCAAAGGGAAGCCAGCGCAACGGGAAATGTATCTTGGGCTTTTTGATGACCAGCCAGAACTTAAGCCGGGGCCAACGGAGAAAAAAATCCATTACGAATACAGACTGATGGACCACATTGCCAAACAAGGCAGTGACAAAAAAGCGCAACACGCACAGACGTACCCAGCCGCCAAGCAGCCATCGGCGTTTTACAACCCATCGGAGTTTTTTTGATGACAAACAAGGCAACTATGAAAATTGAACTTAAATCTCAATCCATGAGCTTTGTCATGAAAGCAATGCTTGACACAAATGTCGTCTGGACGCGAGACAAGATGGAAGGCAACGACTTAAGTTTGAACATCAATCCTGACGCACCGATGATTGTTCAGGTCGGTGACTACGGCTACGAGGTTCAATCCTGTGGTGGCGATGGCGATATTGAAGGCTTTGTCTTGATGTGCAAGCCTGAGCCTGTCTGCAAGTGGGATGGCATGGAATTCGTCAATCTGAAAGATAAAGAATGACTTACTACGAAGCAATGCGCTTGCTGGACAAAGTGCGTGATGGCGCACAATACCCGTTACACACAATCAATCAAGCATTGGAGCTAACAGGTGACCGATCTGAACTACATGAGGGACTGCGAGGCGAAGGAATGGACCCGCAGGTTCGACCAGAAGAAGCAGGATGCCGGGGCATACGCAGCGCGGCAGTGGTGGCAGGACACGATTGCCGACATTGAAAAAAAGCGCGGCAAATCAGCCGCAGACGATTTACGCAACAGGATGAACAGGATAAGACATGGACATACTAACCCCCAAGGGGCAAATATCAGCCGATGACGAGCAAGCAGCCCGGAGGATATGGGAATCGTATTACCCGGACTACCGCTACATTGAAACGCCAAAAAACAAACCAGCGGCGTTTGATGCAGTGCTGGTTAAAGGCAGGACCATATCCGCAATCGTGGAGACAAAGTGCCGCAGGGACATGGACCTTGCCAAGTTCAAAACGGACTACAAGGCCAAATGGCTCATCAGCTATCACAAAATACGGGACTGCTGTGTTGCTGCTGATTTGCTTGGTGTTCCGTTTGTCGGGTTTCTGTACATCCAGCCATCAAACGTGCTGCTGACGCAAACGATCTACAGCGACAAACAATTCCATCCAACCATCACAATTGAGCAAACCCGGACGCAAGCCACAACAAACGGCGGCATTGCTTATAGGGACAACGCTTTTATCAGCATGAACGGCGCAAAAGTACTGGACGGGAACGCATGAAACTCTACATAGGCATAGACCCCGGCGCATCCTCTGGCGCATGGGGCATTATTGACAACCACGGCAAGTATTGGTCATGTGGCGACATTCCGTCGAAGGATGGACGCATACAGGCCCGAATGCTACGGGCAGAACTGGCGCAAGCGATTGACAAGCAAGACGCCATTATTTGCATCGAGGACGTTCATTCAATGCCGGGGCAGGGGGTCGCCTCAACTTTCAAATTTGGACGGGCTGTAGGGGCTATAGATGCCGTTGCTGACATGATGTTTGGCGTATGGCACATCGTTAGCCCACAGCGGTGGAAAAAAGCAATGGGTGTTACGCAAGACAAGCTGAAAAGCCTGAACTTGGCGCGGGAGCTTTGGCCTAATGCGCCGCTGTCCCGGATGAAAGACCACGGCAGGGCAGAAGCATTGCTGATCGCAGAATACCTACGGAGGACACATGGATAACGCACCACACGCAGCGGTTGATTACATTTTGAAGAACCGCGCTGAATACGCCCAAGCCAAAGCCAAACGGGTCTACCTTGAGGAATTTCGCAAAAGCAAAAAATCCATTCTGATGAAAGAAGCAATGGTCAAAGGCTTTGAAGCGGTTACAGCCCAAGAACGCGAAGCCTACGCCCACCCAGAATACCTTGCTTTGCTGGAAGGTTTAGAGGCGGCGGTGGCAATTGAAGAAAAGCTGAAGTGGGGCATGGAAGCGGCCCGGATGCGAATCGATATTTACAGAACAGAAGAAGCCTCAAATAGATTGCTTATGAAAGCAACTGAGTAGTAAAATTCTGCATCGGCTACCTTTAGCGGGGGAAAAGGCGAATAGTCACCGTCCTGCCGATGCTCTTTTTGTGACTTTCCACCAATGACTAGGTGCGACCATGATTACTCAGCAACTTTTGCAAGAATACTTTTCCTATGAAGATGGAAATCTTTATCGGGAAAAAGTTTTGGGCGGTGAAGCTGTAGGCAAGCAAGCTGGCTGGACAACCATTTGTAACGGCGTTTTTTACAAAAAAATTAATGTTTTTAGAAAAACAATGTATTTGCATCGTGCCATATTTTTATGGCATCACGGATATCAGCCAAAAGTCATAGATCACCTTAATGGTGATTCTTTAGACAACAGGATAGAAAACTTGCGTCCAGCAACACAAAGTCAAAATTGTGCAAATCAGAGATTAAAAAAGAACAATACATCTGGAATAAAAGGCGTTCAATTTAGAAAAGATACAAAAAGATGGACTGCTCATGTGATGGTGAATAGAAAAAACATTTCATTAGGCAACTTTGATAGTAGAGAAGAAGCCGCTAAAGCATACGAGCAAGGTTCCAAAAAATACTTTGGTGAATTTGCTCGTCCAGAAGCGTCAAACAGGATGGTTGAGAAAAACACTCAGTGATTGATTTCTACGACAGAACTGTGTTAACATAGCTAAACACCACAGGAGAAGACAATGGACTTTAAAGCGATAGAACAGGCAATGCGCGATGAAATAGCAAACCCCAAAGGGTGTTATTTGCCCAACAGCCCTGAGATTTTTGTTAAAGGCCGTTTGCACGACATGGGCTTCCATGAGGAGGGGCTTTGGTTTTGGCGTAATGTTTGTTGTTCTGTGCCGCAGTTTGGTGTTGAGGCGTTGGACAGGTTGTTGCCTGAATTGAAGGCGTTGAACGCAAACGAAAAAATGCCTGCGTGGGGAACGTATGGAACCTAAAAGACAGATCACGCCGCATGAATCGCATCGTATGGTCGCAAAGCTGATTGCAGAGTTGTTCAAAGGCCAAGGCACACGCTACGAACTTGCAGAGCGAACTGGATTGCACCGCAACTACGTTAGCCGATTGTTGGCTGCTTTCAAGGAAGAAGGCTGTGTCTATGTCATCGGATGGGAGCGCGACACAACCGGACGATACCAGCAAGCGATTTTTAGTTTAGGGTTTGGTGAAGATGCACCAAGACCACCTCGACAAACTCAGCGAGAACGCGATGCAAAAAGGTACAGAAAAATGAAAGAAAAGAAAATAGCTGAACAAGCAAAACCAATCAAAACACAATTTGTTGGGGGTTCGCTATGGGCATGAACACACAGACACAAGAGGCGCTGAAGCTGGCGCTGGAGGCGTTGGAAGTGGCAACCACACCGCTGGCAAAAGACAGACAGGAAGTTTTGCGGGCCATCACCGCCATCCGTGAGGCTCTAGCCGACCATATTGGTGACGCCAACAAAATGGTTGAGCAGTCAACCTGTAAGCAGGCCTTACAAGTTGAGCAGCCAGCACAGCAGCAGGAGCCATTCTGTTATCACGATGGGCGCGACATTGTCGGCAAAGAGTATGCGGATCACTCTGACGTCTTTCCCCTATACACCGCTCCGAAGCCGCGCCAGTGGGTCGGGCTGACCCAGCAGGACATGAAGCTGGCGCTGAAGACGTTGGAAAAAATGGGCCGCGTTATGAAGCAAAGCCCAGATACTGAAAAAGCCATCGTCGCCATCCGCAAGGCACTGGCCGAGCAGCCAGCACAGCAGCAGGAGCCGGTGGCGTGGATGTGGAAGGACGGAACCGTTACCACCGATCCTGATCGGGCTGACGGGACATGGACACCCCTTTACACATCCCCACCAGCAAGCAAGCCGTGGGTTGGGCTGACACCTAAAGAAAAGAAAGAAATTGAAAGGCTGTCGGTTTATGTGGAAGGCGCAATTCGACACACTGAAGCCAAACTCAAGGAAAAGAACGCACAGCCAAGCAAGCCTTGGGTGGGGCTGACCCAGCAGGACATCGACATCGCATTTGATGATACGCAAGAGGGCGGCGGCTTTGATGAGTTTGCCCGCGCCATCGAAGCCAAGCTGCGGGAGAAGAACACACCACAACAAAGCAAGGGGGATGCATGAAGCCCAAAATTACTTACGAGCGATCCATTATCTACAAATGCAAGCAATGGTTTTGCAGGGGGGGCGGTGTAATGGGCATTGGCATCACACCCGATCACGCATATTGGGACTGGAGATACTTCTGCAAGAAACACGGCATCAAGGGGGACGCATGACAAGAGAAGACATCATCAAACTGGCGCGGGAGGCTGGGTTTGAACAGCTTGGACCAGACATTGAAGATTGGGTTTGTTTCACCGAGGAGATTGAACGCTTCGCCGCCCTTGTCGCTGCTGCCGAACGTGAGGCGTGTGCGAAGGTGTGTGATGACCTCGCTGACGCAAGCAACCTTGTATATGCCGGTACAGCCGCGATGCACTGCGCCGACGCCATCCGAGCAAGGGGGCAGGCATGACACCTTTAATCCGTGAAATGGTAAAGATGGTGTCTGTTGTTGATTTTGACCCGGTAGATTTGCAATGGTTTGATTTATCTGGCTACGTCAACGACCAAAGCCACGCTGTTACTGAGCCATTGATGACACATCGCCCACCATTTGAGAAAAACATTGTGGTGTGGCGTGGCAAAACACGAAGCCATGTTTCTTACGACACCATTTTTATGGTGGTCGGCAATGACCCGCAACAAGGCGTACTGGTGACCATGTGGAAGGGGCCAACTGGCAAACAACCCCAAAGATTCCCGACGATGGTTTACGTGGCTGACGGTGAGATGCTGCGCTACGGCTCAATGGACGATGGTGTTGAGCTTGAGAAAGACGTTGCCGAACTGATGTTGGCTTATGTCGGTAATTGGTTGGAGTCGTTGTCACTGCGTAATGAGGCTTATGTGCCAGTGGTGCAACAAACCTTCACCAACCGCAGGAAGATCGCGCAAGGCAAGACACCTACATACGACTGGAAAACAGTTGTTGTTGAGCCTGTAAAGCAGCGCAAAGAGGATCAAGGTGGCACACACGCCAGCCCAAGACTGCATGACCGCAGGGGACATTTGCGCCGACTGCAAAACGGCAAGACCTGTTGGGTCAAGCCTCACAAGGTTGGTGATGCAAGCAAAGGCGTGGTGTTCCACGACTATCAAATCAAGGGGGACGCATGAACCGCGACGATGTGATTCGCTGGGCGCGGGAAAGCGGATTGCATTTACCTTATTGGGCTGACTATGAAGACCCGGAGAAAGACCCACCCCGCTGGACAACGGTCAGTCCGCTGCCGCCACTGCTTGAACGCTTCGCCGCCCTTGTCGCTGCTGCCGAGCGCCAACGTTTGCACGAAAAGTTTATGGAGATTCACAAATCTCAGCAGCACAGCAACAACTACTGGCACTTTGCCGCAAGAAAGATCAAGGAGCAAGAATGAGCAAGATTAAAGGTGACATCAACCGCGAGATGCTCGGGTACGCCAAGAAAAATACCGGTGACTGTTATGGCGACGGGACGGTCTACCGAGGTGAACGTAGCAAAGACAGTGCAGTGCCTACTTACACCGTCCATGAACTAGCTCACGCCAAAGGCGTGCCGAGCATGGTCACCAGCGCCATGCTTGCCTTGCAAGACAAGCTGGCCGAGGCGCTGGATAAGTTGGAGGTACTAGAGCCGTTGGCAAAGCGGATGGCGCTCGATCTTGAATGCATGACGCTTGATCCGCAGAACGCGCATTGGCACGACACAGCCAACGAATCGCTGCAACGGTTCCGCGATTTGATGGATGCGTGGTATCCGCAAGATCATGTGTCGCCGCTTGGAAAGGATTGAGCATGAGCACATCTTTGACGGCATATGAATACATGACCCTGTGGCAGTCGCGGAGATAGAGCGTATGGCCGGTGAGCGCGATGCCATAGCAAAAGACGCTGACAAAGCCTACGCGCTGCTGCGCTGGGCCGAGACAGAGATGCGCTATGCCGGGTGGGAAACTCGCATCAACGACCAGCATGGGCGCACGGATGTGTACGAGGCCATCTTGGAGTTCTTGAAATGAGCACACCTTTTGAAGACAAGCGCCGAACAGCATCTATGGATGTTCGCCGCGCCAATATCTACAAGCGCATTGAGGCCGTTTTCGACCAACTAGGGGACGAGTTTAAGCCTCCAGAACTTTCCGACTGCGCCAACACCTCAAACTCCCGGTCGCGTGCGAATCCATGCTGTCGCATGGCGTAGGACTTACCACCCACGGTGTAGGCATCCCCTTTCAACCGGCCCACGATCGGAAACAAATTGGGCGCCACCCGATTCCAAATGGCATCGTCCTTTTGCCAAAGTACATTCTCGGACCCATCGCACTTCAACACCTGCAATTCGGCACCCATCAACGCAATTTCTGCCGTTAATCCAGACCCCACAATTTGAACGATTCCCTGCTTCATAACAGCAAATATACTCCCCGCCCTTCCTTGCTAAAGAAATCAACCGCTCATTAAATACCCAACCTTTTTCCCCATGCCACACCAATAAAATGAATTTCGCGATGTAAGTTAGCGTTATGAATGCGCTTCACGGAAATTTAACGGCCCTTGTACTTGACGATGAAAAATCTGGAAGAGACATGGTGGGCTATTTTATCCGTGAGCAAGCCGCCGACCTGTTCGGGCAAATTCAGTTTGCGAGCAACTTGGAAGAGGCCAGTTTACTGATCGACAAATTCATCCCCCAGGTAGTTTTTCTCGACATTCAACTCAAAGGAGAATTGGGCTTTAACTTGGCATCAAAACTTCCTCCAAACACCCACATTGTCATCGTGAGTGCCTATCCGGAATATGCTTTGCAGGCCATCAAAATGGAAGTGGTAGACTATTTGCTCAAACCCATTTCTGAGAGCGATTTCCAAGAGTTAAAATACAAGATTCAAAAAAGACTGGGTCCGCTTGTCCCACAAGAAAACGCCCTGCTGAACAAAACCTCACTGGTCATCCGCGAAAGTGGAACCAATGTGGTTGTCCCCTTCCAAGACATTGAATACGTGGAAGCAGCCGGAGCCTACTCAAAAATCATCACGGCGCAAAAGGAACATTTGATATCCAAGACTTTAAAAGTTTTATCGCCATCTTTGCCAGAGCATTTTGTGCGTGTGCATCGGTCTTACTTGGTACCGGTCGACCAAATAGCCTCCTTCAAAAGCAACCATCTATGCCTGAAAAATGGAAAACATATCGCCCTTTCCAAAACTGGAAGAAAGCTTCTATTGGAATCATTGTAGTTTTTCTATGTTGGGGGACACTGTTATCGCAGAGCAACTACGGACAAGAATTTGACTTCAAAGATGGATTACCATCGGAAATTGTAAGAAGAACCTTTATTGATCAAAAAGGCAGCGTTTGGGTAGGTACGGATGCCGGTGTTGGTGTATCTCCCAAACACAACTCAACAAACAATGCCATTTCCAAAATAATAGGCAGTAGTCAAGTTTGGGATATTTGCAGCATTCATGATAAAATTTACTTTGCAACTTATGATTCGGGGTTGTTCATTTTTGATCAAAAGTTGGG
>OGVU01000088.1_pt1 | contig 11515 bp, 16 predicted proteins | sample 1575861 | NCBI WGS metagenome assembly OGVU01 (sample SAMN07581532, study PRJEB24739) | freshwater metagenome | place: Singapore | collected 2015-01 | reverse complement strand
GTTTCCCAGTCACGATAACAGCCGACAACCAGGTCAACTTGCTGGCTGCGCAAAACACCACGCAAGAAAGCAGCGCAAGCAACAGCAAGAGCGCCAGCATTGGCCTGGCCATCAGCACAAAAGGCACGGGCGTCACCGCCTGTGCCAGCAAAGCCACCGGCCAAGCCACAGGCGCAGGAGCCAACAGCGACATCACCCTGCAAGGCAGCGACATTGCCGCAGGCGGCAAAGCCAGCCTCAAAGCCGATGACCAGGTTAACATCGTGGCCGCGAAAAACACCACGCAAGAAAGCAGCACCAGCAAAAACAGCAGCGCCAGCATCGGCGTAGGCATCAACCTGGGCAGCGATGGCTTCAAGGCGGGCGTGACCGTGAGCGCAGCTGCAGGCAAAGGCCAGGGCGCGGGCAACAGCGCGATGTGACAAAACCGGACGGGACTATTGGCCCTCAAACACTTGATGAATTCCTTTCTACACCAGATGGTAAAAAAATGGCAGGTGATACAGGTGGGGTACAAGGTGTGAAGGGCTCGCTGTTTGGGTTTGAATACAAAGCAGGCAGCTGGCAAGACAAGCTGATTGAGTCGTTTGCCGGATCGCATGACTACATTGGGGGCAAGGCCAGTGGGCTATATGACGCGCAGGGGAACATCAAGAGAGGGATGTCGGATACAGAACGAGCTGTTTACGACAAAGGCATAACGATAGGGGCCATTCCGTTGGCGGCACCATTTGCAGCAGCTGAAGGGATATCGCCAGAAGTTTGGAAGGCTATTGGTATTTTGTTGGGAGCAGGTCGATGAAAAAGTTTGCTGTACTTTTTTTGCCACTGTTGGTTTCTGGATGCCAGTAAATATTGCAAATTTGATATAGAGTGCGGACCTCCTTTTGATATAGGGATAATATGATCTACTTCGTATCCTGCAGGACAATTTTTGTAAAATTCCTTTATAGCTTGTAAATCCTCATCTATCGGAGTTTGGTATTTTTTCCTGGCAGAATACCTTGCAAAGGATTCCCTACCGAGAAGTCTTTTAGCGGCTAATTTTTCTTCCGCTGTTTTATATATTGTCTTTGCTATTCCTGCACATTTTTTACTACAATATTTTTTAGCTGTTGTAATAGTTCCGCATACAAGACAGGGTTTCTCGGCGTAATTACCGTGTTTTACTTTTAGTCTATTGTTATACGAAGCAGAGCACGATCTATTACAAAATTTTTTAGAAGTTTTACTAAATAGTTCCTTGGAACAATGTATACATTTTAACATAGTATTATTTATAATTTCTGTGTTCAGATGTAGGTTCGATTCCTACTAGTGGTACCATAAATAATGTATGCACGATTTTTACATACCATTAGTAGACTTAAAATTTGACATTGATCGTATACGCAATGAATTAGAAGCTATTGTTAAACCTTCTTATCAGTCATATGCTCTTACTGTCACTGAAGAGTTAGCAAACGATAACACATACGACTTCTCTCAATACAATAGTATAACTCAATTCGACGAATACGGTATTAGAAGATTCCCTGACGGAACGTTAGACACGGATCTAATTTATTACCCGGCCTGTTTACAAAATTCTTATATTAAAGAAGTTGAAATAGAGATTTCTAACTATCTAGGATTACACTCTCCCAGAGTACGGTTTAGCAAAGCAAAAGGTTCGACTAAACTAGAGGAGTCTCTTAAACTTCATACTGATCCTCATACTCCCTATAGAGTACACTTGGCGTTAGAAACAATGCCAATGCACAAATGGAGGTTTAAGAATAAAGATACAGACTGTACAATACATCAGCCTGCAAACGGTATACCGTATCTTGTGGAAGTAGCAAACACTGAACACGCAGTCATACTAGCACCTAGAATGGTAAGATACCATATATGGTTTCAATATCATAAGCCTGTTAGTAAAGAATTTTTAGATCTTGTGCTAAATAAAGCACACAACAAATAATGCCCTGGTGGTGGAATGGTAGACACGGTGGTCTTAGAAGCCACTGGCGAGAGCCGTGGGAGTTCGAGTCTCCCCTGGGGCACCAACAATTTAACCTTGCTCGGTTCGTCTATCGGCTAGGACACATCCCTTTCACGGATGGAAGAGGGGTTCGATTCCCCTACCGAGTACCAACATAAAGGCAGTTATGAAAATTACCGAAGATCAGTTTAGATACGAGTGGTTTTCAGGTACTGGCAAAGGTGGGCAACATCGCAACAAACATCAAAACTGTTGCCGTTGCATACACGAGCCTACCGGGATAACTGCTAACGGAACTAACAGTCGTAGCAGAGAAGATAATAAGCGCAGTGCTTATATCACTTGCTTGTCTAGAGTTCATAATTTTTACCACAAAGACACTGAGCGTTACTTAGCAGGTAATGAACGCATTAGAACCTATCACGAATGCGATAACAGAGTGGTTGACCACGCAAGCGGTTTTGTAGACACTTATCAAAATGTTATTGTAAAGAATGATATGGAAGGCGTGATTACAGCAAGAGCGCAAAGTGTGCGATAAACATCCGCCCGAAAGCGAGCCACCCAGGTCCATCCTGTTTGCAGTAACTCAGGGCTTTTTATTTTGCACCGTTAGATCAGTTGGTTAGATCGTCTGCCTGTCACGCAGAAGGCCAGGGGTTCGAGTCCCCTACGGTGCGCCAAGTTATGGTCGGGTACCAGAGTGCTTAATGGCTCCGGTTGCAACCCGGATGATTCGTAGGTTGAAATCCTACCCCGACCTCCATAATGTAACCAGTTTCTGTAACGAGTAGAGATGACTGGATCCTTTCGAATGAGGCGTTACAGACGAAGCGTGGGAGTGGAAGAAGGTCTTGTTGAGTCTCCCAGACAATGCGAAAGCATAAGCGACAACAAGTAATATCAGTATAACCTAAGGGCGATGGCAAGCCTCTGATAGCCACTATTCTAAAACACATTGGTAAGATTTGTATACTGATAAGATTGGTGAAAGTCCAGCTACAGTGTGTTTCAGAATAGTATGTTTGCGGATATACTATACGGTGCGTCCGGCATCGTGTGAGCAAAAGTTGGATACTCGCCGCGAAGCGACTGTAATCAAGTTTTTATCGGTGCTACTCACTATCCGGTGCTCCGGACGCTAGATAAAGACAAAAGTATTACAAGAGCAAAGAACGATTGGATAGGATTTGATCACCTTGAAGGTTGTAAGCGGTTGTGTTGAAACGCTAACGACTGGACACTATTCTAAAACACTCTAGAGAAGAGACTCTATAACACCCGGGAAGGTTATAGTTTGACAGCACAGACTAGGAGGTGTAGAAATACATCGGCGATGCTTGCTAGTGTGTTTTAGAATAGTTTTAAAGGGGTAAGTATGTTACGAGATCGTAAAGCTCTATTAGAGCAAGAAATACGCAAAGCACAAAGCGAAGCTGCTAATATGTATCTAAGCATAGTAGTCGGCGGAAACGGTGATGTGCATAGCAAAGAATATCAAGAATTGAAAGATAAAATTTCAAGTCTGAACTTTGACCTTAACATTGTTAATCAGTTAATTGCACAAGGTCAAAAATAAGTTTTTGTTTAGTGATGCCTTTAGCGAGGGAGCCTAGTACAGACGGATCGTTCTTCGGTACTGTACGATGTGGTCACGCTGTTGAAGAGTAAGAGAACGTGAGCGACAGCCCACTAAACAAATCATTTTAAAGCATACTAGCCTACTGTCAGTACTAGGACGGATGTGCGATAAGCGGCAACCTAGATATGCCCGCTAGTGTGTTTTACAATGGTTTAACAAGTTTAAAGCATTCAGGTATGAACTGAAACTCCTTCGGAGGTCTAGCGGGAGTTGCTTATAGGTGTTAGCAGGTAGACGCTGCAAAACATTCTGCCTCAGGATGGCGAGTAAGCAAGTTGGTGCAACAGGCTGCAATCTGCTAATCCAACCTTTAATTTATTTTTGAAAGAGTACTATGTATAAAGTTTATTGGACTAACCAGTACAATAACGAACCTTATACAAGTGACTTTAGCAACTTAACGGAAGCACTTAACTGGTGTCAAGAACTGCGAACAGCAGGTAAAACTTTTGTCACAATGGTAAGTGAAAATCCTAACAGCATTGGAAAGCCCGGTGTTGATGCAGTTACTAATGGAAAGCTACCTGACGGTAGTGATTACACTTGGCGTAAACGTCGTTAATTGTGCAGGTGCCTAGAGATAGGTACTATATAGAAGTGTTTACTAAATATTTCTATATAGTAAGAACAACCCGTATTACACTTTGAACGTTAGCAAAAGTGGGTAATTGCCAAACCATAAGAGCAGAGTGCATAGGGTCTACTTCAAGGCGGGCATTACATCCGCGACTTGAGAATATCCTAGGTTGACGAATAGCCGGACCAAACTACGGTAACGTGGACGGGGTAACTATCCAGTTTAGGGCCTTTGTGGTGAAGGTAGCTAGACACTTTATTAAAACATTCCCATCGTGGACTCTGTGAAACCTAGATAGTCTATAAGCCGGTTCCTGCAAGGCTTGCACTGAAAATGCTAGGTAAGGAATGTTTTAATAAGGTTTTGCAAGCGTTAGCAAGTAAAAAGCACCGACTCGAGTAGCTGGCCAGCCAAAGATTAGGTAAAGCAGGAGGGGGTTCAACTCCCCACCGTCCATACCGGGCGGTAGCTGTAAAGGAGCGCCTGGCCGAGTAGCCCAAGTAACAAGTCCTGGAAGAACTCGACGTTAGGAAGTCCGGCTCTGAACGTCTAAACACTAGCGATAAACCTGAGGACGCTAGGCTTGTAATTTATATTATGATAGAAAATCCAGAGTGTTATCAAGTAGGCGAATACCAGATTCCTGGTAGTTTAGTCAGCGCACTGTTAGATGCCGATTGGACAGATGAACCTGATATACTACGGCCAGGCCTGAGTAGTACCAGCAGAGTAATTTACTTTCCTTGTTCATTGACTGATAGGTACGATCAAGTTATTCCTGATAAACTACATTCTATTAGAGATTTAGCAGTAAACATTGCCAATAATGCAGTGAAAGAAAACTTTCTTAACTACACTATAGTAAAAGGAGAAATATCTTTACTAAAGAAATTAGGTAAGCAAAGCGCCCACCAAGATCCTAGAACATTTCATAGGCTAGCTAGGCGCATACACTTGCCTGTAATAACAAATACAAATTCCAAATTGTGCATAGACAACAGACAATATCATATGCCAAAGAATACACTATGGGCGTTTGATAATGTAACAGGGATGCACTGGAGTCAGAATTTTGGTATGTCAGGCAGATGGCATATAATCGTTGACATAGTAGACACTACTATGTTAAAATTTATTTTAGAAAAAATTACTGTAGATGAGTTTTACAGTTTATGGTGGAATTGGTTAGACACAGCATCTCCTAAACTGATAAAAGAATTAGGTTTAGAACAAGCTGCATCTATACCAGTAACACGCACAACACAACAATATTAGAGGTTAATATGAGTGACGGCGGTAAAGGTAGTTCACCTAGACCATTTAGTGTTCCGAAGGAAGTGTTTGACTCTAACTTCGATAACATTTTTAGAAAGAATAAAACTACACAAGAGTCTAAAGCAGACCCTAATGTAGCAAATGTTTACAATGACGAACGTTTAGTCTCTAATCTAGACAAACAGAAACCATTGTAAATAAACAGTTGGCGCAGAGTGTTAGAAGTTGGTATCTGGCAAGGCTCATAACCTTGAGGTCGGTGGTTCGAGTCCACCCTCTGCAACCAAATTTAGGATCAGTTCAGCATATTACTTAATCCAAGCAGTCGGTCGCAGGTTCGAGTCCTGCCCTAGTGTCAAGCATAAAATGCAGCACTAGGTAGCTCAGTCGGTAGAGCAACAGCCATAAAAAGTTGATCCTGTTGTAAATATTTCATCCGGGTGTAGCGCAGTCTGGTTAGCGCATCTGCTTTGGGAGCAGAGGGTCGTGAGTTCGAATCCCACCACCCGGACCATTTTTATATTGTTTTATGCAGGTTGTACGCAATCGAGTATAAATACAATATACGACAAAATTGTGGGGGTATGGTATAGTTGGGAACACGCTAGCCTTGCACGCTTGAGTCCTCGGTTCGACCCCGGGTACCTCCACCAAACATATGCGTATATTATCCCAGTCAGAACAGATAGAATATTACTTAGGCAAAGACAAATTTAAAGATCGTTACTTTAAGCCTGAGATTCCGAATCCATATACTCTTATACCTTCGTCTCGAGCAGGCGAGTATGCAGATCACGCATCATCTACTCAACACATAAATTTATTTTACCCCGACTTGGAGTTTAAGTTTAATAACTTATGCTATAGGAGTGATTTTGATTTCCACGTAGATGAACTAAATTCAAAAAAAGTTATTTTATGTTTAGGTTGTTCAGATACATTCGGTTTGCACGTCGATAACAGCAGTGCTTGGCCTACATTATTGTCTAATCAACTATCTGACTATACTGTATTGAATTTAGGCGTAATAGGTAGTTGCCCTGATACTGTTTCTAGACTATTAGTAAAAGTATCAAGTGTTTTAACTTCTATAGATTCTGTTTGCATACTATGGCCACATTATGGCGGGCGTGAATTTGTTAGCAAAGAGTACACTGGCATTGTTACCAATCATAATATATTAGATGTCCCTTACGAAAACTATTGGGACTTTATTGATTGGAAATCCGACAACTACAATCTATTTAAAAATGTCCACTTAGTAGATGCAGTGTGCAAGTCAAAAGGTATTAGACTATTTGATTTGGATATAAACAGATTTGATAAAAAAGTTCCTTACGATTATTCTAGTCCACACTATGCGCTAGGAAAAGAATCGTATATTGCTATTGCTAATTACTTTCGTAAAAAGATAACTAATCAACCTAGTTTGTATAGTGAGATTAAAAATGTCGGCAATAGTTGAAGTAGTATTAACACTAGACGCGATTAACATTAACGCTTCTATTAGACAAGTAAAATTTAAAGACCAATTGGTTATTGCAGAAGGAAGTACTAGCGTATTTTACAGTGCAGTAACCAGCTGGGGATTACCGAATAGAATAATAATAAAAAACAATAGTAATGATGTTCTAAGTATTAAAAGAATATCATACAGATTTGAGGATGCTAGGAACAGAAAACCTAACTTTTATCAAATTAAAATAAACGGCATAGACATAGATGCCGACAGAACGGCAAGATTCAAAGCATTAAAAACATTAGATGGTCCGTATTTCGACTTGCTAAATGTTTTTAAACCTGTTATACTAAGTCAAAACGATACAGCAGAATTAGTTTTAGGATTTCCTAAAGTCAATCGAGCTATTGTGCAGTCGTAGTTTAACGTGGTAAAACGCATCCTTCCCGGATGAAAAGAAGGTTCGAAACCTGCCCGACTGCTTCAAAAAGATGTTGACAAATAATTCAACATCGCATATAATAGATACTTACTTAAACAAGTATTTGGATGAGTTCAGCAACAATTAACTACTAAAGAACCGGCTAATGCAGTAGACGGTGACTCGGAAGGTACAGTGCTTGCACTGTTCTAGGCAACTAGACGCTAAAGGAACTGATGACTTATGGAAAGACATATATGATGTTTGTACAGACACAACACAAACTAGGCAACGTGAATCGTCGCTATGCTTGAGGAACTGAACCGATATACAGGGGATGGGGTCAAGCAGAATACTAAACTACCGTTCCGATCATCCAGTTAGAATCGATACAGCAACTAACTTTAATTAACCGGACATAACGTCTACGATTCAGAAAGAGAGATACACAATGACAACTTTTGTACAAGCCGCAGAAGCAACAGTAGAAGTAGCACGTGGTGCTAATGGTATGAAGGCGCAAGCCTCTACCCTAAACAAAGCAGTAGATTTATTCTTCTCTATCGGTGCAAGCCGTGGTAAAGATATTACTGCTAACTTCGAGTCTGCTTACCAGCAAGACGCCGATGTAGCACTACGCATCGCCCTATGGGCACGTGATGCACGACAAGGTGCAGGCGAACGTGAGATTTTCCGCAGTGTCCTTCGACACTTAGAAAAGCGTCACGCAGATGCTGCAATGCGAGTAATTCCTCGTGTCGCAGAACTCGGTCGCTGGGATGACCTCCTAGTGTTTACCGATGCTGCTCTGCAAAAAGCAGCCTTCACACAAATCAAAGCTGGCCTAGATGCTGGCAACGGTCTGTGTGCAAAGTGGATGCCTCGTAAGGGTGTAGTTGCAGAACAACTACGTGCATTCCTGGGCCTAACTCCTAAGCAATACCGTAAGACTCTTGTCAATCTAACCAAGGTTGTCGAGACTCAAATGTGTGCAAAGGATTGGGATAATATTGTTTTCGAACACGTTCCTAGCCTAGCAATGAGCCGTTACAACAAGGCATTCGGTAAGAATGCTGCTGATGCGTTCAACGCTTATAAGGCCGCGCTAACTGCCGGTACTGCTAAGATTAACGCTAGTGCAGTATACCCATATGACGTTATCAAGACTCTACGTTTTGGTGGCGATGCAAAAGTTGCTAACGCACAGTGGGACGCTCTACCGAACTACGTAGGTGACGCAAGTATCCTACCAGTTGTAGACGTAAGCGGCTCTATGAGCTGCCCTGCAGGTGGTAACCCTAACCTGACTTGTATGGACGTAAGTCTAAGTCTAGGCCTGTACCTTGCTGATAAGAACAAAGGTCCTTTCAAGGATGCTTTCGTTACTTTCAGTAGCAAGCCTAAGATTCAAGTCCTTAAGGGCAACCTAGCACAAAAGCTAGACCAGCTTAGCCGCAGTGAATGGGGTATGAGCACTGACTTAAATGCGGTTTTCAACCGTATTCTAGAAGTTGCTACAGCTCACAAACTGCCACAAGCTGAACTACCGCAGACTGTTCTTATCCTCAGTGATATGAACTTTAACCAGTGTGTTGCACACGACGACAGTGCATACCAAATGATTGTACGTAAGTACGAATCTGCAGGTTACACTGTTCCGAACGTTGTGTTCTGGAACCTAAACGACAATGGCACAAAGCCTGTGAGTTTCGACAAGCAAGGCACTGCTCTTGTTAGCGGTTTCAGTCCTAGCATTATGACTAGCATCCTTGGTGCTAAGACTCTGACCCCAGAGGCAGTAATGCTAGAAACAATTATGAAAGACCGCTACGCGGTTTAACATAACCTCCAGGCAATGCTCCGAAAGGACATTGCCTTTTTTCTTGACTACACTATAAGTAACTGTTATAATAGAATATGACTAAAACTATTCGAACCCGGGAAGTTGTTGTTACAAATAAGGCACAGTGCCGACAGTGTGGCGACATTATTGAGTCTGTACATAGGCACGATTTTAAATGGTGCAAGTGTGGGGCTATTGCAGTAGATGGTGGCAAAAGCTATCTAAAGCGAGCAGCCAAGGATCTAAGCGATGTAATAGAGCTTAGTGAAACATACGACGAAGAATACGAATCTGATTTTTAAAGGAAAACAAAATGGCATACGATCCACGAGCAATTAAACTACCTAAATCTGTCAAGCGAATGGCAGCTAACTTTACTAACGCACACGAACGTGGTGCATACATTCGAGGATTCGTTAAGATTCTCGAAGCCGAACAAGCCTTTAGCAAGAACCGTCACAAGAAGGACAAGCAATGAGTATTGAAACTGCACTAGACAATCGATTGTCTAACGAAGCCTGTGTTGCCCAAGTAGGTAACCGATTTGATTTAGTATTAGTAGCATCTATTCGTGCAAAAGAATTAGCTGCTGGACATCGTCCTCATACTAATACAATCAGCAAGAATTATGGTACTACTGCACTACAAGAGATTGCAGAAGGTCACATTGGCGCAGAATACTTGCAAAAGTTACGCAAGAATTAATTGCAATAACCTAATTCTTTGCATATAGCATATACTTTGTCGAATGGAGTTTTAAATTTTACTCCTAGATATTCGACAGGTATATCGCTGTAAAATCTATATCTAACATTAAGGTCGATAATATAATATCGACCTTTTTTCATTTCTATTTGAAAACCATCAGGTAATTCGTATGTGCCTTTTTCGGATCTTAGTTGAAACATCATCGACTGATACCAAGGGCTTACTCCGTAATGTAAATTAGGTGGCGGCAAATACTTACTAAAGCTAGGGTCATAACTAATTTCTTTTAAGGGGTTCGGTAAAGAATTTAAAAAAGCATCTAAAGAATTTCCGAATAATTTTCCATTACTTTTACCTTGTATTGCACCCATACCCCAATTAAACCATTTACAGTCAGGCGAATTAGGATCCAGTGTAGGAAATGTAGGATGAGAATGTAGTTCGATGAGCATATAAATATTTATATGCAAGAATATAATCACAAGTATGCGTTTCCAGTTCAAGTAGAATGGTCTCGAGAAGAATTACTAAAACTATACGAAGACAATAAAGATAAAGCTAACCTTGCCACTCTAAGATTAAAAGTATCAGAACACGATTATTTGCAACAGTTACAAAACAAATATCAATGGTTAGGCGACTGGCTAGATTTTTTCATAACATATCCCGGAATAGGATATCCTATTCATATTGATAATACTGTACAAGATAGGAAGGTAGTTATGAACTTACCTATATTGAATACAGAAAAATCACTAACTAATTGGTACGAGTTACCCGAATCTGCAGAATGGATACAAAGCGATCCATATAAGGCGGCAGAATCGAAATCTGGAGTTTATTCCAGTACAGGAAAATTTTTAAAAGCAAGTAGCATTAAGGAAAAATTAGTTCCTGTATTCTCAATGGTAACAACTGAACCGGTTATAATAGAAACAAAATTACCACACGATGTAAAGAATAAAACAACAAGCAAGAGGATTATAGCTAGTTGGCATTTGAAGTTTGATTCATTTACTGAGGCAAAGAGGTACTTACTAAATGTATAATACAAAATATGCCTTCCCGGTTGATATCGGCGATTACTCTAAGCTAGTAGATATATACCACAACTCTGTCCCAAAAAATGTAATGCCGGTATACAGATATACAGTAGGATCTGAGTTAGATGAATTAAGGTCAGCAAATCCTTGGCTAGGCGATTATATAGATTACTTTGTAATATATCCAGGAACTACTATCGGGATTCACACGGACGGGTATCAAGGTCATTCTTTTAGGGCAGTTGTTTGCAATATTCCTATATTAAATCCTTTAAAAACTTACACATCTTGGTATGTGATGCCGGAAGACACAGAGTGGTACGACCCTTGGGTTATTAATAACGAAGGAAAAACGTCTGCATATAAAAATGGCATATCTCTCTGGGCTAAGCCCGAATACAAACCTCTGGACATTCCATTTGAATTAGAAACCGTAGAACCTATTATTTTTAATACCAAAGAGCCGCATAGCATTAAAAATATAGGCAGTGCAATTCGTGTGTTAGCAAGTTGGCATACTAAATTTAATGATTATGAACAAGCAAAAAATTATTTTAACA
>OGVU01000087.1_pt1 | contig 11636 bp, 21 predicted proteins | sample 1575861 | NCBI WGS metagenome assembly OGVU01 (sample SAMN07581532, study PRJEB24739) | freshwater metagenome | place: Singapore | collected 2015-01 | reverse complement strand
TTTTACATAACCCACTATCTCAGGAATTACGTCGCCTGCTCTACGTACCTTGATCGTATCACCTACACGTACCTTTCGCTTACGCAAATCGAAGACGTTGTGCAGGGTTACATTGGTGATCGTAGTACCGCCAACGAACACAGGCTCTAGCCTAGCCACAGGCGTGAGCTTACCCGTACGGCCTACCTGCACATCGATCCCTAGGAGTTTGGTAGTCTTCTCCTCAGCCAAGAACTTATGAGCTACTGCCCACTTAGGTTCACGAGATACGTAGCCCAGTTTCTTTTGGAATTCCAGGCTATCGACCTTATAGACGACCCCGTCAATTTCGTAAGGGAGATCGTTTCGGATGCCCTGAACGTAATCGTGATATTCCACAAGTTCACTCAGGTTAATTGCTAAGCGTATCTCGTTAGCGAGTTTAAATCCAATCGATTCCAGGAAACACGTCTGTTCAGCGTGCCTCTCGTGATTTCGATAGGGTAGCAAACTCACCACCGTGTACGCGTAGAATGTCAATCTACGAGACTTAGTAACGAGCGGGTCGAGTTGCCTGAGTGCACCAGATGCTGCATTCCTGGCGTTCACGTAAGGCTTCTCGCCTTTAGTAATGAGACCTTCATTGATATCCCTGAATACACTCCGATGCATGACAACCTCACCTCTGACTTGGAGGTAGTCTATCGGCATTTTATCCAGGGCATGGATTTGTAGGGGTACGCCTTCAACTTGTTTGGCGTTCTCAGTGGCTACTTCGCCAATCGTTCCGTCGCCCCTTGTGAGAGCTTGGATGAGCTTGCCACTGCGGTACGTCAGATCGAGCCCTAAGCCGTCATACTTGGGTTCGGCTACGTAGGATAGCCATTGACACTCTGCGTGGCTCAAGAGCCCGTGTATGCGGTTTACAAAGTCAAACGCACCCATACTCGTGTAATCTGTTTCTGTCTTGAGACTGAGCATGGGCACCGTATGCAGCGCTGTACGCATGCGCTTCTTATCGATAGCGCCTACGGTCTGGGTAGGAGACTTAGGACTGATGAGGTCTTTGTGTTTTTCTTCGAGTTCTTGTAATCGACGGAATAGGCCATCGTACTCGTAATCAGAGATGACTGGCTCTGCGTCGATGTAGTATTTTTTGTTGTGGTAGGTAATGAGATTTCTTAGAGCTTCTATCTCTTTCTTTGGATCGTCAGCCATAACACCCTCAGGTATGTTTGATAGCTAAACAGCGGTTTAGCTGGATTAGTTCTTGATTTATAGAGACGGTAGCAGGCGTCTTTTTCAAGAACAGGGAGCTTGAAACCCTCCCAATCGTCCACGATAAAGAACGATTTCTTATAGGTACGAAAGCACACCTGTTAACGGCTTATTGTGTTTTAAAGCCGGTGACCAGGCAGCTATCGAATTGTGTGGCTTGAACGGAACATAGTCTTGATTAATGTTTCGCCTGTTAAATGAATCAGTACCGATAACACAATCCTTAATGTAGTTTATCCATGGGTCAATTACTTTTGATACAAGGAAGCTCCTCTTCTCTTGATAAGTAACGGTTACCGCGTTTCTTCGAGAGTAGTCACCATTTTCATTCCTGTAATAGGTTCCGGAAGGAACATACATTGTATTTTGTTGATTCATGATTAACCTACTTAAAAAGACTTCAGGAATTCCATCCAACTGATCTGTGCCTTTGGCTGCATCATTTCTGGCGCATGAACGCTAACGAGTCGATTGCGTCGATACGGAACAGTGCCGTATTTAGGTATCCAGATATTTTCAAGGAAGGTGATTCCGTAGGACTTATTTTTACTGGACAGATTCTTTATCTGGTACGATTGATTGATGACTGCGTGCGAGTATTCACTCTCACCAATTACGCTCGTCTTAGTGCCGGGCCGAATAGGGTCAGGCCCCATTTTGTAAACCCCCTGTGGGAAGAATAACTCTACTCCTTCCGGGTAAAGGGTCTCTGCCACGCGAATAGCGGTAGAGACATTGTCTTTGTTATAAAGAGGGACGTCCGTAATAAGAATTTTCTTCATGATGACCCCTTTGGTTAGTCAAGTGATGGATTGATCTGGTATCTTTAGTCAACGATACGCATTTGTAATATGTAACTGAAAAGTATTAGGATGACAAAAAGAAACGACATAAACGCCCCTGGATTAATCCAGGGGCTGTTTTGATGTCTACTCAAACTTCAGCAATCGCGAGATTGCTGAGAACAGTATGCATGTCTTTGACCCGCTTAGGGAAGTTAAGCATAAATGCTTTATTCCTGGCCCAGCGAGAATTCCACTCTACCTTCTGAAGAAACTTAGTGTTCCTGGAGACAAATTCATCAAAGGTAAGTTCGGGCAGTTCGTTGTGCCGATGTTTTAGATTCAGTTCGACGAATAAACCTCGGTACATTTTAATCGCCTCCTCATCCTTTTCATAGATCATCATCAGATCAGAATCTCTCAGGATGTGAGACAAGGGATCCCGAATGTTTGTGGAAACGACAACGTAGGGATATTCGGTGTGCTGTATCAACTTGCAGATTTTGGCGTAAATCTTAGGTTCGACTTTATGTTTTACGTTATTATGCACTTCGTCCAAAGATTTCAATGCCATACTGATATTTAAGTAATCGTGCTCCGCTACATGCAGATGTTTGAAGTCATGGTAAATCGCCGCAATCATCAATGCGCGCTTGTCGTCTTTTTCAAACTCGGTCAGAGTGCTATGCAGTGCTTCGTAGCAATTGAGGGCTACAGATTGCATGTGCGACTTATTGTGGTACGTTTCTACCGGCGTACCGAGCACATAAAAGCGATCATCGTGCGCATCAAACGCATCGTAATATTCTTGTATGCCCAAATCTTCAAAGATGAAGGGCAGGAGTTCTTTCCGATGGGAAAGATTCATGTTCTTGACGCCTTCGCTGATTGCTGCTTCGATTTCGTGCTTTTTCATTTTACTCATCCCAGAATGTTTGGTTAAATACCCAGTGACTCTTTTGTTGGAGTCACTGGATTAGAATATTAACTGTTTATTTACAACACTTTATTGAGGTCTTCAAGAGTGGACTCTTCGACCGGAGCATCGGCACCGAGTCGATGTTTGAGGTACACGTTGGACCAGACTTCAAACTCCCACTTGAGGGCATTTTCTTTGAGCAGATCCTTGAGCATCCAGTGCAGGTAGACCATACGGGGCGAGATCCACAGCGGATTGACGATCACGCCCTCTTCAAGCTTCTTGAGTTCAGAGGAATGTGCGTAAATCTCAAATGCGATACCGAGATGTACTCGATCTACAGGGCTATCGATCTCTCGGATTACAATAGCGTCCTGCAGCGCTTGTAGGATGGTTTCCTTATCGACCACGAGCCCGACTTCTTCTTCGAGTTCACGGGCGGCTTCTACTGCAATCAATTCGTCCAGGGTAGTGGTGACTGGATTGTCAATATGACCACCTAGGCCGATGGAGCGCTTAGCGTGCAGACGCGCTTCTTGGCCAGCACTGCCGCGTTCGTACGAGAAGTATTCCCCGTTCTCGTTGACGATACTCACGTACGGGATGATTTGCAGATAGCGTTCATCATTCTCGCAAAGATTGCGAGGCATCATAAAAGATTTCCAACGGTCTACGGGTTTTTCAAGATCAGAGACAGGGATTACGAGTGCAGATTTAGACATTTTTATTTCCTTTGGTGGTTTAACGTTGGTTGGCTTGGAGGTGGCGAATGTATGCCAATATTTCTGGCATGTCGTTATGCGCAACATCGCAAAAAGCAGCATCGTCAGAATATTTGAATTCCGCCACATTTGTTCCATTAGATTTTGTATGATGAGTCGTCATACCGCGTGTCCATTCGCCAGGCGTAGTTCTCTTGTGTAAAATTTCAAGAGCCCTTAATTTTACATGAATTTTATCGAACATCGAAACTTCTTTCAAATCGAATAGAGTGAGAAGAGGCATAGACTTTACGAAAATTTAATTTCTCGTAAAGGGCAATTGCCGGTTTATTGTCATTTAGACAATTGAGAACCGTAATCTTTAAATGGTTAAGAAGATGTTTTGCATATCCCTTATTTCTTTGTTTTCTTGCTATATATAAAGATGTCGCTATAGTAAAATTATAGCTAGGGACTAAACAAAATCCGCACAGTTCGCCGCTTTTGGAAAAAGCGCCTATTGCCAGGTTTAAATGCTGAGCTGTTTTGCTAGAAGATAAGACTCCTTTTTCAAATTCGTCTAAATCGTTAAACGAATTAAGCTCGTCGTCTATAAAGCTAAAAAGCTCATCCCATCTTAATTCTCGATGTTGCATTTCTTTACTTTTAGAAGGTATTCATCGAACTGAATGGCGTATCTTTTCATCAGTTTTTGGGCGGCATGATGGGCATCCAGCTGTACGCGACGCGTAGTTTCGTCCTGCATTACATCCACCGCATCTAAAGCGTCTTGTAAAATATCTATCTGATCTTTTGTAATTGTCCAATCGGGACCAGTTTCTTTCTTTGCGTTTGTATGTATTGCGTCACATAGTCCAAAAGCGAATTTAAGACCGTCCACTGTTTCTTTGGTATATTCTGAAATGGCTATGTATACGCCAACGCGAAGACGGAATGCGATGTTATACCAGTCATTTGCATCTGCGTTACCTTCGATAAATCGACGTAACGAAGTACGCGGAGGTTTCTTAATGGCGTCTTGTTTTTCTTTTGAAATCTTGAATACAATTGGTGTTACGGACTTGGGTTTCTTTCGTACGGGCTTGTTTTTGGTAGTCATACGTAATTTTTGAGGAATTTAGTTATTGTGTCAGCGTGACATCTGCGAGGCGCACAGTAGCATCCTAGCTTTAGGTAGCCTTGGTTTCTACCGATTACGAAGAGTCGTCTGAGTTCGTTCATAATTGAAGGATCTTGGTTAGAGACCCTATCGTTAAACCACTTTTCGTATTTCTCACAGACTAAATCTCTATCCGATTCCTTTTTCATTGGAAACGGATTACCGAGCGGAGTAGGTCTACCTACATTTGTAGACCCTGGCTCAGAGACTCTAGTGACTGTTATCTCGAACAACGGAGCTCTGGTTGTCATTTTTGGTTAGGTACTTTTTAATGAACCAGTCCATAACGCTATCCGTTGTTATTTGCACAGTCAATTGCACATATTCACTATGCAAAGACCTGAACTCTTTCAGGTGGGTTTGGGATAGGTTAGCCGTTAGCCAGTTAATCAGGTTTTCTTGGGCTGCCCGGTGTTTGATTTCAAGTTCTTTGATATTCACGTTTATTCCAATCCAAGTTCTTTACGTGTAAATTGCCCTTCAGAGAAGGGAACATCAAACAGTTTGAAAAAGTACTTTCCGGCATTAATGATGTCTTCCAGATCCTTTGTCCAAAATTCTACCATTACCCAGCCACCATTATCGCCCTGAAGGAATGGCCTTGCTTTGCTGACCTCAGCAGCAGCAAATGCTAGTCGAATATCGTCGACTTGATCTTTGGTTGCATTTATTGCCTGGAATGACCAGTTCTTGTCCATGTGCGGAGGGATCATTTTAGCAATCATTTTCTTCATTTTAGTACCATTCATTCAGAATTTGTACGAGTGCCCTGGCATGTGAAAGCACACCTACTGCAAGTTTGTCTCTGATGCAGTTGCGATTTGAGAGTGCTTTATACAGCAACTCTTTGAGCAGCAGTGGGTTTTCGTACGCCCACTGCTTGTAGACGGAAAGTAAGTACGGGTAGTACTTTTCCGGCTCCAGTTCCGGTAAGTGCTTGATTGACTCGCTAAACTCCTCTTGAATCGTTTTACCGTTGCTCAGTTTAGCGGTCTTAGCGTATCGACTATCTCCTTTTAAAGAGATATCGTAGCCTGTATGTTTGGAATAATTGAATCGTAAGGTCACGTTTCGTCCTTTCAATCTATGAATAAAGTTTATAGTAAAACACGTCATAATACCCACTATTTCTAGTGGGTATGGAGTCATGTTTTACCAGACGTTGTTTATGTAGCAATAGGCTTTATTTTCTCTGTATTGATCTCTCTTGGGTTCTTTTCGGTATACTTCCTCATCGTCCGGAGCATCCGTACTGATCGGAATCTTTTTGACCCAGTGATAGGCAAAGAAACCAATCCCGGCAAGTACGCAGAATCCATAGAAAATACCGATAGCGTAAATGAAGCTTGCGAACATAGCTTTTTCTTTATTAATCAACGTAGATTCGGTCCACGTCACTGACGTGTTGGTTTTGGTATACACAGAAGTTAATCGGTATACCCAACTGACTCATTACTCGTTTGTTAGATATCTTGATCCAGCTGCCAGAATCAAGCACAGGAGCAAACGTATCTCCTGGATACTCTGCCTCTATCTCAGTGACGTACGAATAATTGGCATAAGGCATTGCTTGTTCAAAAAGCACACTGCCTCCAATCACCCACACGTTTTCGTAGTAACCTTCGTCTTTGAAATGACGGATGATTTTCTCGATATCGACTTTCTCGTGATCACAAAAGACTATACCGCCTTTTGAGAGGACTTCGGGAGCAAGTGAGGCATCCGTAGTCACCACTAGATTTAATCGATTAGGCAGGGGTTTAAATCTCTCAGGAAGTGATTTCCAGGTACGGGAGCCCATGATTACCAAATTGTGATCCGTCATTTGGCTAAAGTAGGCCAAGTCTTCTGGAATGTACCAAGGCAGTTTCCCTTCACGACCAATGACGTTATTCGATGACTTTGCGTAAATTAAATTGACATTCATTTGCTTATTACCAGTTTGTTCTTTTGATGGGTTTTGCGCCCAGAATCACTTATTCGACTTTGTAACCACAGAGTTCGTTTAAGATGGTGGCCAGTGCTCTGGCTTGATTGTTCGATGAAGAAGCAAACATATCTGTAAGGGTGTAATTCTTAGCTATCGCAGCCCGATACAGTTCGCGCATCAATGGTAGGTTTTCACCTGCCCATACTCTCCAAAGATTTAAGTATTCCGTCCACGTGTCTTTATTTGGATCTAATGGCGGCTTACCCTTGCCCTCTTTTATTGAGCTGTAGCCTTTGACTTGCGTCATGTACTCGTACTCTATGCTATTGCCGTTAGGCAAGATAGCATAGAAGGCAGAAAAACGAGAGTCTCCTTTCGAAGACACCTCGTATCCAGGATTAGCTTTTCTGGCCCACTTAAACACTTTATTCCTTTTTAGGTTCTTTTATTTTCATTAAAGGAGATTTAATAAACTCTTTTTTATAAAACTTTCCGCAACTTTTATTCTTTTCGGAAAGAGCGCAGCAGTCCGTTTTTGCAATTCCGTAATAGTTAAATAAAATGTCTGTAATTTGGAAATAATCGTATCCTTTTAGATCCTCATAACTTCCAGCTTCAACCCAATTAATGAGGCGCGCATCAAGATCAGTGTTTTTTGAGACTTGTTCGATCGTCAAATTTCTGCTAATCCGCAATGCCTGCAACTGGGTTCCGTAGCGATACATCCTACATCCGATCTCGTAACCGCGACGCTGTGATGTTTGAGAAGAGTAATGTATTAAATACATTACCGTTATAAAAACGAACACAAATATCCACACATAGTCGGCAAACATTATTTTTTCCTTCATGTTGTTTGAACGTATTCTTATTGAATACATAACAGTAATATGAGGTTGTAATTAATTAGGAAAAGAAAAAAAACATAAAGCCCCTAGGAAAACCTAGGGGCTAATGTGACGAATATTACCAATTTAAGTATTTTGGTACGGTTATGAGTGACTCTTGGGCTACTTTCTTTTTATCATCTTCGGATTGCTCAGCTAGAGGAACGCCTGCTATACGAGCTATGCGTTTAGCGTTCTTTTCTCGCTGTTCTGGCGTAAGGGGAACGTCCCATTGGACGCCCCACTGAAGTAATGCCTGCTTCTGCTTGAGTCTATGGTCTTCATTTTTACTCTTAGGATCGGCTAATAGCTGACCCTGATGCCTGGCAACAAATGACAACCAGCGCCCAATCTGCCAGTCATCTTCGGCGCCCAGTCGACGCCCCATAAAGTAGTGAATAAACCACTCAAACCATCCCGATTTATCTGTACGAATCCAACCGTTCTTTTTCCAGACAGATAGCCCTTGACGAGACTTAACCCCGTATTTATTTATCTTAGGATCTGGCTCGTCGTCAGGACCCAATACCTTAGGTATCTTTTTCCAGCTAGCAGGAACACCCTTTACTGCGTTAATATATTTACCTTCAAATACACCCAGCTTTAGCATTTCTTCTGGGGTATAACTAGGCGCAAACCTAGGATCCCATGTCTTTTCTTTTGCCATTTGTTTTCCTTATGCGAATTAATCTTACACAGGATTTCAAACAAAAAAACAAAAGAGCATAATACCAGAGCAACCGAAGTCACTCTGGTATTTTTAATTGTTCACTACATACTCACAAAATTGTGACCGGTGATGAGTGCGCCTGAAAAGAAGCTATCCTCATCGACTGTTTCCTGTACTGTAGGCACGTCGCGCAGTATCGCTTTTTTGAGTTGATTGTAAGAACGGAGGCCGTGGTAATGTTTCTTCCTGGTAAAAACTCTGCGGGAATCATTGGCCAATTCGAAATCGAACCGCACGACATACATCAGCCTCATAGCGCACAAGAGAGAGATAAATATACCGGATCTCACATGCGCCCTGGCTTCATACCAGCGCTGCGATGCCAACTCGCTGAATAGAGCGAGTATCTCTTTCACAGTCCAGTCTAGCTCAAAATTTCCATCGACGAGGGAGCTGAATTTTTCTCTGAAACCTCCCGCTCGACTCACCATAGAGAGCAAGCGCGAGAACGCAATCCCGAGGACGAATCCAAGAATCGCAACGATGGTCAGATTAGTCACAGTGTATAGCATAATAACTTCCTTCGTGAGTTGGTTAAACAGAAGCACTATCGTATTTCTTTGGTCATTTCATTTCAACCCTGCAAGATGTTTAGGCATTGCAGCATGGCCAAAAGCTTTATATAGATCGGTTACTACTCCACAGTCGGAGTCCACAATTTTATAAGCTTTAACGCGCCAGGCGGATTCAAGAATCCAGATAAAGTCGATTACGTCCTTTGCGCTTGATAAGCTAACCTCTGTACGAGGGTTATCGCAAGCGCCGTTCGGCACAGACAGAATAATTACAATGTACATGATTAATTTTGCTCAGTTTGAGAATGCGGCATGTACGCCAATCCACGCTTGGCAAATTCGTTCATATAGCTTTTCGCCATAGAATCTGCGTTACTGAGTCGTTGTTTGAGCTGGAAGATTTCGAGGTCTTTCTCAGCCATTGCTTTGTAATGATCGGTTACCGAAATCGTTTCGTTGTCTTTCAGTAGCTCTTTGGCTTCATCCATCATAAGCCGCATTTCCTCGACGATGTCCTCATCGGTAAATAAACCACTGACGAGCGAGACAAACTTTACGATTGCTCCGCAATCGTAAAACCGAGTTAGTGCTACCAGATCGTCAATGTAGATCAGGTGAGCATTGATCAGGTTCGCACTCTCGAGGTCGCTGATAGTCTGTACGGAGACGTTGGTCTTCTTACTCACCTCTTCAATTGAGAGGTTTAGTTTCTTGCGCAGGAGCTGCAGCTGAATACCTAACAGAGTCAGGGATTTACCATGCTGTACCCCAAAAAGGTACTCGCGGTTAAGAGCTGCTTGGTTTTTAGAGATTCGTTTCGGCATGATTATTTATTAATGGCAATGGGATTTAAGTATTATTGATTACGCGCTTAATTACTCCGGCGCAATACGCCTCGTACATCTCGTGTATGGCTGAGTCGACAAATCGATCAAAGGTAAATGAGTAGGTCAATTCTCGACGAGGGTAGCGCTGCTTCATCCATTCGATGAATTGTTCTCTGACCTCTCGGTCGATTGTTGCACTTTGCGCTTGCATTTTAACGGGTTTTGCAGGACACGGAGGCGCCGGTGGCGCAGGGTAGTAGGTATGCGGCATCGTTCTTTGTTTGGTTAAAAGGATTTGTTAGTCCTGCCTCTCGGTCAGCTCCGTTGTAACTTGAATCGTAATAATGTCCGCATCGCGCATTTAGCTTCCTTTAGGCATCGTTATAATTGATTTTTTATTTATTAATTAGATAAAACGCGTTAACGCGAGTCATCCCGAACACTTTTCCAATTTCACTATAGGTCACTCCTTCAAAGCGCATCCGCTTCATCATCAGTATTTTTAATCCCCTCACTCCGATTAGAAGATCGTCTATACCGACAATTTCTTTCTGAGTCAGCGGCGTTCCGCTCTTAACTTTCCTGCTTAACTCTGCGACGACTTCATTGGTCTTACGGATTGCTTCATTAACTAAGCTTTCGCTAGATTCTTTTTCGGTCATGTTTGTTCCTTTAGACACAATCATAGACACTATTGTCTAGATTCAATTTAGTAATATAGGGTTGAAAAGTAATGGGATGTCCATTGCATGAGCGAATCCTATAGATTAAGACAGGAGTTAAAATGGACTACATGCAGGTTATTGATCCTGGGAATTGTATTGGTTTAAGTGTGCGTTCGGGGCAGCCCGCAAATGCTTTTAGCAACACACATGTCAAGTATACTTAAATGTTTAAGGAGCGTAAGTAATGATAGCTAAAGAATTGTTTTTATCCAACGAATGGGTAGACGTATACACTGAACTAGGTATTTCTAATACAAGCGATGTGTTTATTCAAAACAAATCAGCAGGTTCTGTTTATATCTGGCCCAAAGACAGCTTACCGCTAAAAGACACAGATGGCGCACATCTGGCTGTAGGTAACACCATCGTCACAAATGCAGCAGGTGAGAAGCTTTACATCAAAGGACTTGGTAGCGTATTTGTTAGTCAAATTACTACAGCTCCTGTTACTGTTTCTATCCCACCTGAATCGTTTACGATTAACGTTGGTGCCGCAGTGGGGGTTAACAATACTCCTGAAAACCCGGTACCGGTTAAGTTTGGCGCTTTTGTAAGCACTAATAACAGCACGACAGCGCAACTTGCAGCAAACCAGACATTTACCGGTGTAGCAGATTTAGTGACCGAGTACGGCACTATGCTGGTGGCTGTTTATTCTAACGCATCGTCGGCAGTAAACGGACTTAAATTCCAAACCAGTAACGATCAAGTTAATTGGCACAATCTGGAAGAGTACACATTTAACGGACCTGGGGTAAGTGTTTATTCGATGTCTCCAGGCGGCAAGTACTTCCGCGTGGTTTATACCAATAACGGCGCAGCCACTACAGGCTTTTACATTCATACGACCTATAAGCAAGGCTATGTGAAGCCCTCTAGTCACCGCGTGGGCGACAACATTACTGGCGAAAACGATGCTGAGCTGGTGAAATCGGTACTCGCGGCAGAAATGCCTAATGGCAATTATACCAACATTAATGCTACTTCTGGCGGTAATCTTAAAGTATCCATGGAGGAGTTTGATCCTAACTTTGGGTATTTGCCCGTAGAGGCCAGCGGCAGGCCCACTGTGGCTCGCAGTGCGGCCAGTGCTACCGTGAGTACTAATATTGCTTTGACTAGCACTGTAAGGCGTATAGCTATTTACGCTAGAATATCCGATATTCTATCGTGACTGGGAAAC
>OGVU01000086.1_pt1 | contig 11639 bp, 34 predicted proteins | sample 1575861 | NCBI WGS metagenome assembly OGVU01 (sample SAMN07581532, study PRJEB24739) | freshwater metagenome | place: Singapore | collected 2015-01 | reverse complement strand
TTTTTTCAAGCAGAAGACGGCATACGAGATCATAGCCGGTGACTGGAGTTCAGACGTGTGCTCTTCCGATCTGTTTCCCAGTCACGATATAGCCATATCGCCACATCATCTAAGATTATTCAATTTCTTAAAGGCGGACAGAAGTGGGACCGCTAAGTGTTGTTTTTGGAAATACTGGCAGTCACGTTATTGGGTTATCAAGTAGTCAGGCCTGAATCATACAACGCCAAATATTCATATACATCCGATGAACACGGACTTATTCGTTTTAATACACAAGACGGATCCGCTGTTCGTTGTAACAAAGATTTAGTTTGTTTAGACCCCAAGGAGAAAAAGGATGAGTTACCAAGTCCAACGAGAGATTGAATTTTTCTGGCCTTTAACTGAACAGATACCACTTGATTTGGATTTCTCTCAGTGTGCGCCACACCTGTATTATATCAAAGCAAAAGGACAACCACTAGATGGTCCGTTTCCTACAGGTACAGTTTGGGCCAGTTCTCCAACAACTACAGCTGGTATAATCCTTGAAGCAGGTACATTGACAATCAAAACGCCGAGTATGCCTTGGTACCGTAAACTGGCATACAGAATTATGGGATTTAAGTGGGAATAGCGCAACATATATAATATAATCCCTCTCGGTTTCCCAGCGTTTCCGGCGCTTCCGACATTTGACTTATAATATCCGCTCAGCGAACTCAGATAATGAAACTACTCCACATCTTCCAATTCTGGACCGACCTCTTTAGTAATCCTATTCTTTGCTTTTCTAAGCAATTCTGGTATTTCAAAGATACCACTCCCAAAGGTTACACTATACTCACTATCTGTGGTATCGCAATGATTTTCGACCGACCAGAAAGATCCATATGAATATTCGCCAATGGAAAGACGGAGAGACCGTTGCACATTTTCTATACTATGACGATACTGGCCGAATCATTGGCGAAGTGAATCGTGCTGGGCATCAGATTAATACCAAACACACCACCACCGTATATCCCGATGCCACTCAAAGCATCTCATTAGGAATGTATATTAACTCTGATACGGCTAAAGCCGCAGTAGAGAGATATTGGTTAATACAAGAAAGGACTTTGATAGAACATGAAAATTAATACCGATATATCTGGCAAATGGGTACCAATCCAAGAGGTACTGAAACTCTTAGAACGTATTAATGAATTAGAGAAACAACTTCATGGGAGTAGATAATGAAAGTAATATTACAAGAAATACCAGAACAATCTGGATCCATCTATAAACTTGCTGCAGGTACTGAACCAAGTATAGATGGTTATACCACACTAACCTTCTATACTGTATGGAGTGGTGCAAAGAAACCCAATGAACCACAGATTAAGTACCGAGTCCATCTCACAGACGAAGCCAAAAAGAAACTAAAAGAGATACTATGAGTGATTATGTAAAGGTGTATAGAGAACGCTTCTGGTCTCTGTGGACGGTCCCGAAAAAATTTTTTGAATTTAAGAGTTCCTGCACTGGCGAATGTAACCAAGGTCGGAACTGTAATTGCCGTCCAGAAAAAAATCTGGAAAATCGAAATCCTGACGGAAGCCCCAGAAAATAAAAAATTGAAAAAAAGAGTTTGACCTGGATACGCTTTTTTTTAGCTAACGCTTGGCCTCCCATATTCCCGCCTTGCCCCATATAGTCATCCTCAGAGCAGTAGACCACCACTAGCATACCAGTCTACCTGCCAGCCCTCCGAGCCGTACCACCAGTACCACCACGCAGCCCACTCCGAACCTCCATCCGAATAGTCCAGCCGTCCGGTCGACTATTATCCCGAACCTTTTCAAGAGCTTACCGAGCCATTTTTTAATTGTTGCCACTTTCGCCCAAACCTGTATAATTGGTCTCATAGTAGTAATTGATTAAAACACTTTTTATAGGAGCTTTTATATGTTTTCATACATTGATACCATTCAAAATCTACCCATCAGCAAAAAGCGGGACCTCGTCCAAACCATTAAGCAGATGATTCGGGAAGATGCTTTGGCCAATAAGGCCGCTAAATTCGCTCAAAAGCAGAATTCCGCAGCACTCCGTGCCCAGCGTAAATCCGAGCGTATTGCTAAACTAGAGGCTAAATTAGAAGCCTTGCGTAATCCTACCGGTGCGAAGGCTATCAAAGCGAACCGCAAGCCTGGTGCCGTTACCGTTACCAAGTTAGCTTAAGTGGTATTATAGTAGCGCTTCGCTGAGGCGCTATTAGTAATAACATTTGGAGGTTATATGAAGGTTTTTATAGTAATGTTTGGTTATGATGAGGAAGGCTACGGTGAGCCGGAGGCAGTTTTCGCCACCAAGGAAATGGCGGAGTTATATGTCAAGCAACAATCCAAAAGAGCGTGCCGGACTGGTGATTATGGTAGCTATGAGATTTTCGTAAGGAATATAATAGAATGATTGAGAATATCCGAGCATTATCATTAAAAGATAAAAAGACCCTATTGGCCATGTTGCAAGCGGACTTAGGATTGAAAGTGGTGGTGGATTTTACAGTAGAGCGCCCGAGCTTTTATCAATTAGAGACCAGGCGCTGCAATGAAATTGCCAAAATTAAAAAATCAGGTGGTTCCGTCATTTATACGGAATTCCAAATGGTTGACTGATTTGGTCAAGTATTATAAAGGTAATTTGCCATTTTATCAGAATACCTTTATAATGGTTGTATCAAATAAAAAAGGAGTTTTCACTATATGAAATTGTTGTCCACAGGTAATCCCAAAGTGCTGAAAGGCATGGCACAAGGATATAACACTTATATCCTACACCTCGCCCCAGCCAGTTTATCGGGTTATAATACTTGCCCGAAAGCGACGGAAGGTTGTAAGGCGGCTTGCTTGAATACCGCAGGTCGTGGTGGTATGTTTAAGCGTGGCGAGACCACCAATACCATTCAGCAAGCTCGTATTCGTAAGACCAAGTATTTTTATGAGAATCGAGCTGCTTTCATGGATGATTTGATAAAAGATATTGAGCTGGCTATCAAGCAGTCCGCCAAGTTAGGTTTAACACCAGTTTTCCGCTTGAATGGTACTAGTGACCTTTCATGGGAAAAGTATTCGGTAGTCCGCCGTGGTGTGGAATATGATAACATTTTCATGGCTTTCCCTGAAGTGCAATTTTACGATTACACCAAAATCCTTGGCCGTAAAGTTACCAATATTCCAAATTATCATTTAACCTTTAGTGCAGCTGATGGTAATGACCTGGATGTGCTGAATGCTATGAAGCAAGGTTATAATGTGGCGATGGTATTTGGTATTAAGAAAACCATGGCGATGCCTGAATACCACATTTTCAATGGTCTTAAAAAGCCAGTATTCAATGGTGATGATAGCGACCTGAGATTTTTAGATCCAAAAGGTCATATTATCGGTTTATATGCCAAAGGTAAGGCCAAGTCCGATACCTCTGGCTTTGTGAAGTATCCTACAATTCTCTTAAAGGCAGCTTAATATGGGTAAAATGAAAAGTTTATTGGATGAAGTCCAATACCTCTTAGAGGCAGGTCATAGTGTAATGGATATAGCAGAAGCGCTATGTATAGATTACGAAACGGCAGAAGCAGCCGTAGAGTATTGGATGGACTATATTGAGTAGATTTTGACGGCGTGGACTTTCGGTGGCACACAAATAAGACCACCGCTTTTTTCTGAATTGCTTAGAGCGGTCTCTAGGATGTTCAGGAAAGGGTAGGAAAGAGTTGGAGGATCGTGGACAAAGACTAAGAGCCTTATAGCTACACCATATTGCGACACACTCCACGACACTTTTTGACACTTTTTCACACTTGGCGAAGCAATTCCAAAGGTTTTCGTAGTATTATTCGAGCATTATGGATGGTTGTGGTATATTAGCGTGCTGCAGCATTGTCTATATCCTTCCACTATAATGTTCGAATAATATTATGAGGTGGTATTATGAGGATTATTAAGTTATACACTAAAAAAGACAAATCGGTACCACAATTCTTCCTATTAAAACGGTTGGATATGGATAGTAGGCAAATGTTGGTGAACTATCCCATTTCTATGCCTGATAGGTTTAGAATGGCTCGTTGGTTTTCTTTTGATGAAGTATCGGTAGATTGGATTAAAACGATGGATTTTGTGAAGGAATAATAATGCAAAATGTATATGTGGTAAAATCTGGTAGTTTGGTTGACTTTACTGGTTGGGAATGGTTGAATTTACGAGCTTTTACCGACTATGACAAAGCCGAAGCATTTATGAAAATGGTTCAGAATCAAATACCATTAAAGAACCTTGGCGAGACCGAGGATGTGGAAATTGAAGAATTAACCTTGGAGTAATATATGACTTATCAAGAATTATTGAACCAGTTGCAATCCTTGCCTAAGGAAGCATTAGAAAACACGGCCACGGTATTCTGCCAGTTTACGGATGAATATCTGCCTGTGAAGGCCGTTTGGTCGGCTGGTGTGGAAAATGATGTGTTGGATGAGGATCATCCTTACTTTGTGGTGGAGATTTGATTATGTTTGGTGGTAAATTGTTAGTAGGCACTCGTAAAACAATTCCTGGTACATTCCGCATGGAATCATACCAAGATACCTGGCAGGATTCGATTGATATTGATTATGATGGTGAATTGACACCTGCCGTATGTTTGGCCATCTGTGAGGCATACAAGAAATCTGGACTCCTTGGAGAGAACGAAAGTGGTTACGGTGCGCTTCGGTGGGGTAATGCTGATACGATACTTGGTGTGGATGTGGTAAAGCGCCAATTACGCTTAGGTTGCTCGGTAAACCTATGTGATTGAGTTTTGAATAGTTGACCGGTTTGGTCGACTATTATAAAGGGTAATTGCCATTTTGTTGATTATCCTTTATAATGGTTTCTTTAAGGAGTTAATTATGACTTACTATGTTTGTGATGGATTGTTATTTGATTCGTATCAAATGGCTGTGGATTATGCCAATGAGCAGTTCCGTAAGTTTGATGTGGTTTTGAATGTTGAAAAGGTAATCAAGGTATGATGCTGGCGATTAACCTTGGTATTTTGTTGTATATGGTAGCATCTGGTTTTCTAATTTATTATGTGATTAAGGAGTTTTAATATGCCTAACTGGTGTAATAATAATATTGAGTTGTCCCATGCTGATAAGGCGATGGTTGAGCGTGCCAAGGCGGCATTTGTTGATGGTCGGTTACTCAATGAGTTCATACCATTACCAAAAGAATTGGAAAACACCACGGCGCCTTCCAGAATGGCCAATGAAGAATTGATAGCCAAGTATGGTGCCTCTGATTGGTACGATTGGTGCATTACCAATTGGGGTACCAAGTGGGATATCTCACCATATGGTGTGGAAATCAATGAATTTGGTACATTGGTTGGTTCGTTTGATTCACCATGGGGTCCTCCAGTTGAGGCATACAAAAAACTGGAAGAATTAGGTTTTGAAGTTCGTGCCTATTACAATGAACCAGGCATGGGTTTCTGTGGAATGTATGAAGGCATGGAAGAATCTTACGATTATTCTGGTATGTCAGCCGATGAAGCGGAAGATATGTTGCCAGAAACTTTGAACGAAATGTATGGTATTACCGAATCCATGCGTGAATGGGAAGAAGAAAACGAGGAATAATATGAGTATTTCAAATGTTGACCGTATGCGTGAAGCATTGATTCGTGATGAAATCAATTACTTGGCAACCTTATCACGAGATGATTTGTTTCGCCAATGTGAAGGATTGGTAATTGAAAAATATCACAATATGGACGACCGCTATATTGAAATTGAATATGAAAGTTTGGCATAATATGGATAAATGGAAATTTACAGTAAAAGAGCTTTTATCACTTCAACAGGAAGCGCCAGATACACAAACCACCTGTGAGGCGTATGTTGAGTGGGTTTTATTGAATGGGTATAAAATCAGTAAAACCAAATAGTGCTGGTAGTGTTGTATTTTTACGACAGGGGCTTGAAAACCCCTGTGGTAAGAGTATAATGGTAGAATTAAGTGAGTGAAGGATATATTATGATGAAATTTGAAGGTGTAGCAAAAGTAGGCGATATTATCCGTGCCTATGATTTTCGTCCGTGTGCTGGTCGTGATGATGCCTTTATTGAAGGTGTGGTTGAAAATGCCAATTGCACGGAACCTGGTTTCAAATGTTATAAGGTTACGGTAACCGTTGATAAGTTTGTGAAGTATGAAACCAAACCAAACAAAAATAACCGTGTTGGTAAGATTGTATTTGTACCACATGGCACCAGTTTCTTTGATTTTGATTTTCGTGTGATTAACCTAACCACAATTTAATATGAGCCGATATATTGACCATTATGTGACCGAATTGGTTGCGGAGGAAATGAAGAATGTTAAAAAGATGCGTAAAGCTGAATTGATTGAGTTGGCTGAACGATTGATTGAGTGGAATTTGCGTGAGTTGTCTAATGAAAGTATTGTGGAAATTTATGAAGAAACTTTCCACACTTATGTGAGAGGCGTAGAATGAAACCTTTTAGTTATGAAGAAAAAGAAGCAATAATGAGAGCAGTATTTGCTAATCACAAATCACCTGCTGGCTTTCGGTCAACATACAAGGCCGTGCCAATTGGTAACTATGAATTAGTCAAACGCTTTATTGATTTTACCAAGTATTTTGTAATGTTTCGTGGTCCTCGTCCTCACCGTGGTTATTCCACTCGTAAGGCCGATGCTCACTCGTTTGATGTTTATCAACGTGATCCTCGTACCGTTCGGTTGTTGCGTGTAGAGCGTGAAGCATTTCAGCGTGGTGTTGCCTATGGTCAGGCTTATCACCGTATGATTACAACAATTTAATAGGAAGTATAAAATGAAGATGAATCTATATTACCTTGTTAGACGATACAAAGGCGGAATCGATTCAATCGGCCGTGATGCCGACTGTGCTTGTGTAGATGGACCGTTTTATTGTTGGAATGATGCCTACCAAGCAAAAAAGGACATGAAAATGTTCCAAGATGATTATGAGGTTGTAAAACAATCAGTAGAAGTGCAAGAATAATGTTAAAAACTGTTGTTTCAATACAACAGCCTATTGACATTGGTACCAATACCTGTATAATGGTACAATAAACTGAAAAGGAAAATATATTATGGGAACACGCTCACTTACATTCGTTTATAGTGAATCAAAGCCTGGTGAGAAAGCTACACCGATTATGAATATGTACCGCCAATATGATGGTTATCCATCTGGCCATGGCGCAGAATTGGCAGAGTTTTTGAATTCTGGCCGTTTGGTCAATGGATTACAAGGCCTAGGTAAAGAGCGCCAATTCAATGGCATGGGTTGTTTGGCTGCACAATTGGTGGCACATTTCAAAGATGGTGCAGGCCAATTCTATTTGGAACCTGTAACCGCTACTGATTGTGGCCAAGATTATGAGTATCACATCTATTGTGAGCAAGGCGAATTGAGTGGTGGTCGCTTCCGTATTGAAGTATTTAATTGTGGTTGTAATTTCTTTGGCATGACCAATGATGATACCTATGAACCAATCTTCAATGGTTTTCTGCCAGAGTTTATTGAATTCTGTAAAGAAAAGGAAGAAGCGTGAGGTCGGTTAAACCTGCTTGTGGCACGAAAGGCTTTATAATTCGTGTTGGTGATGGTCATATGTTTCGTGTTTATGATGAAAACTACGAATTCATAGACTATGATATTACTCACCATGATTTGGAAATCCAGATACTTGAGGAAGATTCATGTTTTTATTCTAATGAATTTGGCAATTATTTGGATTACAAACCAATTGATGAAAGTAAATAGTGCCAGTAAGATATAACACCAATTGGATGGGACCAATCAACAAGCATTGGTATGAAGAGCAAGGCCTTGAGCTTTGGACTTATTCTGCTGGTCGTATTGATTGCCGTGGTGAAGATTTGGGCCAATTTGGTGATGAAATTAGTTTACCGCCAATGTTAAATGAAGATTGGCATCGGTTTAGTGAATGGTTGGACACATTTGAAACTGATTTTATCTGGACATTGGAACAATTGGTTGAATTGTATGAAAGAAAAAATCCTAAAATTACATGGGCTAAAGAATGAGTATCTCAGCGTATAAAGAAGTTACTGAATGGTTGGACACCGAATATGTGGTGCCTAATCATACCTATTTGTTTGATGGTAAGTCCAATATATTGGCCTATGCTCGTGAGAGTGATGGTCGGGTGATGGTATTCAAGAAACCATTACCAATGGATACTCGTAGGCGTAAGTTCGTTAAGGTCAAACATAAAGAATTGAACGCCATAGGTGCAACGGTGGTGGTTGACCAACCAGAGGCCTTGAATGTGCCTAATTGGCAGGTCAAGAGTGATTCTGGCAAGACCTATACGGTCACCTTAAAATCTGGTAAGTACCAATGTAATTGTGTTGGTTATTCGTATCGTGGTAAATGTAAACACAGCGAACAAGTGAGGAAAGAAAATGAGTGATACCATGCTTTATGGCATTTTGAGAATGCCTTATGAGTTGGCCATGAATGATGAAGTTTCTCGTTTTCAATTCTATCAAAATGCTCAGCGAGCAGGAGATAGAATAGAAGAATTGGAAAGTCTTTTAGAAGATTGTTACAAAATTCAAAAGATGCAAGCCGAAGAAGTTTATAAAGGTAATGCAAAAATAGAGGAAATGGAAAAAAATTATTCGTGAAGGCATACGAGCTTTTGGTGCAATTCAAGAACAACAATTAAAAGATAAATTTGAAAAACCACAAACAAATCCTGTTAATTGGGTTTACGACAATGGCAAATGGTCAGCAAAAGTAGACAAAAAAATATTTGTTGAATCAGATGATTTTACACATGATGTAAGACTATACATTGATGGTGATTTTGAAGATGATTTACAAAAATTGGCTTATGCAAAAGAAATAGCCAAAAGATTAAATGTTGCACCACAAATCATATGGTGTGATTGTGGTGATGCTATTACAAAAGATTCTGGTGCCAAATGTGGCGTATGTGCAAGGGAAACAAAATGAACAAATTATATTTTTGGTTAGATGAACATAAATGGAGAATTATCCTTTGGCTATTCATAGGATTTTGTACCATTGCAACACTAGGCAAAACCGATAGTTATATAAGTGCCTTTGTGCAATTATGTGCATTGTATTCGGTATCATGGATGGGTAGCATGGCTTTTATTGAAGGAGCTTTTTTCACCAACAAAAAAGAAGCAAAAGATATTGCTGATAGGATTATTACAAAATGAATAAAGACAATTGGATTAAAAAGAATAAAGAAGAATCTCACCATGTATCTATTTTGATGCAACGGATAGCGGAGTTGGAGAAATGGGAAGAAAGATGGTCAAAACGCTGCCAAAGGCAACAAGACCGTATAGTGGAGTTGGAAAAGCAATTAGAACTACACAAAAACGCTCATCATAAGTGTGTTGAAATGATGCAAGCAAAGCAAAGCGAGCCTGTTGCATGGACTTGGTTTTCATCAGAAGAAAACACGAGTCCTTATACGCAAATGACTGGATACACTACTGAATGTTGGAGTTGGAATAAACCTGATGAATCTGTAAAGGTAGATGAAGGAACTTTAATGCCACTTTATACCACACCACAAACAAAACCATTAAGTGATGAGGAAATAATTAAAATCTATAACTCAATTCGTTCTGATAAAGATATGACATGGGAAGAATGGTGCAAAGAGGAAATCGAATTTGCAAGAGCAATAGAGAAGGAGCACGGAATAAAATGAGTTATTGTAGATGGTCAACCGATAGGCACCAGTGTGATGTATATGTGTATGAAGGTGAATATGGTTATGTTTGTCATATAGCAGGCCGTAAGATTGTAAACCTACACGAAGCACCAAAAGATGTTGGTTCTATTCTTGATTTCAAAGAAGAAGATAGGCATATATGGTTGGAAAACCACCGTGCATGGATGAAATGGTTAGAAACTGAAGCCATTCGTGAGGACATTGGTTTAGAATTTGATGGCAAAACATTTGTAACTGATACTGCTACCGATATGGGTAATCAATTAAAAATGTTACAAGACATGGGTTACCGTGTGCCCGATTATGTGATTGAGGCATTATGGGAAGAAGGTAAAGAAAACGGAGAGCAGGGGGAAATATGACTGATTGGCACAGAAAACCACCAAAATCTGTTCGGTCAGTAGAACAAGCAATGGATAGAGCAGAACGACAAAAGAAAACACTACCTCTGCTTGTGCAAGTTCATGATTACAATTGGGACATAGTAATCCTTGCAGACGAGATTAAACGATTAAGAAAGGCACAAGAGAAATGAACATCACCTCAAAGTGTCGATGTGGTGCTGAATTTAATGTTGACTACACACCACAAACCACTATTCATGGGGAATATAGATTTAAAGATTGGCTGGAATTACACAAAGAATGTCCGCAAAAAATGTTTACATCACATATTTCATTTAAGTATTTACTAAGAAAGGCGCAAGAGAAATGAAGATAAAGTGCATTGTTAAAGGATGCGAAAACCATAAAAATGAAGGTGTTTTTGAAGATGGAATGTGTTTGCCTTGCTATCTATTCATCACTACTGGAGAAGGTATTTATTCGCAAGCATATCGAAACACGAAACCAGTTGAACTAACGGATGATGAAATAGACGATTTGATTGAGTGTCATTGGGATGTTGATTACAACAGCAGAGAACAAACTTTTGATTACAAAGGTTTTGCTAGAGCAATACTAAGAAAGGCACAAGAGAAATGAAACCACATAAACACGCAGAACTAATCAAGGCATGGGCTGATGGTGCTGAGATTGAAATTAGAACTCAATACCCCGATAAAAGTTGGAGTAATTGGGAAGTTTTTGAAGAACCTAGATGGGGCATTTCTTATGCTGAATATCGGCTAAAGCAAGAAATTCCCCAATGGCATAAGGACATTATTCAAGCCATAAATGAAGGAAAAGAAATTCAAGTTTTTCGTAATGGTGATTGGATTAAATCCAACCTAGAAATAATTTCTTGGGAGAATCCATCTTATTTCGGATATTACAAAGAAAGTGAATACCGCATCAAGCCTGAACCAAAGCCTGATTTTATGGAAGCTATCTGGTCAGGAAAAAATGAATGCTGGGTAGAAATTCTTTGGGATGGCGAAACAGGCGAACTTAAAGATGCGGAGGTGATTAAATGAAAGCATACGAATTAGCAACTGGATTAGAAAATCATTTTAAAGGCAACTTTATAACTAGCGAAAGTGCTTTATTGCTCCGCCAACAAGCAGACCGAATAGCGGAGTTGGAAAAGGATTTAAAAAAGTATGACCAGTTGGCATGGGATGACTTAAACAAATCAAAAACAATTTGGTGTGCCTGCGGTGATGGTATTACTGCTGATTCAGGTGCTAAGTGCGGAATCTGTGCATCTACTACACAACAAACAAATGATGGATGCGGTAATTGCCACGCTTGCTTAGTTGGTGTTATGGAAAACAATATGCCCGTTACATCGCAAAGAATGATTGTGTGTTCTGACTGCGGCAATAAGCGATGCCCAAAAGCATCAAACCATCGCCATAAATGCACAGGAAGTAATGAAGTTGGTC
>OGVU01000085.1_pt1 | contig 11691 bp, 27 predicted proteins | sample 1575861 | NCBI WGS metagenome assembly OGVU01 (sample SAMN07581532, study PRJEB24739) | freshwater metagenome | place: Singapore | collected 2015-01 | reverse complement strand
TTTTTTTTTTCAAGCAGAAGACGGCATACGAGATCATAGCCGGTGACTGGAGTTCAGACGTGTGCTCTTCCGATCTGTTTCCCAGTCACTATACTGAGTTTCTTTGTTATGGAAATACACACAAAGAAACGAGAGAGATACTCAAAACAACAACATAAACTAAAAACCAACATCATGAAAACATCAACACAAAGAGAGAAAGACGCTAAAGTAATTACAGGCATTTGCTTGTTTATTGCATTTACTTGCATTGCATTTGCATCAGTATGCTTATACAACATAGCAAACTAATCTTATTTAAATAACCATTTTTTAATCATTAACAAAAGAAAAAACAACATGGCAAACGAAATGATTCTTTTTATTTTAGCTGCAATTGGGATACCTTTCCTGGCAGCTTTATTTATTCATTACGCTACAAAGTACACTATCAATAGACTCAATAAACTTAAATAATTAGAACAATGAAAAACCAAATCAAAAAAGAAGATCTTTCTATAATGGAAGAGTTAGTTCATCAATGCCAATTTAGAATAAATGAATTAGAAGCTATTTGCCCAGCTCACGTTTATAGCATAAGTTGGGATGTAGAGTTTGAGGTTTATCCTCCAGGTGAATCTTATCCATCATACTTCAGCATTCATTACTATCTATTTTCAGAATACTTAGATACTTGGTACGCAGATAATAATATCGAGATGTACTTAACAGATCAAGATGGCTACAAACTAAAGAATGATGAGCAGGGGAAAATAACTCCAATGTACTGGTATAAGAACTTAGCTTCCGATAAGGAGCAATTAGAAGTAACAAACTACGCAATCAACCAATTATTTAACCAAATATTTTAAACCAATGGAAAATTTAACAGCAATGCAAACCTTGATAGAAGAGTTAAGGGACTACAAAAGAACTACATACTCAGATAAATTAGCTATTACATATTGGATTGTTGTAGCAGAAAAACTACTTGAAAAAGAAAGAGAGCAGATACTAAATGCTTACTATGATGGATATTCAGATGGCGTGCAAAGCCCCAACGAAAATGATAATTATTATAACGAAACATTTAAAACCAAATAATATGACAACACAACAAGCTAAAACCAAACGTCACCAATATGTGGCAAGATTTATCAAAAAAGATGGTACAGTTAGGGCTATCCGATTTCGGACTGACGTTAAATCAGAGGGCGAGGGTCAACTTTCCTATAACCCAATCGACAAAGGATTAAAACTGGTATGGGATAGTGATGCTAAGGGATGGCGAATGGTAAACATCTATACTGTCTACGAGTTAACAATCAAAGGTAAAACCTATTTAAACGAAACCGCTAAACAAAAATTTATTGAATTATGAGTAAAAAACCAATTATTAACGGCAAAGAGGTAGAAGTAGGATCAATAGTTATTGACGGCATCGACACCTCAGACTATCCGGATTTCTGCGATTCTTATATCAGCTCCTGCGAGTTTGTAGATGGCACAGAGCTAAACGATTCAGAACTTGAAGAACTGAAAGAAATCCTGGAAGACGAATGGATAGAAATGATAATCAACGAACTTTATTAACAATTAAAATCAAAAACAAAATGGAAAATCAACAATCAACAACCGAGTTACTATCAATCCAAACATTAAGAGTAGAAAACCTTAAAAGCACCATCTCTATATTGGAGGATACTATCAAGCTAAAAGACGATAGAATTAAGATGCTTGAACAACAAATCGAATTAATCAAATGCAAGTAGGAGATTTAGTAATATGCCAATGCACGTTCGATAAATACCAAGATATGTTCGATTTTGAGGTGAATACACCTACCCCCCTAAAAATATACACTATCCGCCAGGTAATAACTTTAGGAACTTTCCAAGGAGTATTATTAGACGAAGTGTACAATAGAAAGGTAGACACCTTAGAATTTGGGCCGATGGAGTTGCAATTTGACTCGAACTGCTTTGAATTAGTGCCACAAGCAAGTATTGATGAATTAAAAGAATTATTATGAAAACAATAACAGTTAGAGGGTTTAAAAAACCACAGAAAGGGATGAAGATGTTAGTCGACCATTCCATAACACCTATCGAGCTTGCAAGAGCTAAGTACCACCAACTTTACGAAGCTAAATGTTTGCGAAACTCAGAGAAGATAGAAGCAAATCGAGATTATTTACAAGAGTTAAAACAATTTATTAAACAAGTATTATGAAAATTACAGTTGAACAAGGCGAAAAGATCAGAAGGTCACTTGCCAAAATGAAAATCCTAAACCGGTTAATGGAGTTTGAATACCAAATGCATATGCCGGACATTGCAAAGTCGAGTTTAGTCCGCAATCATGTAGCAAAAGTTAGGACTTCTATCGACCAAATCCACACCAACCTAAACCACGTTGTTAAAACTAACGAAAGAGACGTGTTAGATGAGTTCTGCGGAGAGTTAATGGATTCGCTGGAGGTATTATCCCAAATGAGCTTAGAATCGCTTAGGAGCTTTAATAATGACATGAGACAATTTTTGGAAGAAGTAGAATTAAAACAAGAAGAAGATGAGCGATAAAACTGCAATGATGGAGTTAATAGAACACATAAAGACAATATGGTCAAATCAAGGTTGGGAGGATACTGTTATTGAAAAAGCAACTCAGCTCCTCGAAAAAGAAAAAGAGCAGATAATAAATGCTTGGAAAGATGGGTTATCATTTGATGATATACCTTGTTCGGCAGAAGAATATTATAAAATAACCTATAAACAAGAAGATGAAATTAAGTGATTACAGAAACAACAGAGGCCTATCTCAAACAGAGGTAGCAAAGAGAATGGGAGTTACACAAGCATTTGTATCAATGATAGAATCCCACAACAACCCAACAATCAAAACATTAAGAAAGTATTTTAACGCTATGGGCTATATCCTAAAGATTGAACCTAAGTTCGAGGGGTATAAGGCTCTATTAAAAAAGGAGGACAATAGTTATGTATAGTTACGATCAGGAACACGTAGACTTTCATCAATGGCTCTATGCTGAGTGGTGGAAGCAAAAGACCGAGAATATGTTTTTAAACCTGCAGACGCAGGAAGAGATGAGCTACGAAGATTTGTATAAGCTCTACCAAAAGCACGTTCCAAAAACAATTTATTTTAACCTGTACTACACAGACAAGGAAGGCTATTTCACCAAAGAGGTTCACCAAGAACTGAGATGGGCAGAGTTTGAAGCCACAGGTAACGATTCATTTATTAAAACAATTAAAACGACAATATGAAACTCAAAATCACAAGCAAAAGGGAACTCCATTGCTACGTAAACTTAGGGCCGGACAAGTACATTAACTGGTTCTACTTTAGGCTAAATACCAATAGCTCAATTAAAAAATTTGGTTTTACTATCGAATTAGATTTGTTAAAACTTATAAATATTAGTATATTTACTATAGATAACGACAACCCTAACTTATTTATCTAATTTTCCACAACTTTAACTTAAAGGCAAATTATGAAAGAATTAATTAAAAAGATGGTGGCAATCCAGTCAGAACTGAAAGCCCCAAAGAACCAAGTAAACTCCTTTGGCAAGTACAAGTACAGAAGCTGTGAGGATATTGTAGAAGCTGTTAAGCCTCTATTAGCCAAGCACGGTCTTTACATGAACATTTCCGATGATATTGTAGAAGTAGGAGGTAAGAACTACATTAAAGCTACTGCTACTATTTATGATGGAGAAAATTCTATCTCGGCTTCAGCAGTTGCAAGAGAGTCAGTAGACAAGAAAGGTATGGATGACGCTCAAATTTCCGGTGCTACAAGCAGTTACTCTCGAAAATACGCACTCAATGGCCTCTTCGGAATAGACGATACAAAAGACGCAGATGCTACTAACGATCATGGCAGACAAGCTGCTCCAACAAATACTTTTAAACCTTCACCTAACTTTTTATAATTATGGAAGAAATAGTAACCCACACCAAGACCTACGATTCTGTAAAGTACGAGATTAACTGGTCAAACGTAAAAACCTTAGAGGACATTAAGGACATCCTAAATTCCCTTGAGATAGTATTAACAATTCCTGCTGAGATAGCCCCTCCTAAACAAAAGCTACTTCACGAAAAAGGATTACTAATGATAAAAGAATGACAGGAGATAAATTATTAGCATGGGTATTAGTAATTAGTACCTTCTTAGTCGGGGGCAAGGCTCTCGGTTTGCTAAACATCAGCTGGTTAGTAGCATTCGGGCCAGTAGCTGCATTAATGATTTGCACACTTGTAGTTTTCATTATTAGCTTTATCCTAATGTACTTAGTCATTACCAAAAAAGAGAAACAAGATGGGGACGATAGCTCACAAGTCTGAGGAATGGTTTAAGGCAAGAAGTGGTAGATTTACTCCGAGTGAACTCCATCGCTTAATGACAGAGCCTAAAACAAAGTCGGAAATACTATCAGTAGGAGCAATTACCTATATCAAAGAAAAGATAGCAGAAACGCTAATAGAAGATTTTACAGATGAAAGTCAATTTACAAACGCAGCGACAGCTTGGGGAAACTCTTACGAAGATGAGGCGATTTCACAATTTGCTGAACTATCGGATAAAGAGATTATCCAACCAGGTTTTATTTCAGCCAACGATTACTTTGGGGGAACGCCTGACGGTATTGCTCACGATGGTTCTTTCGGTATTGAAGTTAAGTGTCCTTACAATCCTACTATTCACTTGGATAACCTTGTTCTCGATCCGTTGGACTTTGCTAAGGCTCGTAAAGAATATTACTACCAAATTCAAGGCTATGCGATTTTAACAGGTATAGAGGATTGGTATTTTATCAGCTACGACCCAAGGCAAAGAGAACCACTACATATGCGTCATATCCACATAAAAAAAGATAAAGCGACTGTTGAAAAGATTCAAGAAAAACTTAAATTAGCAAACGATTACAAACAAAAATTAATAAACAATTTAAAACAATTATGAGTACAGAACAAAAACAGACCCAATACTGCGGTAGCGGGCAATCATTAGGCGACACTATCTTAGTAGACCTTAACATCAATCAGCTTAGAGAAATCTTAGCTAACCCTGACAACCAACAATTCAAAAAGCATTTTACCTCTAAATCAGGTCAAGAGAACGAGGTGATTAAGCTAAAGTTGGTTAAGAGAAAAGAATTACAAGGTTATTCTACCCACTTCTTAGCTCTAAACGACTACGTAAGAAATGGAGAAGAGAAAGAACAAGCGAAGAACGATCTCCCTTTCTAAAGCAAAGTTCACTGACGATTACCGTTGGGACTTAGCTTTTGAGGCAATAAAGGAATTAACAGGAGCTAACCGGAACGCTATTAGAAGGCCAAGTCTGGTTACTCCTCTTCCTGCCTCAAGAATGATGTTGGGATATATGATGTATAAAGAGCTGTATATGACTCCTAACTATATCGGAGAGCAGTTAAATAAAGACAGAACGCTTATATATTACTATCTTACCAACTTTGAGGAGTATATCAAGACAGACCCTTATAAAAGCTATTATGAGGAGTTCTTACGACTATTTTACAAGAAACTAAAAGACTTAGGCTACACTTGTATGTGCTGTGGTGCATTAGACCCAGTAATGAAAGGAGATAAACCATTAAAACCAAATAGAAATGAAACCAATACTTAAATCAGACATTGACAAACTAATTGACCTATCCTGCAGATACTACGAGGTGAATATAGAGGACTTTTATAATGGCAAAAGAACAAGGAATGTAACAGATGCAAGAAGAGCTTTCTTCCATATCCTAAAGACCTGCTACGAGATTCCTGAGCTTCAGATAGCCAAGATGATACCATTTACCAAAGAGCGTACTACAATTATGTATAGCGTAGATACGGCAGAAGATTTCTTAGACTACGACTTTATATTTGCCACAAGGTATAAGAACATCTACGAGGACTTTTTTAAGGTAGAGTTTAAAAGACCATTGCCAGTTACAAGAAACAAAGTAGAGAAGAAGAGAAGACCAAGCGTTTACAAATTCTTTACGGACGACATGGTAGTTAGGTCTAAGATACCTGTAAATATTAAGATGACTATGTTGAGCTATAAGTTCAAAGAGAGCGTTAGAGATGCTTTTAAGAAAAATGTGAGCATGAAGCAGACGATGAAGGATTTTTCCATGAGCAACGGTTTGTTAAAGAGAATTTTAACTGAATTGGTATGATGACACCGAGAGAAAAAGCAGCAGAACTTGTAAATAAGTATTTCTTAAGTGACATAGATATTGATTGGTACGATTCTATTGATTGTGCATTAATAGCAGTAGATGAGATATTAAATATGAATTTGTGTCTTCCAGTTGTCTTAACGATACAAGATGAGCAAGACATAGAAAATTCAATCAAGATATTATCTGAATACTGGAAAGAAGTTAAAAATGAAATAGAAAAGCTATGAGCGACATCAAGAAGCTTGCTTACGAATTCTTTGACAAACTCAAACCCGGTCAAGTTATAGCTATCAAAGAAATTGCAAAGAAAGACCAAGAATCTTTCAAGCAGTATATTCGTGATTATATTGATGATGGTGGATTACTAACAGTTTCACCAGATTGGAAAAAGTTTCGCAAAGATGATGGTGGCGAAGGCTTTGTTGATAAAAATCTACACGATTGGTATTTTGAGCATACAAAGAAATAATATATTTGCATCGAATTCTATATCATTCATTTCGAATTACAATAAGGGGACATATTACCGGTGTGTCCCTTTTTTTATTTAGTTATATTTAATTAATATGAAGCATTGGAATAATCTAACAGTAGAAGAATACCAGCTTATTTATAGCATCATTCACGGTGAGGATTTAACCGAACTTGACCAACAAGTAAAGTTAATTGCTTTGATAAATGAGATTAGTGAAGAAGACGTGAATAGAATGTCTATGGAGAAAATCAAAAGATATTCACCATCGCTTGACTTCTTGCATTTTGGCAAGGTTGAAGGCAAGGTAAAGAATCGAATCATCGCTAATGGCAAAGAATATCAAATCTCTTTAGATGCGTTTAGAATTGACTATGGTCAATACACCGACTTTACAATGTTGTGTAGTTCAAAAGAAGGTATCGTTCCAAACTTAAATATGATTATGGCTTCACTTGCTTTGCCAGTTACAAAGACTTGGTATGGCAAGAAGGTTGTTGGCAAGTATGGTGATGTGCCACACAACGAGGTAGCAACTGATATGCTACACGCAAACTTTGCAGATTGTTATAATACTGCGGTTTTTTTTTGGAAACTTATAAACGACTTAACAAAAGCTACCGTAGCTTATTCGGTCAAGCAGATATTGAAGGAGAAGAAAGCAACGAAGGAGAAGTTGAGAGAAATACTGAAACCTTTGAAGCAAGATGGGGATGGGTTTACAACGCTGAACTTATTAAAGACTTTGAAGGAATTACATTAGACGATGTTTGGAAGTTGCCAATCATACGTGCATTAAACGCATTGGCATACATCAAGATAAACGTAAGAACGAGCAGGAACAAATAGAACGATTAAATAAAAAGAATGGCAGACAATAGCTTTTTAAGCAACTTTGGTCAAAGCAGGTCAATACTTTCAACTTCGGTTACATTTAACGAGGTGGAGGATGTGCTTGTTAAATATGCCACAAGAATTGCTCAACAAGCTGAAAAGAATCTGCGTTCTAATAAGTTCAATAAAGATAGCAACGCAACTGGCGAGTTGTCTGAAAGCATAACAGTAACACCTGTTGAGTTTATGGGAGGTGTTTACTCTATTGAGATAAGAATGCTTGATTATTGGCAATGGGTAGATGCAGGAAGAAAACCGGGCAAGCAACCACCAATAAATAAAATTATTAAGTGGATTAAAGATAAGCAGTTGCGATTAGATGATGGTGGGACAACTGCACGTGGTTATAAACGTGAAGGAACGCTAATTAGCCAAAGTAGAAAGAAAGTAATGATGGGTGGCAAGAAGGTTTCAATCCTTGATGCTACTGCTTATAAGATAGCAAGAAAGATTGGCAAGTTTGGTACTAAAGGCACCGACTTCTTAACTGATGCTATTGATGATAACAAAAACGATTTAGTTAAAGAAATGGCACAAGCCTTAAAGAAAGATGTTGTTAGAATTATAAAATCAACAAACAATTTAGAAGCAAAATAATGGCAATCTCATACATACAAACACCACAAACGTGGACACCGATTAACAACGATATGATTTACTATGTGCAGACAAACTCTGCTATTAGTAACTTGTATTTAGAGGTGTACATTCAATCGCAACTTGTATCACGCTCAAAACTTGTTGTAGATGATAACGGTTTCGCATATTGCGACATTAAGCAATTCTTGCAATCATTCATTAAAAACAATCAACTCTATTTCACAGAAGGTTTAATTTGGAAAACATTGCCAGATTTAAATTTCTATGTTAACTATCAAGTTAAATGTCGTGAAACTATTGGTGGTACCGAATATCCTGATTCTACAAGAAACGCTTTTAATGGTCAAATACCATTTGTTGATTTTGTTGAGTATGATATGCAATACAACACCGAGAATAGTTCAAGCAAGTTTTTGACTTATTCTCCAAGAACTATTTACACCGATTTCTTACGTACAAACTTTTTAAGTTACATTGAAGGAAGCCAAAGTGCATCTAAGATTCGCATTCGCACTTACGAAGGCACTACAACACCAACACACGTTTTTGAGTTTACAATCACAGATGCAAGTTCAAAAGCAGGTATCATTGCTTTAAGTAAGTTTACTATCGGTTATAACCCGATTCAATGGCAAGACGTATCAACCGAGTGGAACTTGATGGAGGATGCAACTTGGGATACCGTTGGAGGTTTTATCTTGAACGATAGCGTAACACAATATGATGTGTGCTTGCTTAATAGTAGCGATGTGCAAATAACCGAATTGTTTACGTTTATTAGAAAAGACTATTGCTCTAAATACGAAAAGACAAATATCTTTTGGCAAAATAGTTTAGGTGGCTACGATAGCTATACGTTCAATATGGTTAAGAAGACGAGATATAACATTGATAGAAAGTCAATTCAATCTTTGCCATACACGTTTAATAATAGTGGCTATTCATTGCACAATGGTGGTGTGTTTAACGCATCTAATCAAAACTATTACACGAATTATACTGAAGGCGTATTGTTGAACTCTGATTTATTGACTGATGAGGAACACGCTTGGATGTGGGAGTTGATTAAATCGCATTTTATTTACGTTGAGCAAGTTATTAATGGCACCACATATTACGTGCCAGCTGTAATAAAAGATACAACATACGAGCCTAAGAAAACAAGAGTGGATGGATTGCAAAACATCGCTATTGAGTTAGAGTATGGTTACGATAATATAAGAATAACAAGATAATGGCTACAATACCAGCAAGTTTTGAAACCGACCCATCGGCAATAAGGACACAGATTTATTTAGAAGGAGTTGCACTCGATTTAGATAAAGGCATTGATGTTGATTTTACTTATTCGATTTCAGACATTGCTGACTTCGAGAAACGTGTAACTACATTCTCAAAAACGGTTATCATACCGGGAACTGCACACAACAACTTCTTGTTTGGTAATTACTTTGATTTTAACATCAATAACGACTACTCAAGCCTTGAAGACAACATAGGTGTCAACTTTAATAGCTTAAAGAAAGCATCAGCCACAGTTACTATCGATAACGTAGAAATATTTTCAGGCGTTTTAAGGCTCTTAGAGATAACCATTCTCGATGGTAATATATTTTATCAATGTGCTTTATTTGGTTCGTTAGGTGGCTTGTTTACTACCTTAGGGGACAAATTATTGACCGACTTAGACTTATCTGATTTTAATCACGCTTACAATATCTCTACAATAACGAATAGTTGGACTGCACCAGATATTTCATCGGTTGGTTACGTATATCCAATGGCTAATTATGGTATTGGTGTGAACAATACCGAAACCGAATATAGTGTTAAGAATTTTAGACCAGCTGTTTCTGTTAAAAGATTATTTGATGAAATTATTTCACAAGCTGGATACACGTACAACACATCTTTTTGGAATGAGAATAATCTAAAGAATTTAATACTACAAAATGGTGAAGAAGTATTTACTGCTTTTTATGACAATCTTGCTAATGTTAGTTTGCAAGCAAGAAGCACCAATGGGATTATTGAATTCGATACGTTTACCACAAATGGTTTAACGGTTATAACAGCTGGAACTAACGATAGTATAAAGAATGAAACAGGTAGCACGATAAACATAGCACTAAACTACAATATCGACTACACTAACTCAATGGCTACTTTTTTAACAGCCAAAGTCAACACAGTAGTTTCAAATGGTAGTACAATCAAGGCAACATATTCAGATGTTGTAGGATTTGGTGATGGCACAACATCGAGTGGCAATATTCAATTTAAAAGAGATATTGTTTTAGAAAATAACGATTTCGTTTATTTCTTTTTTACTTATCAAGATATTTTAGGTGGTTCGACTGGTTCCGGTTACACGATATTGACAAGTTCTTCAATCTCTGCAAATACAGTTACATCTGCATCCAAGATACCAGCAATTTACAATACAAATATTCTTGGTAAATCAATCGTGCCAGATGGCATTAAGCAAGCTGACTTTGTAAAGAATATTATTAATCTTTTAAATCTTTACATTATACAAGACCCTAACGATGAGTTAAAGTTAGAGTTTATACCTTATTCTGATTTTTACACAAGTGAGATTATTGATTGGAGTGATAAGTTAGATGGTGCTAACGAATTTAGCATTAAGCCTTCTTCTGATTTCTTGCCAAGAGCGTATGTGTTTAAATACAAAAGTGATGCTGACTATTATTCTAAGTTATACTTGAATAAGTACGCACAAAACTATGGTGATTTAACTTATTTGACTGATAACGAGTTTAACAAGGATGAAAACGAGATTGAGTTTTTGTTTTCACTTGCACCTATTGTAAATACTGGTAACAGTACGAGGTTGATGGCTCAATTATATGACATTAATCCTGATGGTTCATAGAGGCAAGATTAACTTAAAGAGGGATGCAATGCTTTATTCGCACGATGGAATCCATGATTCACAAACTCATTTGGCTTCCCCTTCCTACTTCTACGAGCAGCTTCGTCGAGAGATTTCACTAGCCACTCGAACCCACAAGCCTTTGGCTCTAGTGAAAATACTTTTTGAAAATCCTGAATCAGATCAAGTTCAGGCAAAGGACATCTTGCACTTTTCATATGAACTCTCTCAATTAACTCGGAAGGAAGAGTGCGTCGGAAGATTGGGGGTCAATGAGGTTGTCATCATTGTTCGAGATGGCCACAGCAACGCTGAACAATTTGTTCAACGACTTCTAGATTCAACATCACTAACAGTTAATCACACATTACATATCAAGGTCTCAAAGATTTATGCAGAAGGCAATGAGGATTCGCTCCGCTTGCTAGAAAGGCTTGACCGAGCTGAGCTCGTGACCCAGTAGGTGATCTATCCACAGGCCAAAAACTTTTACCAGTAACCAATCTACCTTTCCAGAATGGAACTTGATCTCGATATGACCTTTGGCGCCATTGCACCGTTCATGAATGATTCAACGATAGAAGAGATCTGGATAAATTCACCAGAAAGAGTTTT
>OGVU01000084.1_pt1 | contig 11696 bp, 13 predicted proteins | sample 1575861 | NCBI WGS metagenome assembly OGVU01 (sample SAMN07581532, study PRJEB24739) | freshwater metagenome | place: Singapore | collected 2015-01 | reverse complement strand
GTTTCCCAGTCACGATACGAGCCAGACTATGTTAAAATTCTTTTAGAATTTTATAGAAATGAAGGTTCTATTACTTCAGGATATGCCAAAGCAGAAATAGAAATAGACGGTACAGAATTTACTGGTGATAGATATAAGGTAATTGAAATACCTATTTCTGATCTTATTACAAGTCCAGACTTTACTTCCCAACAGGTACGAATTGCAAGAATATTTGCCTCTGTTGTATATACCGATTCTGGTCAGCAAAAAACATCTCCCAATCATTATGTTGAACTAGAAGGATTAAGAATAGAAAATGATACAACAGAAAATCCTGTATATGGAATGGTAGGGTATTCTGTAGTAAGAACTACTAATGGAGATCCGTTATATAAATTCCAAAACACCAATAACTATATAGAGTTCAGGTTCAATTTGGATGTGGGATAATGCCCAGAGTTGTAATACCTCAAAGTAATTTTATTGAACAAGATATTTATACACAAAAATACAATGTTCGATATAGAATTCTATCTGATAACCAAAATAACTTTTCCTATTGGTCACCAATTTTTCAGGTAGACCCAGAAGTTATTTTTTGGCCTGGAAGCATAGAGATACCAGGAAGCATTCGTTTAGAAAAATTGGGATCGAATTTTGCTACCGCCACCTGGGATTCTGTTGCGTTATATAAAGATGTTTCTGGAACCTTAACAAATATTGCAGAATTGTCTGAATACGATTTTTGGATTAAATGGGCACAAAATGGAGGGGCAAACCCAAGTGACTGGATATATAAGGAAAGAATATCTTCTACATCAGTTAATTTAAATATACCATCAGCCTATATTGATTCTACTGGAACATCACGAAATAATCCAAGATATTTGTATGTAGAGGTTTATAGGCCAGGTAGACCAATAATGAGATATGAGCAAACATATGAGTTTCCACAAAATTCTACCACCATAGATACGACCAACGATTATATTAATTTTGGTCAGGGCCATGGATCTGCAACTGGAACTGCTGCACTTTATACTTCTGCTACCCCAATCGGTGGACTAACTAGTGGCGTAACGTACTATTCCAGAACAATTAACTACACCACAATTGCCTTATATCCAACAAAACAAGACGCTCTTGATAACACAAATAAGATTAATTTAACATCAACTGGCTCTGGTACGGGATCATTTACTGGTTTTCCGTTTAGAATGTACGATGCTCTAATAACCACCCTCTGATATAATTGATTAGGAGAAAAAATGGCAAAAGTACCCCTTCCAGATCGTGGACAACCATTAGACGTTACATATTTATATCAAATTGCCAATGCTCTAAATGATGCAGTAGATACAATTTCTACTGCTACATACAATTACACAAGTGTAGATACAAAAGGCGTTGGTAGGCAGGATGTAAAAAATAGCAACGCAAAAATTTATGCAACATATGTAGATATTATTTCTAGTGAAACTGTATCTTCAAATACTACAAAAACTTTTAGTATCAATTTTGCTTCCGAATTTAAATATCCACCACTTGTAACTGCCACCCCAATTAACGCTGGCGGTACAGTAGGAAACGATGTTCTTGTAGTTATTAACTCTGTAACAACATCTGGAGTAACAGGAACAGTTCGATTCAATTCATCTGGTCAAGTAACCAACATTTCTGTAAACGTTCTCGCAATTGGCCTACCTGCATGATATAATTAACCGCTATGCTTACTTGTAAGAAGTGTCGTGGTAGAGTCTTTGTTGATCGAATGTATAATGCTGAAAATCATATTGAAATTTTTTGCATAGTTTGTGGTTCAAGAAAGTTTTACCATAATTTTGCTCAAGATGATAAAGAGGCGCTATGGTTAATGGCAATGGAAAAGATGAGGGCGAAACTCTCAATCTCCCAGTGGTAAAAAGACCCAGGAGAAAGGTTTGGTTCTTAAATGGTGACCTTGTTCGTGTAGAACATACTAGTAGAGCCGCAGGAATTGTCACTCTTTATAATTTAACTCAGGACAGACGAGAAACTACAACAGTAATAGATTTTAAAAAGAAAAGAAAGCGTGCTTTTACAGTTAAGGAAACAGCACAACTTCTCAATTGTCACAGAAAGCACATCCCAAGACTTGTTAAACGAGGAATCATTCCAAATCCAGTAGGCGAACTTCCAGGGGGAGAAAGAGCCTTTCACCACTTGTCATATTACTCAGAAGACGTTATAATGGAGGCACGCAAGGCAATGTCTCAGATACATCATGGGGCGGCACGAAAAGATGGTCTTATCACCAATAATAAGACACCAACAGAGCAGGAGTTGCGTTATGCAATGGGAGATGGAATTCTTTTATACACAAAAACTGAAGATGGAAGGTTTGTTCCAATATTTAATGAAACAATCTAGTTAAGTTTTAGGGCTTGACACATGACAAAATTGCGCGTATCATTGGTGTAAATAGAAGTGTGGTTACCGCCCTTCTTAGCGGAAAAACTTACAAAAAAGATTATTAGGAGATTGATGGAAGCGACTAAAGTGCAATGGGCACTTGGCTATACAGTAAATGTTGGTAATTTTCAGTCTCTCCGACTTGACTGTCAGGTAACTGACTATGTTCGTGAGGGAGAATCAACAAAGGAGGCATCTAATCGTGTCTATGCCTTTGTTGAGGAACAGTTGATTGAGAAGTTAAACGAGGCAAAGGAAGAACTAACATGAAGGCATATGTAGCGACTGGAGAACATGCACAGGTAATTTGTGCGTATGATAAGAGTCCAGCAAAGGCATTAAAGGCTGTCGCCAAAAAGATTGACAAGATGGAAAGAGAAGATGAGTGGCTAATGCTCAGTTCCATTAATGTTAATTATGATGATGATGGCTATTACGGAATTACTGCTATTGTTACTACAACCAATTTTTAATAATGGTTGAACGCAAGGAACGCTTTGCTCTTTTGAGCAGGTATGAGAAATATTGTAAACTCAATAATATTTTCATGCCGCCCATGAATAAGTACAATGAGCAATGGGCAGCAGACGCATTATTGGAGTCATTTACATTTGATCAGATTGATGCTGCTATGCAGTATTACTTCAGCATTAATCCTAGCCCAACATGGAAAGGGTTTGCCAATAATGTAGATCGTTTGCTACAATCTAAGGCGGAAAAAGAAGAGGATCAGAGATTGCGTGCTGAAAGGCGTGCAATGGCAAAAGAATGGTTGGCTAAGTGAATCTAGAAGATAAGATTATTTCTGCGGTACTTAAGGATAAGCAAGTTCATGTTTTACTTCAAGCAAATGTGGACACTATGCTTAGGACGCATACAGATATTTGGACATTTATTAGAGAATATTATGAGAAGAATCAATCTGTACCTCCCACAACTATCGTAAAGCAGAAATTTTCTGATTTTCAGTATGTTGAGGATGTTGGCTCCACTAAGCATCACCTTGATGAATTGCGCTCTGATTATCTTAATGATGGTCTTAGGACAATGCTTAGGTCTGCTGCTCAAGATATTCAAGAGGGTAAATCAACTGATGCTCTCAATACTCTCATTAATGAGACAGCAAATCTCAAAAAGGCAACGGCAGATATTAGAGATCTTGATGTAACAGACGTAGATGATGCTGTTGCATATTTTGAGCATATGAAAGAATTACGAGAAAGTGGATCATATGGAATCTACACAGGACTTGCAGGATTCGACAACTACCTACCAGCAGGAATCACTCCTGGGCAATTGGGGGTACTTCTGGCTTATCCTGCTATCGGTAAGTCTTGGATGGCTTTGTATATCGCTGTTCAGGCTTGGAAAAACGGAAAGTCGCCGTTAATTGTCTCTTTGGAAATGACAGAGGCAGAAGTTCGCAATCGTATTTTTACGATTATTGGTCAGGGCATTTGGAGTCATAGAAAACTTTCCTCTGGTCAGGTTGAGATAGATATGTTTAAGAGATGGGCAGCAAAGGAACTTGCTAACCAGCCACCGCTACATATTATTTCTAATGATGGTAAAGGGGAGGTATCTCCAAGTATATTACGAGGAAAGATTGATCAGTATAAACCAGATATTGTATTTGTAGACTACCTTAATCTTATGACTTCAAATAATAAGACTGAAAATGAGGTTGTTAAGATGAAAAATCTTAGTCGTGAACTGAAGTTGCTTGCCATTAGTGAGCAGATTCCAATCATTGCTATTTCTTCTGCTACCCCAGATGATGTAACAGATATGAATAGCGTTCCCACACTTGGTCAAACATCATGGTCACGACAGATTGCTTATGATGCTGACTTTTTGTTAGCAATGGGTCGTGCTCCAAATAGTGATGTTTTAGAAGTTTGCTTCAGAAAAAATAGACAGGGATTCCTTGGTGAGTTTATGGTACAAGTAGAGTTTGACAGCGGTCGATTTATTTATAAAGATTTTGAATAGGTGCTATAATAATATTATGACAGCACATGCTATTGTAACTCTAAATGATACTACCCCAACTCAGGTTTCCCCCAACGGAACACATTCTGGAATTGATATTACAATTCAGAACATTAACGAATCAGGATTTGTTTATGTGGGCGGCGCAGAAGTAAGTACCTCTAGTTATGGATATAGGATTGCCCCCGAATCTGCTATTTCATTTGAACTTCCTGGTCATGATGCTCTATTTTTGATTGCATCTGCAAATGATCTTCAAGCCGCCGTTATTACAATGGGCCTTGAGGCTGGCGACTAATGGCTAGATTTATTTACCCTGCTGGTAGCGGTGGTAGTGCATCAGCAGATATTGCTGATTTTATTTTCATCAATGAAGATGAAGATAATAGCAAGATGACTTTACCCATCAATAAGGAAATGACCATCCAAACAACAAGGGACGATGATGATGATGCTGATATTAATATAGAATCAGCAGACGATGTTTTTATTCGTGCGTATGGTGATGATATAGGGCTTAGTGCCTTTAATGAAGTAAATATATCAACAGACGATGATAACTATACATGGACTTTTACTAATTCTGGAAATTTTGATCTTCCAGGTGATGGATATATTTCAAATCCATCAAATTCTTCGGGAGACCCAAACACCCCATATGTTGATACTTTACACTTAGTTCCTGATGGAGATCTTGACAACGACCGCTACATAATTCTTGATCCAACATCTCCAAACCACATTCATATTCGTGCTGGCGGAGATATGGATAATTCCTTAGCAGAACTTATTTTGGGTGGAGAAAAAACAAATGTATCAGTAATTGATGGTTCTCATGAGGTTGGGATTAACACATATGATGCAGAGGGTGATAATTACTATGCATGGAATTTTGGAAATGATGGAATTTTTAATGGCCCATCTGGAGGATTAGTAAAGGTTTATGGTCTAGACGGTGTTGAAGGATCTGAACTATCTCTATCATCATTAGATAATTCAATTGTTTTAAGTGCAAGCAATGGAGAATTCTTAAATGATGCGAGTGTTCCATCAAATCAAATAGCAACAATTGGCGATATTACCAATACTGTTTCTGATGTTACTCCATATAGTCCAGTTTGGTCTGGCACAGGTCTTGCATTTACTGGAACTTCAGCATCGGGATATTACGTCAAGGTTGGTAGTGTTGTCACGGTACAAATTGATGTTGAGTTTGACAATGTAACAAACTTTGGAACTGGTCAATATTCATTAACACTCCCAATTGCTTCTAGATACCATACAGATGTTTATGGTGGATCTGTGCATAGTGTCGGTGGAACAACGGACCACTATAGCCTTAAAGGACACCTAAGTCCCAGTTCAACAACAATGACGATCTGGAGTCTAAAGAGTTCTGCACAGGACGAACCGTTTGATCATAACTCTCCAGTTGTATTAACAACAGCAGATAAGTTCCACATGTCATTCACCTATATTTGTGAGTAATCACTGATATAATTAGTGCATGGAAAACTTCATACATAAATCTATTAAACGTTTTTGTTTAGATGGACAGATTTATGATGATGCGCTCATACCCCGACTAAAAAATGAATATATAAATATACTAAATACACAAATGAAACTACAAGGATACGCACCAAGAATAGATATTGACCCACAATTTACAATAGAGTATAATGGCAAATCATACAATTTCACACTATCGGTATACGGTACTTTTGTAGGGAAAAGGAACGCAGAATGCATACAGGCTCTGGATGGAAGCAGACCAATATATATACAACAGAACAAATCAGAAACGTCCTCAACGGATCAGGAATCTCAATCGAATCAGAAGTAGATTCTGACTTTATCATCTTCTGTCCATTTCACAACAATCATAGAACGCCAGCAGGCGAAATATCCAAGGAACGCGGAACGTTCTTTTGCTTCTCATGCCAAACATCTAAATCTATGATTGAATTTGTTATGTTTGTTACGCAGAAGAGTTATTTTGAAACTCTTAGATTTATTGATGCGGCAGCCACAGAAATTGATCTTATAGGACTTATTGATCGCACTCTACATGTTGAGCCAGAATATAAGCCATATGACGAATTGCAGGTCCGTAGGCTCCATATGCAGGCCATGGAATCTCCAAGGGCACTAAGATATTTTGAGGGCAGGCAAATATCTAAAGACTCTATGACTAAGTTTTTGCTTGGATATTCAGAGAATCAGGACATGGTGACTGTTCCTATGCATAACCCAGACGGTTCAGTACTTCTTGGTTTTGTTGCTAGATCTGTGGAGGGTAAGGAATTTAAGAACACCCCTGGACTACCCAAGTCTAAAATACTATTTAATCTTCATCGTGTTAGAACACATGACACGGTATATGTGGTAGAATCGTCTTTCGATGCTATCAGACTAGATCAAAATGGCATACCAGCAGTAGCCACATTAGGAGCAAATGTCTCAAAAACCCAGACTGAGTTGTTGACAAAATACTTCAACAATGCTATAGTTGTGGGTGACAATGACGATGCTGGAAAGGGTATGCAGAATAAGATTCTAGAGCGTCTAGGCAATCGTGCCACACTAATTAACATTCCGTCACGATTCAAGGATATTGGAGATATGACGGATGATGATATACAAAAACTAAACAGCAAAGTATCAGATCCACTATTTGCATTACTATAAGGAGATAATATGGGAATTATGAAGGGACTAAAGGCCATGGAACAGGCCATTGATAAGCCCAGAGCAACCGCAGAGTCAAGCGGTGTAAAGGTTCGTTGGCTCAAGTTGGAGGATGGTCAGAGCGCAAAGGTTCGTTTTGTCAATGAACTAGATGTAGATTCTCCAAACTTTGATGAGAAGCGAGATGTTGCTATCGTCGTTTCAGAACATACAAATCCAAAGGATTACAAGCGCAAGGCTGTTTGCAGCCAGGACACAGAAGGACGCTGCTTTGGATGCGAGATGGCTCGCAAGGAGACAATGGAGGACCGTAAGCGCGGAGGATCATGGAGGCCACGCCTACGTTTCTACACCAACCTTCTGGTTGATGATGGAACAGAAGATCCATATGTCGCAGTATGGTCACAAGGCGTAGGAAAGCAGTCTGCCTTCAATGCCATTCGTGAATACGCCCTTGATACGGGCAGCATTAGCAATCTACAGTGGCGCATCAAGCGTCAGGGCAATGGAACAGATACAACATATGTTCTTCTTCCAACAGCCCCTGATTCAGAGCCATTCGATTGGTCAAATACAGAACCTTTCAACCTAGAAAAGGTTGTTCGTGAGGTTCCATACGCAGAGCAGGAAAACTTTTACTTGGGATTTGATTCCCCTGTTTCCTCTGGCTCTTCAACAAATATTGATTGGTAATTAGGCTGGTGGGGGTGGGCGATCCCCGCCCCCACCCTAGTTAAGGAGTTTAGTGAACTACGCACCGCTACATGTGCATACACATTTTAGTCAGATGGACGGGGTAGCAACCCCAGAAGAATATATTGCTAGGGCAAAAGAAATAGGTATGAATGCCATAGCAATTACAGATCACGGAACATTGTCTGGTCATAGATCAATGTATCGTGCAGCAAAGGCTGCTGGAATAAAGCCAATCCTTGGGGTGGAGGGATACATTACTGCTGATCGTTTCGATAAGCGAGATAAGGCTGAAAGAACAACACCATTAGACTTGGTTTATAACCACATTATTATTCTTGCCAAGAATGATCAGGGTTTAGAAAACCTTGGCAAGTTAAATGAGATTTCATGGAATGAAGGCTTTTACAAGAAGCCACGAATTGACTTTGAGGTGCTTGATAAATATGGCGATGGACTTATCATTACTTCTGCATGTATGTCAGGACTTATCAATAAGGCTATTGAGGCAGAAGAGTTTGCGGTAGCAAAGAAGCACTTGCAATGGTTTGGAGATAGATTTGGCGATGACTTTTATGTTGAGGTTATGCCACACAATGCCGCTGGAATAAATCAGGCACTAATTGAACTTGCAGATGCTGGCGGGTATAAGATTGTTGTTACACCAGATTGCCATCATGCGACGGTAGATCAAAAGATTATCCAGGAAATGATGCTTATTCTTAATACCCACGCCAAGTTAGAAAAAGATATCACATATGATAAGTCAAAGAAATTTGACAATATGATGGAAAGGCTTGACTATCTGTACGGCAAAGATAGAATGATGAGTTTTAATAAGTTTGACATTCATCTTCTTTCCGCAGACGAAATGCGTCATTCCATGGAACAAAACGGAGGGTTCCGCGATGATATGTTTGCTAATACTCTTGAGGTTGCGAATAAGGTTGAGGACTATACAATTAGTCGCAATCTCAACCTCCTTCCTGTCGAATACCGCGATCCAGACAAGGAAATTCGTGATCAGAGCATGGCTTTCCTTAAGGATCATGGCCTTGATGAGCCAGGGTATGTAGAAAGGCTTGAGGAAGAACTCGCAGTAATCAAGGAGAAGAAGTTTGCTTCATACTTTATTGTGGTTCGCAATATGCTTAACTGGGCCAAAAAGAACGGAATTATGGTTGGCCCAGGACGAGGATCTAGCGCAGGTTCGTTAGTGTGTTACGCCCTTGGCATTACTGACATTGACCCAATCAAGCATGGACTTCTGTTCTTCCGATTTATTGATATTGACCGCGATGATTTTCCAGATGTGGACTCAGATATTCAGGATTCTCGCCGTGAAGAGGTTAAGGAGTATCTAGAAAAGCAGTATCGCTATGTAGCATCTATTGCAACCTTCTTGCAGTTTAAAGATAAGGGTGTTGTGCGAGATGTTGCTCGCTGCCTAAACATCCCGCTATCTGACGTAAACAGAGCACTTAAGTCTGTAGATACATGGGACGAATATGTTATGTCTAAGAATACTGCCTGGTTTAGAGAAAAGTATCCAGAGGTAGAGAAGTATGGCGATCAGTTGCGTGGTCGTATTCGTGGCACAGGAATTCATGCTGCGGGTGTTGTAACCTCTAAGATTCCCATTTCCAAGGTTGCTCCTATGGAAACAAGGTCTGCAACAGGATCTGAAGGCAGAATCCCCGTCGTGGCGGTAGATATGGAAGAGGCCGCAGATATTGGCCTTATTAAGATTGATGCCCTTGGACTAAAGACTCTTACAGTCATCAACGACTGTCTTAGCGTTATTGAGGAGCGAACTGGCAAACGACCAGATCTACACAAGATAGATATGGAAGATGCGAATATCTACTCTATGCTATCCGATGGGCACACAAAGGGAGTATTTCAATGTGAAGCAACCCCCTACACCAATTTGCTGGTTAAGATGGGTGTCAAGAAGTTTAATGAATTAGCAGCCTCAAATGCCCTTGTACGTCCAGGTGCCATGAATACCATTGGTAAAGACTATATTCAGCGTAAGCAGGGTAAGCAGGCAATTGTTTATCCTTCACCAATTATGAAAGAATTTACTGAAGATACATACGGTACAATTCTATATCAGGAGCAAGTTATGCTTGCTTGTGTGAAACTTGGCGGCATGACCATGGGTGAAGCCAATAAGGTTCGCAAGATTATTGGTAAGAAAAAGGATGCCCGTGAGTTTGACGAATTCAAGGAGTTATTCGTTAGGAATGCTACTGGGCCGCTTGGCGGGACGGCTGCTGAGAAAATGTGGCATGACTTTGAGGCTCACGCGGGGTACTCGTTTAATAAGTCCCATGCTGTGGCTTACTCAACCCTTTCGTACTGGACAGCGTGGCTCAAATACTACTATCCACTAGAGTTTATCTTTGCTCTTCTTAAGAATGAAAAAGACAAGGATGCTCGTACAGAGTATTTGATTGAGGCAAAGCGCATGGGAATATCTTTACGTTTGCCACACATCAATGATTCTGATACTGATTTCAAGATTGAAGGAAAGGGAATTAGATTTGGGCTATCGTCAATTAAGTACATTTCTGATACTATCGCTAATAGATATATTGCAGCACGCCCATTCAACTCTTACAAAGAAGTTGAAGAGTTTACCTTTACCAAGGGAAACGGAGTAAATAGTAGGGCGCTGTCATCTCTCAATGCCGTTGGAGCACTTACGTTTCCAGATAATCCAAGAGATGAGGCCAAGGTCAGAGATAACCTGTATGACTATCTCAACCTTCCTGAATTTACCACCTCAATTCCACAACACTATCACGCATATCTAACAAATGTAGATTCATTTGATGAGAAAGGCGCTTTCATAATGATGGGTGTTGTTCGCGGTATCAAGAGGGGTAAAGGATGGAGCCGTGTAGAAATTCTAGACAATACAGGAGCAGTAGGAGTTTTTGATGAAGAAGAAACTACGATTGAAGCAGGTAGAACTTATATTGTTCTCGTTGGATCTAACAGAATTGTGGAAGCGGTTCCTGTTGACGAGATACGAGAAAGCAAATCGCCACTTGTACGATTCTTAAATTACAAACAGTTGCCCTATGGACAGGACGAGTATTATGTGCTATCCTTTAAGCCAAGAGTAACGAAAGCAGGAAAACGCATGGCAAGCCTCGTAGTCGCTGATAGCGGCAGGGAGTTGATGAGCATGATCGTATTCCCTTCACAGTTTGCGATGGCATACACAAGAATCGAAGAGGGTAATGCCTACAAGATCAATTACAGTTTAAATAAAGATGAAGATCTAATATTTCAGGAGGTAGTAAGTGCTTAATGACATGGACGATGTTTCGTTCACACTAAATGCCCACGCAAGAGAGAAGGGCTTTTGGGACGCAGATACAGAAGATAATCGTGTTGTCTTTTATCTCAAGCAGTTGGCTATGATACACAGCGAGGTATCTGAAACACTTGAGGCAATTCGTAAGGAAAAGGGCGACAGGGAGATTGTTGAAGAACTCGCAGATATTATTGTTCGTGTGCTTGACTTGTATGGCGGTATGGCAACAGACCACTACATCAAGTCATCTTTGACACAAGTGTTCAATGATAAGGTTGCTAAAAATCGCACTCGTCCAAGAATGCATGGAGTATTGGCGTGAGCGTAGAAGAAGTTCTTGCAAACGTTAGCCCTAAATTACGAAAGAAATTATCTCTAGGCTCTGAAATAGAGCAGATACAATTTGCCCCAACGCCTAGTTTTGGCCTCACACGGGCCTTAAATGGCGGATTTCCGTATGGTCGTCAGGTACTAATTTATGGGAATAAGTCAAGTGGTAAGTCATCATTTTGTCTGCAACTTATTGCAGATGCTCAAAGAGAAGGAAAGGTGTGTG
>OGVU01000083.1_pt1 | contig 11705 bp, 23 predicted proteins | sample 1575861 | NCBI WGS metagenome assembly OGVU01 (sample SAMN07581532, study PRJEB24739) | freshwater metagenome | place: Singapore | collected 2015-01 | reverse complement strand
GTTTCCCAGTCACGATATGTGGCTGCTGAGTACGAAATATGATACAGGTTACCTGAGCATATTTCGTACTCAGCTCTGACCACATACATTGACTGCGGATATATGTACTACCTCGGTCGACTACTCGAGATGCCTGAGCAATCATCCATTTGGTCTTTCGGTGGCTCAGCATTCCACGAAGCAACGGAGGAGTACGACCGTGCCAACTCCTGATCAACTTCTGATTGAAGCAACCAAACTCTTCAACAAGAGTTGGGCTGAACTTACCGAAGGCTATGACCTGTCGCAGGCTCGAGTCGGTGGTCGTGCCACCAAAGCGAATCCCAACAAGGAAGACGCTGACTTCTGGGTACGCACCGGACCTGAATGGGTCAAGGGCTACATCGAGTGGCGACAAAACAATCCCGACTGGAAGATTTGGAATACCCCTGAGGGTGCTCCTGCTATCGAGTTGGGTCTTGTTCCTGAGTTTGCTGGCGTGCCAGTCAAGATGGTACTTGACCGGGTGTTCGAAGTGAATGGGGAGTTGGTCGTGGTTGACCTCAAGACTTCACAGAACACACCGTCCAGTTCCCTGCAACTAGGATTCTACCGGGCAGGGTTGAAGAAGGTGCTTGGCGTTGATGTCAAGTGGGGCGCATACTGGATGGCGCGTCAGTCAGGAACTACACCGTTGATCGACCTATCAATCTACACCGAAGAGATGATAGACTACCTCGTGGCTGGCTTTGACAAGGCACGCAGGTCTGAGATTTTTCTACCTAATCTAAACAACTGCAATAGATGTGGGCTGACAGAGTTCTGCCAGTTCACTACGAAAGGAAAGCAATGACAAACAACGACGACTGGAAAGTACAAGTCTCGTACAAGACACCGACTGGCGATATGATCAATGTTCGTGCCAACACGGTGGACGAGATGAGCATCTTGCTTGAAGGTGTTGGCGACTACGCCACCCAGATTGCATCGACTGCGAAACTGGTAGGTGTAGCGTATACCGCGATCCCTTTATCGACGCCAACTTCCACTACAAACACAACGCCTCCGCCATTATCTCCTCCGACCCCGGCAGTGGAAGCTTCAAGTACAGCAGCGCCTACGTGCAAGCACGGCGCCCGTATCCACAGGTCAGGCATAAGTAAGAAGACCGGACAACCTTACGCGTTCTGGGCTTGCCCAACACCGCAAGGCACACCCGATCAATGTAAGCCAGCCAACTAAGGAGATTCAATGCGAACACTTGTCCGCTCAGTCGGGCGTGCAAGTATAGGTGGGGAACCTCTTCCGTCCTGCTTCAAGGCTTTCGAATCGAATAAGATTATCCTTAGACGATCCGAGGTCTCGATGTTCGCTGCTGCGCCTGGGGTAGGTAAGTCTACCCTGGCGCTAGCCTTAGCACTCAAGATGAAAGTTCCCACGCTATACATTAGCGCCGATACAAATGCACACACAATGGCTATGCGCCTTGCTTCGATGATATCGGGTAAGTCGCAGGGTGATGTCGAGCAGATGCTCGCTAACGATGTAGGTTGGACGAAGGCAACACTTGCCAGGTCTAGCCACATCGTGTGGTCATTCGAGTCAGCACCTAGCCTACAAGATATTGACGAAGAGGTTCAAGCCTTCGAAGAATTGTGGGGATGCCCACCAGTTCTGATCGTTGTCGATAACCTGATGGATGTAGCCACCGATGGTGGTGAAGAGTTCGCATCTATGCGTGCGATTATGAAGGAGTTGAAGTACCTTGCTCGTGCTACGAATGCTGCAGTTGTTGTACTACATCACACTAGCGAGGCTATTCCGGGTACCCCTTGTCAACCGCGTAGTGCCATACAAGGTAAGGTTGCTCAACTACCTGCACTTATCTGCACACTGGGTGTTGTTGGAACGAGTATGGGAGTCGCACCCGTCAAGAATCGATATGGACGAGCTGACGCCGGAGGTACTCTAATGACTTGGATCTCGTTCAATCCAGAGTATATGTTCGTAGAGGATATCCCGGAGAACGTATGAGTTCAGCAAACAAGCGCAAGGGTGCCAAGTTCGAGACCGATGTCTTGAAGTGGCTACGTGAGAACGAGCATTTGGCAGAGCGCTTGTCGAAGGCTGGCGCCAAGGATGAGGGCGATGTTGTTGTCTTCGGAGCAGGACACCTGCCCTACATATTGGAGTTGAAGAACAGGCAGAAACTAGATCTCCCTGCGTTCTGGGAAGAGGCGCAAGTGGAGGCAGTAAACTATGCGAAGGCTAGGGGTATTGGGGAAGTACCTCCAGCCTTCGTAGTAGTCAAACGTCGTGGTCTCGGGATTGGAAAGTCGTGGGTTATACAGGATCTGGAACAATGGGCAGAAGGAATTTAGATAATGACCTACCGAATATCGGAGACGTGCTCGCATACTACGGAGCAAACATTCGACGCACTTACGGGCAGACAAACCTCAAGTGTCCATTCCACTCAGACACTCATCAAAGTGGAACTGCCAACCTCGATACCAACGTCTTTATCTGCTTTGCCTGTGGAGTTCAGGGAAATAGTTTACAGATTATTGCAGGACAAGAAGGGATAGATATACGTGAAGCAAAAAGGTTTGCAGAAGGAATTACTGGGACAAGCAGCGAAAGCGTACAATCAAAACATTTATCAGGCAGAAGACTACCTCAAAAGCAGAGGTATAACAATGGAAGTAGCACGGCTGGCGCGATTAGGCGTAGTCGTGGAGCCTGAGGTTGGTCACGAGATATACCAAGGAAGGTTGAGTATCCCTTATGTTACTAAGTCTGGCGTTGTTGATCTGCGCTTTCGCAGTCTCAATCCTGCTGTTGAGCCGAAATATATGGGACTCACGGGCGCTGATACTAGGATGTACAATGTCCTTGACATTGAGCGTGCTGGCGATTACATCGGCATTTGCGAAGGTGAGCTTGACACTCTTACTCTTAGCGCCTGTGTGGGGATTCCTTGTGTCGGTGTTCCTGGTGCGAATAGTTGGAAGAAACATTATAGCCGTCTTCTTGCTGACTTTGAGAGAGTCTATGTCTTCGCAGACGGAGACCAACCAGGCAAAGAGTTCGCCACGTCGCTCTCGAGGGAGCTCCCGGTCACAATCGTAAACTTCCCAGATGGGGAAGATGTCAACTCCTACTACATCAAGTATGGGGCAGACTCTATTAGAGAGAAGGCAGGACTCAAATGATGGTCAAGAAGTATAGGCAAGACCTGCCACCTTGCCCTGAGTGTGGGCAGATGTTCGAGAATGTATTCGAGGCAGTAGAGCATATGCTCGAGGATGATGAGGACTTCAACCCATATCTCATCCTACCGAATGGTTACAAGCTGATGGTCGGGTCGTTACTCAAGGCACTTTATGAGAATCGTGAAGTGCCAGAGAACATTATAGAGATAGTGGAGTCAACGTATATGACCTTATATACGGCAGAGACTAGCCCGAATATGTTGGAAGAAGTAATCACAGACCTAGTTGTAGATAGTGCGATGGAAGAGTTGGATGATAGCCTACGAAGAATACTCGAGAATGGAGAATGAAGAGCTATGGCAGATTATAGCAAGTATATCAAAGATGGGTATAACTATAAAGACGGTTATCCCGCAACCCGGAAGAGTACAGATTCTCCTCGACGTGCCACTCTTGACTTCGACGATGAGGTCAGAATAGTCTACGATGAGTTGATGTCTCTGCTTCTCAAGAAGCACAATGACTACGGCCCGAAGAACATCTCCGATGCCCCGGGTGGTGCGCTCAATGGGCTGCGTGTCCGCATCCACGACAAGATTGCACGCATCAATAACTTGCTCGGAGAGAACTCCGACAAGAAGCCATACTATGAACCTATCGAGGATTCATTCAAGGACTTGGCTAACTACGCCATCATAGCCTTGCTTGTACTCCGAGGGAAGTGGGATAAGTAATGAAGGTCATTGTCTGCGTATCTGATTTGCAGGTGCCGTACCATTCGCAACGCCACGTTGATGCGCTTGCGAACTTCATCAAGCGATACAAGCCCGATGAGGTGGTGTCGGTAGGCGACGAGATGGATATGCAGACCATCAGTCGTTGGGCTAAGGGTACTCCACTCGAGTACGAAGGTAGTATCTCCAGAGATAGGGACGAGACAACTCGTACCCTTGAGCGGTTGAAGATCGATCATATGATTCGCAGCAATCATACTGACCGCTTGTACAACACGGTGATGCTACGCAACCCCGGACTCTTGGGGCTACCCGAGCTAAGCCTTGAAAGATTCCTACGGCTAGATGATTTGGGTATTGAGTACCACACCAAGCCATATGAACTGGCTCCTAACTGGCTACTCTTTCACGGCGATGAGGGTAATGTTCAACCTACTTCCGGGGCTACGGCATTGGGATTAGCGAAGCGCTCAGGTATGAGCGTCGTCTGTGGGCATACGCACAGGATGGGGCTGACACATTTCACGCAGTCATACTACGGCAGTACTCCACGCACCGTATGGGGTATGGAAGTTGGATGTCTGATGGATTTCAAGCACGCCAAGTATATCAAGGGTGGGCTATTCACGTGGCAGTTGGGCTTTGGTGTCCTGTTCGTGGACGGGAAGAAGGTCACGCCTTCTATTGTTCCGATGAATATGGATGGCTCATTCGTATTCGAGAGCAGAGTGTGGAAGTGATATGGACTGGGAGCGAATCGAACGTTGGGACTATGTAGTCGTTGCGGTAGCAACGGAGTACCACAAGAAGTTCGATATGGTGGAGCTTGAGGATATACGGCAGGCTCTTTACAAGTGGTTCCTTGAGCACCCCAATAAGCTTGACCATTGGGAATCTATCGGCGAGAAGGATGCCAAGAACTTGATCTATCGCTCCCTCAGGAATGAAGCCTTGGATTATTGCCAGAGATGGAAAGCCAAGACCGTTGGCTATGATGTGTCTGATGTGTATTACTATGATGCGGATTTGGTTGAGGCACTACTCCCTGCCGTCTTGCGTGGCGAATATGGGAGGGCTCATAAGTTGAACCTCGGTAAACTATCGGGGACTCAAGCCCCTTCCGAGGGTGGTAATCTGATGGTGATGATGTTAGAAGTGGACTCTGCGTATTGGAAGCTTTCCAAGGAGGATAGAAAGATTTTATTCTTCCGCCACGCAGAGTCACTAGAGTTCGCAGAGATAGCGAACTATATGTTTCTAGGCACGGAGAGCGCAGCGAGAATGCGCCACAAGCGTGCCGTCAAGAAGCTTATCGACAAGATAGGTGGGTTCCGTCCGTACTTGGACGAAGATATCGACAAGCCTGAGGGAGAAGAGACCGAGGACTACCACGAGTAGTCCTTCGGTTCTCCCACTTCCTGCTCCATAGGGTCAACCCAAGAATCTTCGGCGTAGAACTTATCGAAGTTATCTACGAACCATTCGTCCTCAGGTTGTAGGGACTCGGGCCAATCAGGAAAGAGCGACTTGCCTGCGCTGATAGGCAGGAAGCCGACCAGCTTGTTGACCTTGTCCGTATTCTCGAACTGAGTGGTGGCAGGTAGGTTTCCTTGCTCAGTCCATTCCACCTTGAGTGTATCGAGATTGAACTCCCATATACCCTCCGGTGTGGAGCAGATGTAGATAGGGATATACCCCATCGAATCTGCTAGTTCTTTGAGTCTGTCGTACTTGAGCTTCTCGATCATCAACTTATCGTAGTGCGTTTGACGGCACTTGAGTTCGATGATAATCGAGAAGTCGTCTGAGTAGCAGTCTCCTGCTGAGTATGTATCGTCTGTTCTAAGTAGGTCCGGGTAGTACGAGTCACGCAGTATGTTGAATAGTTCTTGCTCAGTTATCTTATACAGTTCCACCTTTACCCCAATCTACTTCGATGCGTACATTGTACTCAGTATCATTATGGATAGCATCGAACCAGTACCGCATAACCGCAGAGTTATCGGGTAGTTCGGTGCTAAGTAGTCTCGCCTCTGTTGGTGACAGAGTGAGCACAAGTATCTTACCCCCATTAGCGAGGATAGTCTCCTTGACTTTCATTTATCCTCCGGTCTTGTAAAACCCTGTCCCCTTGAACTGGATGCCAGGGACAGAGTAAACTCTATTGGCTTTCAGGTCGCACTTGGGGCAGATAACATCTGTCTCTGACTCCGAGTACGAACGAGTCACTTGTATGTAACTCTTACATTCATCGCAACGATACTCATAGATCGGCATCGTAGTCCTCCTCTATCGGTACTGGTGCTGTGGCTAGCGTACCACATTGGGCGCACTCCATATCCCTAAAGTACAGGGCAATCTCGCCGGTGTCTTGCTCGAAGACTACCTTGAGATTCCATATCTCACAACCACAGGGGCAGGTAGTGGTAGCTTCTCCTCGAACATCCATAGCCGACTTGTAGTCTGGTCGTAGGTCGGTGATGTGTAGCGGTTCGTCTTCCATACCTGCTCCTTAGTGGTAGTTGTTTTCTTTGAAGAATTTCCAAGCATTACACGGCGTGTCGTAGCGGTGGTAGATATAAGCCAACCCTCGCTCGATCTGTCGTGTCGCTGGAACCTTGGGGTCTAAGCCTAGCAGTTGCGGAATACCACCAGCGTTCTTTCCCATAACCTTCTGCTTGTTGTAAGCACGAGGGTTCCACGCTGATTCCTTACCCCACAACTTAGCTAGGCAAGACCATTGGCGGTTCGTCCACTTGACCAACTGGTCACGGGCGTACGCCTTGCTATCCATAACAGTCCATATCCGCTTCTCAACCTTTGGTATGTGTGGTGTTGGAGCGATAGCGACCTTATGGAATCCGAATATGCCGAGTAGTACGGCGATGGTGATTACGACAATGCCTCTCTGAGTAATAATCGTTCTGCCTCCCTTACTTGGTTAGCGAATTTCATCTTGTTGATTACATCTCTTGAGGTTCTTGAGCGTGTAGACATAGCCAGCCTCTCGCCGGGGAGTGTGCCACCCCATACACCGAAGTCGATGTTCTGTGGTTTCATACCCTCGGCAAGACAGGCTTCTTTGATTGGGCATATGGAGCATATCGAGATTGCTGCCAAGGTTCTGGCAATCATTCTCTCCTTGACTTCCGGCTTGAGCACCTTGCCCTTCCCATTGAGTTGGTCCGATGTATCGGAGAACCATAGTTCAGGGTCAGAACTACCTGTACATAAGCCTACGAGTTGGTTGTACTCATTGTTCTTGTAGACTCGGGAGCTTGCGCCTCTGTTCATTTATCTTTCCGATTACATACAGAGCAACTAGGATAATTAGGACGGCATCGATACTTACCCCGCCGATGATGGCGATGGCAAAGAAGATACCAGCGTATCCAAGTAACTCGATATAATCATCCTCCTATTCTCGCTTTGACTCGTGCTACTAGTTCACACAAGGCAGGAAAATCATCCCTTACCTTGAGTATCATATCTCTCTCCTCGTCAGTCATTTGACGATAGAGATCGATGGCATTACGAATCTCGTATGCCGTGTTCGGGCCGACCATCGACACGAATCTCTCGCCGTGGAATGCTCGGACATCTTCGTATATCTCATCTGATTGGTCAGTCATTCTATCACCTTCATAATAGCCCACGATCCATTCTCGTTGGCTTTGATAAGCAAGTCTTTCATCAGGTCTTTGGCTGAGTCCTTCAGATATTGAGTCCTCTCGCGCTCTGGTATTGACCTCCAATTCATCAGGGTAAATGGGCTCATCTTGCTCTCGTCTATCTCGGTGACGAATGTAATGGTGTGTCGGTACTTCTTCATATATCCTCCTCGTGGTTAGGTGTAGGGATGGCAGAGCGAATCATACCATCCCTACTGTTAGGGGGTTACGCGATAAAGACAGTGTCTACGAAGCCATCAAGCCTATCGTGCTTGGCTTGGAGGAACTTCTTGCCGGTGATGTGGGTATAGGTGCCGTCACCATTAGACACCCACATAGATGTCGGCTTGTATCGTGTCTGGCTAGCCTTAGCCTTGACGATAGTGCCACGCTTTGGGTACATCGAAGCGATGGTCTGGACATCATCTGCGTACAGAGTCAGAGACTCGAGTTCAGTTGCGATACCTCGAAGGTCGTCAGCGACTGACCATAGGACTACATTGTTGGACATTATCATTCTTTCTACTCGTGGTTGTTGTCTTGCTATCCGTAAGCATCTTACCTACGGAATTCTAATAGCCGATGTGTCGGCTCTTGCTTGGCACATAGCACAAGCACTCGCTCTCTACCATTGAGCAGTCGTAGCATAGCGTACAATGCTCGCAGGTGTGGCTTTCATAGGTCGATAGTTGTTGGCAGTTAGGACACTCAGCGAGGAGGAATCCTTGCTCATCTATATAGGCGTCCCATATCTCATCGTAGGCGAGAGAGCCTAGGTCTTGTGGCTTGTGACCACTAGCATTAGACCACATTGATCCGTAACTATAACTTGAGTACTTCTTCTCGACCGGCTTGTACGATTCGTTCGACCACCATATTCCGTTATCATCCCACGCACCGGCATCCTCATTGATGATGTAGCATTCGTGCTTGGCGAGAGGGTTGGTCGTGAGTACCGCTATCTTGCTACCCCTAGCCCACCTAGACACAAGGATGTATAGGTTCTCATTGTCGAGAGCCGTCACACCACCGAGTGTGGGAAGCGTATCCTCAGCGAATATGCGAGTGTCGCTACGCCTATCACCGGGTTCGATGTGAGTATCGAGGACTCCGTTGTGGGCGAGGACAGTATCCTCATCGCTTCCGACTTGGAAGGGATGGCAGTTGGCTTCATTCTTTACGCCGTGTGTGGCGTATCGGGCGTGCCATATAGCGTGACCTTCGGGATGAAGTGTACGCATCTCCAAGAACTTATTGACCGCCTTCTTGCGAGACATAGTGCGGTAGCGATGAACCTTGCCACCGATGATGAGAGCAAAGCCGTAGCCGTGTGGATTAGCACACGCGCCACGCTCAAGGTCTGCCCTGTCCGGTATGGAACCGGGCGAGCAAACTACTAGTAGACACATATCATTACCCCCTAGGCATTGAGTGTCGGCTTGACGGATAGTGAAACAGAATCGAGTCGCGCTATCTTGTCGGCTAGTTGTGGATATGTACCCACACTAGCAACCCAATGAGCGAACCGATCCCATCGTAAGGCACCTTCTCGCACTTGCGCTACTGTGAGATACCTTGTGTATTCCACCATAGCGTGAGCGAGTTGGATATTGGCGAGGATTCCGTCACGCTTGAGCGTGCCTTGGAACCATCGCAACTCTAGTGTCTCTCGGTTGAGAGTATTGACTGCGCTGTATCGCTCAGTCATTCGGAAGTTGTGAATCTTGTCGCGGAAGTCTCGATAGGGTCTGCCGTAGTCGTCGAACTTGTAGACATCCGAGAACTTGGCATAACTACTACCCTTGCGCCCACCTAACTTAGACATCTCGATAGCGTTGGAGTACACAAGCGAGAGGAATCGGTGAGTGTGCGCACCGGAACCGAACCCGGCGCGTGATATGTGGATGTGTAGTCCACAGGAGGATTCGGCATCCCACGACCTAGCGGTGAAGTTGCGCCGTATGTCCTCAAGGTAGCGAAGCATCGGGTTATCGGGAGACATCCACGCATCGAGCGTGTGAGGATGAGAGACAACCTCGAAGCCCTTGCGTTTGGTGTTGGCACCGATGGATGAATCATTCTTGAGATAGAATGATGTCTCCATACCTATTGCCCTTGCCGCTTCCCCTAAGTCTCCCCACACTTCCGTCTCGACTTCGATACCGAAGTATAGGTCGTGCTTGTCCTTGCCGATGAACTCCGGGTCTGGCTTGTAGGAGTAGTCGTGGATGTTCGAGCGAGGGTCACACCCACACTCATAGCACTCAGCATCATAGTACGCGTTGTGGTCATCGCACCACATATAGTTATTGCTGGCGCAGTACTCGCACATCGTCTCATCGGTGTCGTTGATGGTGTAGATGGATACCCTGCGGTCGTCATAGCGAGCATCACATCTCTCGCAATAGGATGAGTTATCCATAGCGCAGGACTCGCACCACGACTCCTCGATGCCCTCGATGTAGTAGTAGTCATCGCCGGTGCGGTCGCCACATCGGTCGCATAACCTTGAGCAAGTGTCGCAGTATAGCGACTCATCTATCTCGCTTAGGTTAGTGCGGTCGGATGTCTCCCACCCACAAGTTGAGCAAGCGTACATCACTTCATCGGTCATATTCTCTCCTTCTCTCGCTTGGAGTCGATAATAGCGTCATTGACCTTATTGAGCAAGTCTTGTGTCCGGTTCGCTAGAACCCGGAAGTCGTTGCGCTTGTAGTGTTCGATGTGATGGCGTAGTGCTTGGCGCATCACTTCGACCTCGGTTTCGGTAAGGTCTAGTAATAGGTTCTCGCTCATTACTTCGCTTCTCTCTCGTGTCGTAGGGTGATCTCTTCATCGGCTACATAGTAACCCTGCCCCTCGTAGCCGTTGCTTGGTAGCGGTAGGAACTCTATCGCTTCCTCGCGTGTTTCCGCTTCTATCTCAATAATCTGCGTGACTTCGAATGAGTAAATCTTCTTCATCACTCATCCTCCCCGCACTCGCACAAGTGTCCGCAAGTGTAGCAAACCCAAGCCCCGGTGAAGCGTGTCCGGTAGCCGGTAGGCGTGTCGTTCATATCGAACCCCTAACCTAGTGCCTAGCGTGTCTCGCTAGTGCGTGGCGTGGCAGGGAGTCGAACCCTGCGTGAACCCTTCACGCCTACCTAACTCTTACGACTCTTGGTGAATCGTGCCTATCTCGCGCATCACTTGCGCATCGAAGGTGTCTGCCGAACCCTTCACGCGTTGTGCGCTTAGGCGGTAAGCCACCTTGCGATTCTTACTTGTGCGACCCTTGCGACCACGCTTAGGTCGAACCACTTCCCCGGATACTACTCGAACCTTGCCCGACTAATGGGAAATGGTTACCGGGAAGTCGTAGCGTGTCCGTTGTGAGGGTGTCCGGGTTGCTAGTGCGTGTCGCGGTCTAGCGGTACTTCGGACTTCTCTAATCGTAGTTACTGACATATCTAACCCCTAACCTAGTTTCACCGGGTCTTTCCCGGTAGTAGTCCGGCAGGGAATCGGACCCTGCCGAACCTACTTAGAAGTAACTAGGCGACTCTTACTTAGAGAGATACATCACACCTTCGGCGTTAGGTCTAGGACATCCACGCTTCACGACTACGGATAGAATCCCGGTTCGGAATCTTCGGTGAGAATCTGGCTAGACCCGAACTACTGAGCAAGTTCACCCGGATGTCCGGTTCGCTCATCGGGTCTGGCGGTTCCTCCAACCGATACCCCGAACAATACACGCTCACCAACCCCGAATCAAGCCGAAAGCGACTATTTCAGATGAACATTAGGTGAACTCCCGGTGAATACTTCCTGAGAATCTAGGGAATCCCGGCGTGTCGGCTTGACTTTCTGAGTCGGCGCCCCTAGGCTTTTGTGGGGGCTTGATCGCCTTTAAGTCAAGTACCAAAACACCCTGGAAATTGTGGGATTAATCACATTAAAATAAACGTGTTAGATTAGGATTTGTCACACCCCCATGGTAATATTCTCTTAAATCAAACGAAAGGCAACACATGAAGACTATCGAACTTCTTGGCAACCGTGATGAGGTTGTAATTCTTTACACCGCTCTAGTTAATTTTATGGATATCGTGACTGGGAAAC